>Ga0315281_10004195_pt1 | contig 21003 bp, 20 predicted proteins | sample YL17G07_0_MG_FD_204540 | JGI IMG/M metagenome (GOLD analysis project Ga0315281, IMG submission 204540) | Sediment microbial communities from Yellowstone Lake, YNP, Wyoming, USA - YL17G07_0 | ecosystem: Environmental > Aquatic > Freshwater > Lake > Sediment | place: USA: Wyoming | collected...
CCTTCCTCGCGGCCGATGATAAGTTTGAAATTCGGGTGCGGCCGCAGGTGCCGGCCGATCTTGAGCAACAGAATGTCATCCAGCTCGTAGTTTCTGGTACGGCGGTTGGCCCACAGGTCGCTCAGCCGCACCGTGTAATTCTCATCCGTGAGAAAGCAGCAACCGCCGGCCGGTTGGGCGTAGTCGGTGAATCCGTACTGCGCGGCCAGCGCGATCTGCGGTTTGCGGCTGCGCCCGTTGAAGTCGAGAAGTTGCTCGCGATCTACCCAGCCTTCGCGCTCCGGCAGGGTTTCGGGCAGCAACTTCGCGCACAGCGGGCGCAGCAGGCGATCGAAGGCGCCGGACTCGCGCGCCACCACCGGCATGGTGTCGCGGCGTTGCGACATCGGCCGCTGGCCGATCACTTCACCGGTGACAATGAAGTCGAAACCATTCGCCTCCATCCATTCACGCGCCTTGCCTACCATGAAGCCCTTGCAGTCGAGACACGGGTTCAGGTGCGCGCCATAACCGTGCCTGGGGTTGATGACGACATCCTTGTATTCGTCGATGACATCGACGATGTGCAGCTTGATGCCGACCTGCTCGGCCGACCACAGCGCGTTGTTGCGCTTCGGCTTGTTCTGTTTGCTGGCGCGGATCGCGTGGGTGTGGCCCTCGACGCAGAAGCCGGTGAAGAAATTGATACCTTCGACGTGGATACCCTGGTCGCGCATCAGGCGCGCGGCGAGCATGGAGTCGAGGCCGCCGGAGATTAGCGCCACGGCTTTGCGGGTTTCGGTCATGGACAGCACGGCTCAGTCGGTAAAGATGAAGCTTAACGGATTCAACGTTGCGGGGCACGAGGGTCCGGCAGACCGCCACAAATCGAGGGGTTGCCGACACAACGCGGGGCGGGGCAGAGGAGGAGCTGGCCCCGGATCACTAAAGACCTGTTAGAATCGATACTTCGCCCGCAGCAGAATCGGCAGCGCGTGCAGGGTTGCCCGGAAAACTGCTCCTGCGTTCCCGGTACTTCTGCCCAGTGACTGAAGCCTCATTCACTATGGAGTAATGCCGCGTGAGGGCAGGAGCCCGAAGCGGCCGCCATCCATGGAGTCGGAACCATTTTCCTGATACGCCTTTTCGTATTTGAACCCGTGAGTGCAAATTAATGATGGTAATTTTTGTGGCGGAAAAACTGCTCCTGCGTTTTCCGCACTCCCGCCATGGATGGCGGTCGCCGGCGTGCCTTCGCATGCATATGGCTATTTTTGTGCCGGCGTGCCTTCCTTAAATGAGCCACCGTAAAGGATTTCTTACGCGCCTGCGGCGCTCCCTGCGTTGGGCGTCGCGCATTCTGCTTATTCTGCTGATTGCGGATCTTGTTTACCTGGGCATGATCTGGCCAGACTGGAAAAAACTGGCCGAAGGCGAGATTCCTCAATCGAGCTTCATGCAGCTTTACGTGGAGAAGCAGGCAAAGCGCGGCTGGCCGAATTTGCGTTGGCAGCCGGTGGCGCAGACAAAAATACCGCGCCACATGCTGCGCGCCGTGCTGGTGGCTGAAGACAGCCGCTTCTATTCGCACAGCGGCTTTGATCTGATCGCCATCCGCGAAGCGCTTGACTATAATTTTGGCCGCGGCGAACTGCTCATCGGTGCCAGCACTATTTCCCAGCAGACGGTGAAGAATCTGTACCTGAACCCGTCACGCGACCCGCTGCGCAAGTGGCACGAGGCGGTGTTGACCTTCGGGCTTGAGCATAACCTGCGCAAGAGCCGCATCCTGGAGCTGTACCTCAATGTCACCGAGTTCGGGCGTGGCATTTACGGCGTGCAAGCTGCTGCCCAAGCCTATTATGGTGTGGATGTCGGGGCGCTCAGTTTGGCGCAGGCCGCCGAACTGGCCGCGAGCCTGCCGAGCCCGGTGAAAAACAATCCAGCTACCCGTACCGAGCGCTTCCAGAAGCGGTCGCAACGCATCCTCGACCTGCTGATGCGCGAGCAGTCGTTCCAGGTGGTGATTGACCCATTGCCAGAGGAAGTCGAGATTGCCGTGGCGCCCATCCCGCTGGTTGAATCGACTATGGTTAGTCAGTAGTCCGGGGTTTTTCGCGTCCGCTGGCGGAACCGGTATAATCCGGAAGACCAGAACCCCTTGGAAAAATTCAAAGAATTGACCGGCCCGTGACCTTCCAGCAACTCATTCTCACGCTTCAGCAATATTGGGCCAAGCGCGGCTGCGTCATTTTGCAGCCGTATGACATGGAGATGGGCGCCGGCACGTTTCACACGGCGACCTTCCTGCGCGCGCTCGGGCCGGAGCCGTGGAGTGCGGCCTATGTGCAGCCGTGCCGCCGCCCGAAGGACGGTCGCTACGGAGAAAATCCGAACCGCCTGCAGCATTACTACCAATTCCAGGTGGTACTGAAGCCGTCTCCAGATGACATCCAGGATCTCTACCTCGATTCACTGCGCGCCATTGGCATCGACACCAGAAAGCACGACATCCGTTTCGTCGAAGACGATTGGGAGTCACCGACCCTCGGCGCCTGGGGTCTTGGCTGGGAGGTGTGGCTGGATGGCATGGAGGTAACCCAGTTCACTTACTTCCAGGAAGTCGGTTCGCTGCCCTGCAAGCCGGTGCTGGGAGAAATCACCTACGGCCTCGAACGCCTGTGCATGTATTTGCAGGGCGTGGAAAACGTGTTCGATCTCACCTGGACCAAAGGCGTGAGCTACGGCGATGTCTACCACCAGAACGAGGTCGAGCAATCGACGTACAACTTCGAACACTCGAACGTGACGTGGCTGCTCCAGCAGTTCAACGATTACGAGCGCGAGGCCAAACGCCTCATGGAACTCAATCTCCCGTTGCCTGGTTTCGAGATGGTGATGAAGGCCTCGCACACGTTTAATTTACTGGATGCGCGCGGTGCGATCTCGGTGACCGAGCGCGCCGCCTACATCGGGCGAGTGCGCACACTGGCGCGCACGGTGGCGCAGAGTTACTACGAGGCACGCGAGCGTCTTGGCTTCCCCATGCTCAAGAAAAAGGGGAAGCAGTAATGAAAGACGCATTGTTGGTTGAGATACTTACCGAAGAGCTACCGCCCAAGGCGCTGGCGCGTCTCATGGAGGCGTTTAGCCATGGCCTGTTCGAGGGCCTGAAGGACAAGAATTTTCTGTCGCCCGATGCGGAGTTCACGCCATTCGCCACCCCGCGCCGCCTCGCCGTGCTGATTTCCAGCGTGCTCGCCAAGCAGGCCGACCGCGTGGTCGAGCGCAAGGGCCCGGCGCTCGCGACGGCGCTGGATGCCAGCGGCCAGCCGACCCCGGCGCTGCTCGGTTTTGCCAAGTCGTGCGGGGCCGTTGTCAATAAACTCGAACGTCAGGCCGGCGAGAAGGGTGACTACTTCGTGTACCGCGCCAAACAGAAAGGCGAGCCACTCAAGAATCACCTGGCCGCGATCGTCGAAGTGGCGCTGAAAAAGCTGCCGGTGCCCAAGACCATGCGCTGGGGCGCGGGCGAGGCGCAGTTCGTGCGTCCGGTGCATGGCGTGATCCTGCTGCATGGGAAAAAAGTGGTGCCCGGTACGGTGCTGGGACTCCAGAGCGGCAACAAGACCCGCGGCCACCGCTTCCTGAGTACGGGTACGCTCACCATCCACAACGCGCAGGATTACGACAAGCTTCTCAAGCAGCAGGGCAAGGTCATCGCCTCGTTCGAGACGCGGCGCGAGCTGATCGCGAAGGCACTGGATGACGCGGCGCACAAGGCCGGCAAGGGCGTGCGCTGGGATCTCGGCAAGAGCGCCGAGCTGATGGACGAGGTGACCAGTATTGTCGAATACCCGGTGGTGCTGGCCGGATCCTTCGACAAGGCGTTCCTCGATGTGCCCAAGGAATGTCTGATCATCAGCATGCAGCAGCACCAGAAATACTTCCCGCTCGCCGACGCCAGAGGCGAGTTGCTGCCGAGCTTCCTGTTTGTGAGCAACATGAAGGTCACGAACCCGATGGACATTATTCGCGGCAACGAGCGCGTGCTGCGCGCACGCCTGTCGGATGCGCGTTTCTTCTTCGATCAGGACCGCAAGACCCGGCTTGAGGAACGCGTGCCGCGCCTCGCCAATGTCGTGTACCACAACAAGCTCGGCAGTCAGTTGGAGCGCGTCGAGCGCATCCGCAAGCTTGCCGGAGAAATCGCGCGCCAGCTCAACGCCGACGGTACGGCGGCCGAGCGCGCTGCGTATTTGTGCAAGGCCGATCTGCTGACCGACATGGTCGGTGAGTTCCCAGAGTTACAGGGTGTCATGGGCCGGTATTATTCGCTGCAAGAGAATGAGTCGCGCGTTGTTGCGGAATCGATCGAACAGCACTACTGGCCGCGATTCGCGGGCGATATCCTGCCGACCGGCGCGGTGGCTGCCGCCGTAGCACTTGCCGATCGTCTCGATAGCCTGGCCGGCATGTTTGGTGTCGGACAGCAGCCGACGGGCGACAAGGATCCATTCGGATTGCGCCGCGCCGCGCTCGGCGTCATTCGCATTGTTTTAGAGAAGGGTTTGCCCCTCGATCTGAGCAAGTTGGTGGACCTGGCCTACAGTTATTTGCCTAGCCACATCGGACAGGCACAAACCGATGTACGGATGTTTATATTTGAGCGCCTTGCGGGGTACCTGCGCGAGAGCGGTTCCACTGTCCTGGAAGTTGATGCAGTCTTGTCATCCTGGTCGATATTTAGCATCGCGGAGTTGCCCAAGGTTCTTAAGGCGGTAAAGGCCTTCCAGCAGCTGCCCGAGGCAGCCACGCTCGCGGCGGCCAACAAGCGTATCGTCAATATCATTAAGAAAGCCGGCGTCGAGCATATGGACGCCGACGTGGTCAAACTTGTCGAACCCGCTGAGCAGACCTTGTTTGATGCGATGCAGAAACTCAAGCCCGAGATCGACTCGCGGTTCGCAGCGCGCGATTACACGGGCGCTCTGCTGCTCCTCGCAGGACTGAAACAGCCGGTAGACACCTTTTTTGATCAGGTCATGGTCATGGCCGAAGATGAGGCTCTGCGGACAAATCGCTTGGCGTTACTTGGCGACCTGAAGAAACTCATGAACAAGGTGGCAGATATATCGAGGCTTGCTGCCTGACCGGCGACATGGCTTCCTGCCTGGAACGGCTATTTTTGTGCAAGCGTGCTTTCCCTAGAGGAGTTGAGCGATGAGCCAGGATTCCTACGAGAAAATGCTCACTGCGGTGCAGGCATTTCACGACAAGCACCGCTTCAAGGACACGGGTGGCGAGGAGATGACCTATCGCATTGCGCTCATGGCCGAGGAGCTGGGCGAGATCGCCGAATGTGTTACCAAAGGCAAGAGCAAGGAACAGCTTGCGGAAGAGTGCGCCGATCTGTTTATCCTGCTGATTGGCACCGCCATCGCCGCCGACTTCGATCTCAAGCAGTCGTTCTGGGACAAAATGGAAAAAATCAAAACCCGCGAGAGCCGCATGATCGGCGGCCGCATCCGCGTGTCGGAGTTTAAAGACTAAATTAACACCTGCCGCAAAGGCGCAAAGGACGCAGAGGTTGGCAATGAAAAAAGAAAAAATACTTCAATCCGTTTTTCTTCGCGTCCTTTGCGCCTTTGCGGCAGGTGTTTTCATATGAAGCTCGTTATTCTCGGCCGTGACGGCGTAATCAACGCGGCGCCCGCCACCTACGTGGACGCGCCGGAGAACTGGGAGCCTTTGCCCGGCAGCCTGGAGGCGATCGCGCGTCTGCACCGCCACGGCTACCGCGTGGTGATCGTCACCCACCAGCCGGCGGTAGCGCAGGGCGCGCTGCGCATGGAGACGCTCAACCGCATCCACGCGCGCATGCTCGATCTCGTGCGCCACAAGGGTGGCGAGATCGAGGCGATTTTCGTCTGCCCGCACGGCCCGGACAGCCGTTGCCGTTGCCGGCCGCCGTTGCCCGGCTTGTTCGAGGAACTTGCTGATCGCCTCAAGATCAACCTGTCGGGGGTGGCCACGATGGTGGCGAGCGCCGAGGGACGGGCGGCGGCGAGTGCCGCCGGTGCCCAGCCGGTGCGACTCGCCGCCGAGGCATCCGGCACCGCACCGGCGTTCAGCAGCCTGGCGCAGTTCGCCGATGCGCTGGTCACTGGACGTCTTGCGCTGCACTGATATGAAGAAGACAAGCCTGCGACAGTGCATGAAGCCTCATTCACTGATGGCGGAAGTGCGGAAAACCCAGGAGCAGTTTTTCCGCCACAAAAATATCCCTTTGCAGGCGCTGCGCTCGCTGTTGTTCAACGTCGTCATGTTTGGCTCGGTGCTGATTTACGCGCCGCTGTCGCTGCTCACCTGGCCGCTTGCGCCGCTCACGCGCTACCGCTTTATCAGCCAGTGGGCGCGCTTCCACATCTGGCTGCTGGGATCGTTGTGCGGACTGCGCTATCAGGTCGAAGGCCGCGAGCATTTGCCGCGCGACCGCACGGCCATAGTTTTGTCCAAACACCAATCCACCTGGGAAACTTTTTCCTTCCAGCAGATTTTTCCGCCGCAGGTGTGGGTGCTGAAGCACGAGTTACTGTGGATGCCGCTGTTCGGCTGGGCGCTGGCGCTGCTGCAACCGATCGCCATCGACCGCGGGTCCGGGCGCAAGGCCATTCAACAGATCATCGAGCAGGGCCGGCAGCGCCTGGAGAGCGGCCGTTGGGTGGTGATTTTTCCGGAAGGCACGCGCATCGCGCCGATGGAAAAAAAACGCTTCGGCATTGGCGGCGCGGTACTGGCTGCCGAAACCGGCTACCCGGTGGTGCCGGTGGCGCACAACGCCGGCCACTTCTGGCCGCGGCGCGGTTTCCTCAAGAAGCCGGGCACGATCCAGCTCGTGATAGGCCCCGTGATCGAAAGCCGCGGTCGCAGCGCTGAAGAGATCAACCGCTTGGCCGAGGCATGGGTCAACGAAACCATGGCCAGGCTGGAGTCATAAATAGAGTCGGTCATGGGTAGATAGCATTCGCGAGTTCTGGTGTGCCTCATTCGCCTATAAGCGTCGTCCCTTGAAACGGCGAGATCATCGTGCCGCTTGTCGCCTTCTCTTGACAGAGCTTTTGGCGTCGTGTTAGATGAACGAACGTTCACTTACATTCCGGGTCCACCCGGGTTTTGCCGAAGGAGGCATTGGCATATGGATAACTCAGTAAAAGTCATTGATGTGAGGGGTAGGTGCTGCCCGATTCCCATCATTGAGGCGAAGCGGGCCATGGGACATTGCGTCCCAGGATCGTCTGTGAGAATCCTCGCCACCGACGTTGGGTTTCCTAAGGATCTGGAGGCGTTCTGCAGGCAGACGGGGCATCAAATCATCGAGTCCGACAGTATGGGCGGTGAATACTCGTACCTTGTACAAAGGCACCTTTAGCCTGGAACTTCATGAGGTAAGTACTTGAACAACATGATGGAGGTAGCAAGCAGGGACGCATGATTCTGGGGTCAATCGGGTTAGTCTACTCGTCCTGATTCTTGAGACGAGGGTGGAATATGCGTGTAGCCAAGAAACGGCTCAGCGCCGATGACAGAAAACGTAAGATTCTGGACGAGTCGAAGAAGCTTTTCGCGCGAAAGGGACTCCATGGTGTGTCCGTGGACGAAATCGCACGCAGGGTCAAAGTGAGCCCGGCGATTCTGTACCGGCACTTTCCGTCCAAGGAATCGCTATACGACGCCGTGTTAGAGGAGATTTCATGCAAACGCGAGGACTATGTCGATGCGATCCTCGCCGAGGAGGCGAATTTTCCGTCGGTGCTGCGGAAGATCACGCAGCTCTATACGCAGAGCGTTTCGCGCGAGCCGGACTATCTGCGCATGGAGATGCAGAGCGCGCTGGACGGGAGTTCCGCGACGGCGCAGTTTTTCGAGAATCGTTGGAAACCGTTCGTCGACTTTGTCGAGATCGAGATAAAGGACCTCAAGGCGAGTGGCAAGATCGACAAGGGCGTTGACCCGCGGATTGCGGGAATGCTTTACCAAGGGGTTATTCGGGAGGCGCTGTACGCAAAATGCATCTCGAAGGACAAGCGCTACAGGGATATCGAGCTGGACGAGATTGTGGATCAGGCGATGGATTTGTTCTTCCGTGTCATCGGGGTGTCATCAGGCGAGTAGACAATTTGACCAAAAAGGAGGATTAAAATGGAATCATCGGTGAAGGAACGGCCCGTCGCGGTTAACGCACAGGGAATGAGCGTCGAAGAGGCGATTCGAACCCGCCGCTCCGTGCATCACTTCAAACCGGGACAGAAAATCCCGGCGGCGATGTGGCGTAAGCTCTTCGAATTGACCGCGCTTAGCCCGTCATCCTGGAATTTCCAGCCGTGGGATTTCGTCATCGTCGAGGATCAGGCGCGTCGCGACGCGCTTTTCCCGCTTTGCTGGAATCAGAACCAAGTCACCGACAGCGCGGCCGTGATTGGTGTGATTGGCGACCTCAACCCCCATCGTCGTGATCGCCAAATCATTCAGCAATTCCAGGATAACGGCTACATTGATGAGCAGACCAAGAACGTTTGGCTGGGAGCGGTCGACGTCGTTTACCCGGACGAAAAACGCAAGATCGAGCACGCCATAGGCGGTAGCAGTCTAGCAGCCATGACGCTCATGCTGGCCGCACAATCGATGGGCCTCGCCACTGCCCCCTTGATCGGCTTCGATCCGGCGGGCGTGACCAAGTTTCTCGGTGTGCCGGACGGCTATCTCGTTACGATGTTGATTGCGATCGGTTACGCGGCCCACGACGAGTTACCGCGGCAACAGCGGAGGCCCTTCGAGGAAATTGTTCGCTGGGACAGGTTCTGACTCGTACCTCGTTTTAGGAGGCAAGGGTTATTCCATGGAACGGATTGTGCTTAATGATGCATTATCGAAGTTCACCGACACTATTTACGCAGGCGACCATGAAGTGACCGGTCCCGCACCCTGGCTTGGCCATGCCGCCGTGGCCGAGCTGGGGTGCAACTTTAACCTCATCCACTACCACCATCGACACGAGTTTGAAGGCGGGCACAACAAGGGACTCTGGGGAACCGTTTGCCCGCAGCCAGGCGTATTCGCCTGGGACGAACTTGACCGGACGGTCAAAGATGCAGCCGGACGTTTCCCACTCGTTGGACTCTACCCGATCGGCTGGGCGCACATGGTCCCACATTGGCTGGGCGATACGATAATGGATGTACCTGTCGATATCGCGGCGGCATGGGTTGCCAAGGTCGTGGACCGATACCACGAGTCGGTTGCGGTATTCCCGGTCTTCTACGAACTCAACGTCTTCGACCTCTTCTATCGGAGCACCCACCACCATCCCTACGACCAATCCAGAAAAGAGCACATCGTCCGGATTTTGGTCCAATCGTACAAGATGGTCATGGAGCGAAGCGGCCCGGTCGCCGCGTCGAAACTCACCGCAGCCACCTTTGTCGAGTTGACTCGCAGCAGCTTCTACTGGATGAGCGAGGGTAAGCTCCTCGAACTACCATGTGGATCGAGCCTCCTCAACGCGCCGCTTTCACCTCCGGATCTCATCGCGGTCGCTCGCGGGTTGGATGAACGCGAAGGCGTCCGACGTAGCGAACTTGTACTCCGTCAGCTGCTCCATCAGATCATTTTCTGGAACGCAGACGATAGCGGTGCATGCAACACGGTCGGTGACGATCTCCGTCGCATCCACCAAGCCGGCTGGTTCGGCCCGGACGAGGGTTTCGCCCGGTTCGTCATCGCCGGTTGGGACGCGCAGCCGCAAAACACCTACGAGTATCTGCTGGAACGGATGCGACCGGAACTCCGTGTGCCTACAGCCGCCGATTGTTTGTTGGAGAACTATCGCGCTTATCGAGAATTCATTACTGACGACACCATACCGTCTGCGGTACGGTCGGCAATCCGCGGTTTCGTGCTCGACGACATTTTCAAGTGCCGCAAGCAATCGGGGGCTACATCAGCCATCTATCCAACCGAGGCGGTCGGCCCGGACGGACTTCGTATTGGCTCCGTACCGTTGGTATCGGGGCCATTGAGCCGTGTCTACCGCGAAATAACAGGTCGCCATCCGCATCCTGATCGGTCGTCTGTTGCTCATCCGGCCGCAGAAACTGCGTAAGAGCCCTCCACCCAGAAATCGTCGTCCGGACCAGGGAGGTCCAATGGAACTCGCAAACCAAACAAATCACATTTTACCGACACAGCCGGAGGTGGGGCACGGGCTACTCGTCAAGAAGACCGTGTCCGAAATCTCGCACAGACCGGTCGGCCCGGACCCGTACACCTCGCCATCCCCAGGGATATCCTTTCTCGCGCCATTAGACCCGATGTGTGGCTGCCGACATCCTACAAACCACGCCCACCTGTTGCATCGATGCAAGACATCGCTGCGGTCGCAGAGGTTCTCGTCAACGCGCGCCGTCCGCTATTCGTGATTGGCAGTGGTGTCAGCCCCGACGCCGCTGCAGAAATTTCGTTCGTGAGTGAAAAGTACTGCATACCGATCGTCTGCTCACCGCGGGCGAAATCACTCTTCAGCGACCATTCCGCGTCGTTCTACCTCGGAACAATGGGGATCGCTGCCTGTCCTGTAGCCGACCGCTTCCTGAGCGAGGTCCAATGTGATGCAGTCGTCGCGATCGGTGCCGGAATGGGAAGTTATGCGACCAACTCGTGGGATCCGCTGCTTCGTCAGAGCGGCGTGATGATCCAAGTCAACATTGATGCCAGTGAAATAGGAAAAATCTACGTGGCCGATATCGGAATTGTGAGCGATGCTGCCGCCTTCGCGTCCGGCCTGAGGCTCGCTTTGCAAGCGTCAGAGGACGGATTAGCAAAGAGTCGTCATGCCGACCGTCTCGATTGGCTTCGGCCCTATTTCACGCTACCGAAATGGCCGTTTTCTGCTGACATAGAGCGGCCGGTAAGCGAGTACCCGACACCACTTCAGGTCATTCGTGCGGTGGATCGAGCTTTACCGCACGGCGGCATCCTGATGGCCGATTCCAGTTCAATGCTGCTCTGGGCGACGCACCACTTCCCGGAAACCCACGGACGAAAGTTCATCGGCGTTTGGGGGTCTGCAAGCATGGGCCACGTCACCGCCGGCGCAGTCGGCGCCAAGCTCGCGGCCGGAGCGCGCGCAGTCGTCGCCTTGGTCGGCGACGGCTGCTTCTTGATGAACGGAACCGATGTCGCCACCGCAGCCGAACTCAAGCTCCCGATCGTCTGGATCGTCAACGTGAACGGCCAACTCGGGATGATTCACTACGAGCAACGCGCCTCCGGTCTCACGAGAAGTTCCGAGATCGGGTTGTGCGACTACACGAAGATCGCCGAAGGGCTCGGCGCCCGTGGCATCCGGTGCGACGATACCAGCGAGCTTCCCATTCACATCGTGCACGGGCTGCGCAGCAACGGGCCGACCGTGATCCAGGTCAATGTCGATCCGGCGCCCACGCCACCCCTCGGTCGCAAGAAGGCCGGCAGTGCGCGCTGGAAAGAGTACATCGCAAGCATATGACATCGAACGGAGATACGTCGATGTCCGTTTGGTTGGACGGCAAAGTCGTTCAGCATCAGGAAGCCAGGGTATCGCCTCTTGCTCATACCCTGCACTACGGGATGGGTGCGTTCGAAGGGATCCGTGCCTATGTTGCTACCCAGGGGCCGGTCGTGTTCAGGCTCGAGGATCACTTGATCCGGCTCGAACGGTCCGCACGGATATTAGGGATGTGTCTTGCCTGGAATATCGACGAACTCGTCAACGCCGTGCTCGAGACGTTGCGCAGCAATGAACTGCAGGAGGCTTACATCCGGCCGCTCATTTACTATGGGCAGGGCAGTATGAGCCTGGACAGCCGCACAAACGCGGTCCACGTGCTCATCGCAGCTTGGCCTTGGGACTCGTATCACGGCGTCGCCACGGACGCCGGGCTAGCCGTAAAAATTTCGAGCTACCGGCGCATCCCGAATAACTGTCTCCCCGTTCAGGCGAAAGCTGTTGGCAACTACCTCAATTCGCAGCTGGCTTATCGAGAGGCGTTATCTTGTGGTTCGCAGGAAGCGATTCTTCTGGATGACCGTGGGTTCATTGCTGAAGGTTCTGCGGAGAACGTGTTCCTCGTGCGGGACGGGCGGTTGCTGACGCCGACCACCCACAATGCCCTGGAGGGCATCACGCGCGACACCGTGATCGCCATTGCCACGGACCTCGGTTTGGAAGTACAAGAAACCGATCTCGTCAGGGAAGACCTCTATTGCGCCGACGAGGCGTTTTTCACCGGAACCGCCTGCGAAATCAAGAAGATCTCGAGTGTTGACGGGCGGGCGATTGAGAATCGCAGCGACCGCTCGGTCGTCGATGAACTTTGGCAACACTATCAGTCCGTCGTACGCGGCGACTACAAGCTAACCACCGTGAGTACCCGCCCACGTCCGCGTTCATGGTGTATTCGGGTCTACCCAAACTCGCTCGCCGCGCCCGAACAATCCCCAATTGAAGTTGCCGTTCATTCATCCAACTAGGAGACACTCATGACGGACCATCACGAAGACAGAAGATCGTTTATCAAGCTGTTCGGACTCGGGGCCACTGCATTCGCGGTCGGTTCCGCCGGGGTTCATGTCTCGCAGGCAAACGAAAAGCCCGGAGCAACCACCGGAAAACGAGAAGAGTGGGAGTTGCGCGGCAAGTTCTTCGAGAGCTGCAGTTGTAACGTTGTTTGTCCGTGCGTTCTCAACGACATGCAGCCGCATCACCGTACCTGCGACGGCACGTTGGTATGGAATATCGAACAGGGACGCTACCGCGATACAGACCTTGCGGGCGGCAAGTTCGTGATCGCCTTGAGTTTCAGCGGGCCGATCAACCGGAGTCCGATGAATATTCATTCTTACATCGACACCTCGGCCACAAAGGCGCAGCGCGTTGCTCTACGAAATATTATTGAGATGCTCTTTTCACCGTTCGACGCGACGCTCATCACGAGTCGATACGTTCCCATCCGGCTCGAGTACACCGCCAAGCGCAGGAGCGCCGAGATTCAATCCGTCCTCAACCTCGTTACCAAGCCGATCCTGAGCCCGATCGATCCGAATGCCCCCGTCGAACTTCACAACGTCGCCGGCCCGAGCGCGCCGACGGTGCAACTCGCGATCGGCGAAGTCCATACTTACCGCAACGAAAAGGACTCCAAGATCGATTGGAAATACACGGGTCGAAACGCTTACTGGGGTGCGTACGCCTACAGCGCCAGCATGTTCACGGGTTTGCAGAAACGGGAGCTGTATAAAGACGCAACTAACTTCATGCCGCACAATCACCGACACCATGGCAGTAACTCGTCTGGTTCAGACGCGTAGCTTCCCACAGAAGCGCCATTACGCCGGGTGCGAGCACATCCTCGCGAAGCGGCTCTTCTGGGCAGGCGGTGTCCACTACCTGTTAGTTGGCATGGCACATAGCGCGGGGCTCGTGGTCGCCGGCGCCGATCCGGCGGGATGCGTCGAGTTTGGACTACAAACGGCTGAGGGAAAATGAACATTGCAATCCTGGGCACCGGTAAAATGGGGACCGTTGTCGGAAAACGCCTGGTTGCTGCGGACCACACGATAGTATTTGGCTCACGCGACCCCAAGAGCACCAGGCACAAGTATGCCGATTTTCCAAACATATCCGTGCGGTCCTATAGCGAGGCCGCAAAAGACAGTGAACTTTCGATCATAGCTGTCCCCTGGGCATTTACCTTGGCGTTGGTCGATTCAATCGCCACCGAATTGGACGGCAAGATTGTAGTGGACCTGACTAATCCGCTCGCAGCTGATATTTCTCATCTTGTCGTAGGTGGCACCAATTCGGCTGCGGAGCAGATCGCCCGGATTCTAGTCAATTCCAAGATCGTAAAGGCGTTCAATGGCATCACCGCCGACAACTTTCTTACACCGAACTTCAGCGGCGATGTCGCTCAGATTTTTTACTGCGGCGACGATGCAGAAAGCAAAAAAGTTGTAAGAAGGGTAATCGAGTCCTGCGGTTATGAAGCGCAAGATTGCGGCGCGCTGACGAATGCCCGTTATCTCGAAGGAATCGCGATGCTCTGGCTACAGCTTGCATTCTGGGAAGACAGGGGGAGCGATTTCTCGTTCAGGATTGCCCGCAGGCAGTAGCCGCCGGACCAGCTACTGGTTCGCCATGCACGGGCCTGCGTCGTCAAATGGCTAGTTTTGTGCAGGCCTGCTTTCCCTAATCGCGTTTCGGCGTCACCACGATCTTGACCACCTGCCCGCCGGAAAGCGTAACCGTGTACAGCCCGTCTTCACCGTGGTAGGTCAGCACTTCTTTTTTTCTCCCGCCTTTTTTACCGTCGCTGGCCTGGGTGGAAGTACGCGCGCGCGGTGCCTGGCCAAGTTCTTTGCGCGCCTCTTCGCTGGGCATGCCGAGGCGTACCAGCGCGCCGTTTGCGGTGCGCAGGCTGGTTGTCTCCCAGGAGGCGGCCTGGCCTGCGCTGGCGAGGGCGAGTGTGCAGATGAAGCCAAATATCCATTTCATATTCTTCATGCCTCCATGCGAGTGACCGGGTGAAAAGCTTGGCACGGGGCTGCACCGGTGTGCAAGTTTGTCTCAGGATGCCGGCGGCAAGGCGTTCGCGAGCGCGGCGAATTCGGCGAGCGTCAGGGTCTCGGCGCGCCGCTGGGGATCGATGCCGAGCGATTCCAGAATTTCGGTCGCCATCAGGCCTTTAAGATTATTGCGCAGGGTCTTGCGGCGTTGCGCGAAGGCCGCCTTGACCACGTGTGCGAAGGCGTCCGCGTCGCGTACCTGGATCGGCGGCGCGGCATGCGGCGTCAGCCGCACCACGGATGAGTCTACTTTGGGCGGCGGTGTAAAAGCGCCCGGACGCACGTTGAAAAGTTTCTCCACGCGCAGTCGCCACTGAATCATCACCGACAGCCGCCCGTAGTCCTTGCCGCCGGGTGGCGCGGCCATACGGTCCACGACCTCCTTTTGCAGCATGAACAGCATGTCGTGGATATAGCGCTCTTGGTCGAGCAGATGAAATAGCAGCGGCGTGGAAATGTTGTACGGCAGATTGCCGATCAGGCGAATTTTTCCGCCGGGCATCGCGAGCGCGCCGAAATCGAATTTCAGGGCATCGGCCTCGTGCACCACCAGGCGTTCCGGCGCGAAGCCGGTACGCAGTTGTGCGGCCAGATCGCGGTCGATCTCGACGACATGCAGGCGCGTGCAGCGTTCGAGCAGCGGCCGGGTCAACGCGCCGGGGCCGGGACCGATTTCGACCAGGGTTTCGCCCGGTTGCGGATCGAAGGCGTCGAGAATGCGTTGCACGATGCCACGGTCGTGCAGGAAGTGCTGGCCGAAGCGTTTCTTCGGTTGAAGGTGGGGCATAAGATTTTCAGCCACCGATGCACACCGATGCGCGCAGATGAAAAATCAGGTGCGATGAGAAGTTGCAGTTATCTGTGTGCATCGGTGTGCATCGGTGGCTTAACCATGTTCAAGGCTGCTTGCACCGCCGCGCGCAGGCTGGAGGCGTCGGCGCGGCCACTGCCAGCCAGCTCCAGGGCAGTCCCGTGATCTACCGAGGTGCGTACGAACGGCAGGCCGAGGGTGATGTTGACGGCGTGCGCGAAATCGTGGCGCTTGATCACCGGCAGGCCCTGGTCGTGATACATGGCGAGCACCGCGTCGACGCCGGCGAGGGTCGCCGGCAGAAAGGCGGTATCGGCCGGCGCCGGGCCTCGTAGTTGCATGCCGCGCGCGCGCAGTGTGGCCAGCACCGGCTCGATCACATCGATCTCCTCGCGCCCGAGATGCCCGGACTCACCGGCGTGCGGGTTGAGTCCGCACACCAGGATCACCGGGTCGGCGATGCCGAATCGGGCGCGCAGGCCGGTGTGCAGGATTTCCAGCACGCTTGCGAGATGCGCGCGGGTAATGGCGCGGCTGACGGCACTCAGGGGCAGGTGGGTGGTGGCCAGCGCCACGCGCAGGCCGGGCGGCCGCTCTCGCGCATCCCCGCGCTTCGGTCGCTCCCGGCGTCCTGCCTCCCGCGACACTTGCACTTCCATGTGCGTCGCGGTACTTGGGCTCCTGCCCGGCGCGGCCAGCATCATCACCACCTGTGCGGCGCCGGACTCGGCGGCCAGGAATTCGGTGTGGCCGGTAAAAGAAATACCGGCGTCGTTGATCGCGCCCTTGTGTACCGGGCCGGTGACCAGGGCATCGAATTCACCGCTAAGGCAGCCGCGCACGGCGCGCCGCAGGCATTCGATGACGTAGACACTGTTCGCGGGGTCAAGCTTTCCGGCGCTGACAGGGTGCGCCGTGAGTACCGGCAGAATATGGATCGCCGCTTCGTCCCCGGCGCGGCGCGGCCAGGTTCCGGGCGCGAAGGGCAGACGGAGTTGCGCGGCCCGTGCCGCAAGCAGGGCTGGATCGGCGATCAGCACCAGATCGCAGGCCAGTGGCCGCGTTGCCAGCGCCAGGGCAATGTCCGGGCCGATGCCGGCCGGTTCGCCGGGAGTGAGGGCAATGATGGGGCGACGGGTCATGCCGGGATTTCACCGCAACGGGAGGCAGAAGGCAAAGACTTAAACTACAAAAGGCTTAGCTGCAGATGAACACAGATAAACGCAGATATAAGTTAAGGACGGAAAGCGCGCGCCTGGGCAAGGATGGGTTGTGTGAGCTATCCGCTGCTCTTTGGGGGAGTGTGGCCAGATGGGAAGGGCCTGCCCCAGCCTGAAGTCACTCGCCCCGATTTCAGGAGGCTTTTTATCTGCGCCTATCTGCGTTCATCTGTGGCTGAAATTCTTATTTAGCCTCCAGGCGGTACTCGACAAACGCTTCGTCGCGCAGTTGCCGCAGCCACTGCTCGTAGCGTTCATCGGCCTTGCGTGAGTGAATCTGGCTGCGTGCGTTGCTAAGATCGCGTTCCTGGCTTACGTCGTGTTCGCGCCGTTCCAGCACCTCAATGAGATGCACGCCGAACGGACTTCTTACCGGGGGGCTCAACCCGCCGGGTTTGAGGACGCTCATGGCCTTCTCGAATTCCGGCACAGTCTGGCCCGGATTTACCCAGCCGAGTGCGCCGCCGTTCGCGGCCGAGCCGATGTCCTCGGAATGCGCGCGCGCGATCTCGGTGAAATCCGCGCCTTGCAGCAGACGCTCGCGCAGTTGTTCGGCACGCCGTAGTGCCTCTCCCAGCGGCACAAGCTCGCCGGTCTTGATGAGAATGTGGCGCGCGCGTGTCTGTGTTACCGGCAGCGCTTCAGCGCCGCCACGCCGCGCATTGAGGCGCAAAATATGAAAACCGCTCGGGCTGCGCAGCACGCCGCTGACCGCACCGGGTTGCAGGGCACGCAGGGCAGTGACGAACAGGTCGGGCAACTGACCGGCATGTTTCCAGCCGAGGCTGCCGCCTTCGAGCGCGTTCTGACCTTGCGAATGGGCAACCGCCAGCGGTCCGAAGTCGGCGCCTTTTTTGAGATCAGCCAGCAGACCCTCGGCCTTCTGCCGCGCGCGCGTGATTATTTCCGGCGATGCCGATTCGGGCAGACTGATGAGAATGTGCGCGATATTGTACTCGGCGCCGCTGTCCTGTCCCGACTGCCCGGCGAGAAAATTCTCCACCTCGGCCTCGGACACGGTGACGCGGTTGTTGACTTCGCGTTCGGTCAGTTGCTGGACAAGCAACTGCGCGCGTAACTCATCGCGGAACGCGCGGTAGCCGCCGGGTTCTTTCTCACTCTCGCGCCGCAGGTCTTCCAGGCTTTTGTGGTTTTGTTCGGCGACCTGGCGAATCGCACGCTCGAGGCGCTCGTCGCTGACCGTAAAGCCGAGCTGACGGGCAACCTGTTGTTGCAGACGCTCGACCACCATGCGCTCCATCACCTGGTGACGCAGGATATTGTCCGGCGGCAGGCTCACCTTCTGGGCGCTGAGACGCGTGCGCACTGCGCTTACGCGTGTCTCCACTTCGCGTGCGGTCACAATCTCGTCATTGATGACGATCAGGATGCGATCGATCGGGTCCGCCGCTGGCTGGGCAGCCGGGGACGTGGCCGGCAGCCAGGCCAACATACCGAGCAGAAGCGGGAACAGGCGGATTGGGGCGGCGTTCAACATGAATCTGTCTGACCATCGTGGGTTGGCGGGGTTCGCCGCCCGGCGGGTGAGGATGGCATTATACCGCAGCGCTGCGGGCGGTTGGTCATTCAAAGATGAATTGTCCCTGTTTTAGCGGAGTATCTTCGGTGTCGCCCATTTTGGCGAGTCCGCTGAGATCGAATTCGAATAACACCGAGTTGTCCACGGATTTGTCCGGCTGGAGGCGATGGCGGGCGGCGATACGCAACGCCCAGCAGCAAGTGGTGTATTGCAGACCGGTGTAGGCCTGCACCGTGCGTGATTCGGGCAGGGAATAGTTCCAGCGCGCCACCCCGGTCCAGCGTCTTGCCAGTGGCCATTGCGCCGAGATGTCGGTCAGTTCTTCCAGTGGGCTGCTGGTATAGCGGTAACCCAGGTTGACAATGGAGTCGGCGGCTGGCCGGTAGTTCAGGTAAACGTTGCCCTTGCGGGGTTCATGTTCCTTACTGTCCCACTGCAGGCCGGTGCGCAGGCTCCAGGCCTGCCCGAGACGTGCGTACACCTCGCCGATCAGGTCTGAACGTGATTGGTTAATGGTACCGGCCGGTATATTTACCCGTTGTTCGGCAAAGTAACTCACCTGGCCCAAACTGATGCGCCCCTGCTCGACCCCGTTGGCAAGCAGGAATCGGCTGGTGAGCGCAGCCGTGAGCTGATTGGCGTCGCCCACACGATCGGCCCCGACGAAGCGGTTTTCTCGAAAGAAATTAAAGAAGCTGAAGGCTGGAAGCGCCGCATCGAACACCGGCAGACTGTCCTGATCCTTGTAAGGGATGTAGACATAGTAGAGGCGCGGTTCGAGCGTCTGGGTGTAGGCCTGGCCACCGATCAGTCCTTCACGTTCGAGGGCGAGCCCGCTGTCGAGACTGTAGATGGGCAGTCCGCGGTTGGGAGAGTCGTCGGGGCTGGTGTTATCGGCGTCCGCATTCCTGTTCAGCCGCCAGGAGGTATAACGGTACCCGGCCTTGGGTGTGAAATAAAAGTATGAGGTGCGCAGCGGCAGGCTAACGCTCGGAAGCAGGTCGAGGCGTTGGCCGGCGATGGGCGGCTCGACTACGCCGGCCACGTCGGGCGAATCACCGGGGCGGTAGAAATTTACCCATTCGCTCTCGAATGCACTGTGCAGGCGATTCGGGCCGCTGGGCGAATCGGCCCTGAGCACGAGTTGCGGCAGGCGCTGGTACGGCTGTTCGGACGCCGCGTCCAGTGTCTGATAGGTAAAGGTGCGTGCCGAAAAACGCCAGATGCTTCCGCCGTAATCCAGACTGAGGGAGCGTGGCAGGTGCGTGCGGCTGGATTCCGTGCCCTTGCCGAGATCGATGAAGTAGCTCGTATCCGACACCCACTGGATATCGGCGGCAGTGCTCCACAGCGGTGACAAGCGCTGGTTGTGCCTGAAGAAAAGCGCCATGCGGTCGGTGTTGGTGCTGCCTTCGCTGGGCGGGGGCAGGTAGACGCGGTCGTTGGACAGATACTCCAGATCCAGATTTCCGGAGTAGTCATTGCCGAGGTAACGGAATTCGTTGGCAAGCTGTACGCCGCGTTTTTCGAGAAAGCGCGCAGTCAAGGTGTCATCGTAGTTTGGCGCCATGTTGAAATAGTACGGCGCACTCAAGAAAAATCCGGAACTGCTGGAATGACCGACATGCGGCGCCAGGAAACCGGTTTTTCGCTGGTCGGTGAGCGGGAAGCTCAAGTATGGCGAATAAAAAATCGGCACATGCATAAAGGTGATGCTGGCGTTCCAGGCGCTGCCGGTCTCGCTGGCCTTGTCGAGGGTGAGTGTGCTGGCGCGCAGTAACCAGTCATCCCGGCCGGGCGGGCAGGTGGTGTAACGCACCGACTCCAGGGTGATCAGGTCGCGTCCCTCGAAGCGGATGTGTTCGGCCGCACCCCGCGCCGCATTGGCTGCAAACGCGAATTGCGCGTCCTCGGCGTCACCGCGCTCGGTGTCGATTTCGTAACGCAGCTGCGGGGCGCGGATGGTCTCGCCGCTGTCCTTGCGCAGCTGAATATTACCGCTCGCCGCCAGGCTGTTGTCCATCTGGTTGTAGAGCAGGTCGTCGGCGAACAAATGCAGGCCGCTTCGCCGCAGCTCCACGTTTCCCAGGAAGTGGGTGGACTCGTTGAGCTTCGTGTCCACGCGGTCGGCATACGCGTGTACGCGTTCATCGCTGGTGTCTTCCACCGTCAGACTTCCGGCCGGCATCGGCAACGCCGGGGTGTCGGGGCAGGAAAGCGGACGCGTTGTGTTTGGCGCGCCGAGTGTGGCCGCGATGGCCGACGGGCTACCGAGCACGGTGAGGATCGCCGCACAAAACAGGCGCCGCGACAGGTTCTTACTTGGCATGGCGCTGGGAAATAATATATAGGTTATTTTTGTGCAGGCTTGCTATTGACCCGGCACGATTGTACTTGAAGGATGACTGGCGCCACACAAATGCCGATCCGTCCTGTTGGCAAGCTTGTGCCGGGTCAATAGCGGAAATCATAAGGTTTTTGTTATTGCGGCGGCATCGCAGCCTGCATCGTGTACCGTTGCCCGCTTTCGCCGCTGTGGCATGTCCAGGTACATTGCATGCCGCCGCAATAACTTTAGATTGTGTCGGGCATAAAATCGCATAGAATCGTCGGGGCAGCAAGCCGACGGCAGCCACCGGCGCCGTCGGGTTTCGGAACCGGCGTTAATCCGCGAAGGCACCCGGCTTGGACAGCAGACTCGAAATACTCAAGACTTGGGTCGGCACGGTGCTCGATGTCGCCGAGTACGAGCTGCGTCCGGCCTCCGAGGACGCGAGCTTCCGCCGCTA
>Ga0315281_10004196_pt1 | contig 20996 bp, 21 predicted proteins | sample YL17G07_0_MG_FD_204540 | JGI IMG/M metagenome (GOLD analysis project Ga0315281, IMG submission 204540) | Sediment microbial communities from Yellowstone Lake, YNP, Wyoming, USA - YL17G07_0 | ecosystem: Environmental > Aquatic > Freshwater > Lake > Sediment | place: USA: Wyoming | collected...
ATAACACATTTGAATATTAAAAATCTAGTGTCAAAAATTTGACACTATAAAATAATTATTCATTACGAAAATATTATTTTTTCATCTTCTGTATCCCTTGCTATAACTCAGTATTTTTTCTCACCGAAAATTGCTGGAATTATTGTGTAACACCAAAATGAAAATGTCCTGTTTTCATTTTAATGTATCAACTATATTTTTTTCAATACAGGTTGAAACTATGATGTTCAATTAAGTGATCATATCATCTACAAATTCAACATTTAAGAAAGGTTAATATTACTTTATTAACTCAAGATTCATATAAGACCTCAGCGCCTCAGGCACTATAATACTTCCGTCACTTTGCTGATAATTTTCAATTATTGCGGCAACAGTCCTGCCAATTGCAAGCCCTGAGCCATTTAGTGTATGAACGTATTCAGTCCCTTTTTTGTCTTTTGAGCGGTATCTGATATTTGCGCGGCGAGCTTGAAAATCCTCAAAATTAGAGCATGAAGATATCTCTCTATAACAATTTTGTCCTGCCATCCATACCTCAAGGTCATATGTCTTAGCAGAAGAAAAACCCAAATCTCCTGTGCATAATGCAACCACTCTATATGGCAGTCCAAGTTGAATTAAAATATCTTCAGCCACATTTGTAAGTGTTTCAAGTTCATCGTATGAGGTGTCAGGATTGACAAATTTAACCAATTCCACTTTATTAAATTGATGCTGTCTAATCAGTCCGCGTGTGTCTTTGCCATATGCCCCAGCCTCTCGTCTAAAGCATGGGGTATAGGCGGTATAATATATTGGAAGGTCGTCTTGATTTAAAATTTCGTCAGCATGGATATTTGTCACAGGGACTTCTGCTGTTGGGATGAGGAAATATTCCGTTTCTTTAGGGAGTCGTCCTGCAAGTTGTTTTGAAAGAATATTAGCTGCTAATGTCTCCGGGATACTTATGTCATTTGGGAGTCGCCCTGCGACTTTAAAGAGGTCTGCTTCAAATTTTGGAAGCTGCCCTGTGCCAGTCATAGCCTTTCTATTTACAAGAATTGGTGGGAATATTTCTGTAAATCCAGCCGCTCCGTTGTGGTCAAGCATAAAATTCATCAATGCCCTTTCAAGACGCGCCCCTGAGCCCTTCATCAGAGAAAATCTTGCCCCAGATATCTTGGCAGCGCGCTCAAAGTCAATTATTCCAAGCCTTTCACCAATGTCCCAATGATTTAACGGAGTAAAACTTTTGGTCTCAGGCACGCCCCAACTGCGTATCTCAATATTTTTGGATTCATCTGAGCCGATTGCCACTGAGGAATGAGGGATGTTTGGGATGGTGAGCATGAAATCTGTGATAGATGTCTCCAGATTTCGTAATAGCTCGTCACATTGTGAAATCTTATCAGAGACTACTTTCATAAGGATAATTTTCTCAGCAGCATCAATCTTAGATTTTTTTAGTCTGCCTATCTCTTCTGAAACGGTATTTCTCTGATTTTTTAATTCTTCGGTATCTCTAAGCAAATCAAGTCTTTTTTTATCATTTTCAAGCAATTGCGTAATATCAATCTCCTGCCTTCTATTTTTCATGGCGAGATTAAAGTTATCCACATCTTTTTTTATATTTTTAATATCTAACATTGAATCATCCTTTTTTTACTCAATAAAAACCATCGGTGAAACATTAAACCGTTTACTTAATGCCTTTATATGATTAAGATTTAACTCTTCTTGCCCATCAAGGATTTTAGAGACTAACTCAACACTGCCTAAATCTTGTAAATCATCATATTTTAATCCATGCTCTTCTATTAAATACTTTATTGTATCAATAGGATTACTTTTCATTTCTGGTAAATGAATAGAATCATAAGCATATATTAAAGCCCCAAGAGTCTCCATTATTGCTGCTATTGGATGGGTTTCGTCATTACCAACTTCGTCAATTAACTCATTTAATAAATGCACAGAACGATTATATTCATCTTCTGTATGAGGAAGTAAAAATATCGGCGAAATTGTTGGCCATACTTCTACTACCTTTTCAATTATAGTTGAATTGCCCATTTTTTTTATTGCCTCCATTTATACTTATCATATTCGGCATGTGTTAAAATATTACGTATATAAATTTTATGTCTATTATAATGAATAGCTGCAATCAGCCTAACTTTATTTCCACCTATATTAAATACATTTAGATTTCCAACAATGTCTGTACTTGGAAAAGTTAATCTCAGAGATACAAAATTATCAAAATTTGTCTGCCTCATAATCTTATACCAACTATCCAAACTATTTCTCAAATCTGGATGCCGCTCAGAGAACGTGTCTATGGGTTTCCTGCTAATTATGCGCATGTATACTTTTAATTAATCCATATCTCAATAAGATTATAATAATTTTCAAGTTTAGAGCCAGTTGATTCATCAAATATTAGTAATATTATAAACTTCTTCTTGCCATTAATTCAATAACTATCTGGACTGCAAAAAGATTATTCTTATCCATTTGATAGTCTTAAACAAAAAATTTATCATATAAATATTTTAAAAAATAATTTTTATATTGAATTTTTATCTTGACTTTTTCATTTTGGGTGGGTAGATTAATTGAAAAAGATTTTATTTTTAAAAAAATACAAATAGTTTCAACTTTTCATAAATTTCAAACCAAGGAGAGTACGATGAAAAAGATATTATTGATTTCAATTTTATTGGTTATATATATAAGCAGTTCAGCCTATGCGCAGTCTTTGTTGACGGTTGGCGGTAATGTTGGGATGGGTCTGAAAGACAGTAATCTTGATATAGAGTATTCAGGTAATATTAATAATAGTTCAGCATGGACAGTAAGAGGGATAATCGGGTTAGAAGATACGAGCAATACAAATGCAGGAAATGATACATACTGGGGAGGCGGGATAGGATATAGAGGTTATTTTCATCCTACAGTTCCTTCTGGCATATATTGGGGCGTTGACATTAATATCTTAGACAAGCCTAAGCCAACTAAAGCAAATTTAGTTCAGGCATATTATTATGGTAATGCCAGTTACCCATTGTATACATATTATAGTTATTCTATGGGTTCTACATTATTTATTGAGCCAGATATAAAACTCGGCTATATGATTATAGGGGATAGTGGTATTGTATTTGGTTTTAATATTTTTTTAGGATATGGAATAGATACTCAACCTAGTTTTACTCCCCCTTCTGATTCTGGGACTGCAGTAGTACCAGCTGTTGGAATTAACTTTGGAGTAGGTATAAAAACAGGTTACAGTTGGTAAAATATATTTGATTATTTTTTAAAGTATAAATTTGGCAATATGAAAATTCCTTAAATAACTTTTATTGTCTTAATTTTTATACTGTCTTCACGTAGACAATTACCCAAAATCGAGAATTTAAGACCTGCCTATATTTAATTTTTAAAAGAATGCCTTCATAACAAGGGATAGGACACCAGCAAACATTATACCAATCATCCATTGTAAGAGTTTTATATCGCTTTTAATTTCGGTAGCAGTTTTATCTATCTTGCTGTTAAGTTCAGCGTGTACATTATCAATCTTATTGCCCAGCTTATCTATCTTGCGGTTTAACTCAAAGTTGACATTGTCTACCCTGCTGTCAAGATCAGCCTTGACCTCAAGGATATCAGTTTTAGTGGCAAGGTCTTTTTTGCTCTCAAACTCTAAATTGTTTATAACTAAAACAAAGGCGTCTGTTGCCTCATCACCTAGTTTTTCTCTTAATGGTCTTGGTACTGTTAGTAGCACCATAGATTATGTTAGCATATTTAATATTATTTAAACAGGATATTCAGTATTTATTTCAAAGAACTACTCATTTTTTGTTTGTTTTTTATCTTTTCTGTGTCTCTGCTATACTGTCCTTATTAAATATATTTTCTCTCTCCAAACAACGCAGTCCCAATTCTTATCATTGTAGCGCCTTCTGCAATTGCAGTCTCAAAGTCATTCGACATACCCATTGATAGTTCTTTGAGGATATATCCAGAATTTATTGCTTCATCTCTTAACTCTCTAAGCCTCTTGAAATATGGTCTGACAACCTCTTGGTCAGGGAAGAATGGCGGGATGACCATCAGACCTTCAATCTTGATATTTTTATATTCCTTAGTGTCTTTTAATATAGTAAATAGGTCATCAAGGGATGCGCCTTTTTTAGAAGGTTCGTCATCCATCTTAATCTGAATCAATATGCGTTGAGACTTTCCAATCTGCCCAGCTTTTTTATCAATCTCATAAGCCAGAGATGTTGAGTCAACGGTATGGATAAGGTCAAAATATTTCACCGCAGCCCCTGCCTTATTTTTTTGCAGATGACCAATCATATGCCATGAAATCTTATTTGCTATATCTGGGATTTCCTGTGACTTGTTTCTAATATTTTGAACATAATTTTCGCCAAAAACGCGTAAACCTTTGGAATATGCTTGTGAGATAGCCTGAGGAGATACGGTTTTAGATACAGCCACTAAGGTTATGTCTTCAAATTTTACGTATTTAGAATGAGATGCCGCATCCTTGATTCTTTTTATAATTGAATCAATCGTAGTATCAAGCCTGTCTAATTCATCTTGTGCCATTGGTTATTTCGGAAGGATAAAGAAGAAATTGTTGCCGTATTTAACTGGCTCATAACCAATAACTCCGCCGTGGATTTCTATTGTATTTTTTATAAATGTCAGTCCATGTCCTGAACCAGGTCTGTTTGAGATATTTGTCCCTCTGAAACCTTCTTGATAAACAAGGTTTCGTTCAGTCTCTTTAATATGTTTGCCCGAACTAAAGAAATTATATTTAATACCGTCTTTATTTGGCCCAAAATAATCCTTCAATATCTCTCGGCTGATTACAACATATTTTTTCTTAACGCCTTCGTCTGTTGTAATCTCATAGGTATATTTTATGGCATTTGAAAAGAGATTTGCATAAACTTGAGCCATTAGTCCAATGTCAACTACTGTGATTATCTCATTATCTTTTTCAGGGTGAATATTGTCTATAACTGTTATGCCCATCTCTTCAATCCTTGATTTGTAATTATCCAGTTGAGGCATAATAACATCGTCCTTCATTTTACAGGATTTTGTTCGAAGGGTTAAATGACCTTTGTCAAAGTGACTCCTGCGAAGAAGGGTTTCAAGAAAAAGTGTGGTGTTTTTATAATGCTTGTCAATATTCTCAAATTCAGTAGAGAGCCCTTGATTTACATCTATGAGTTCTGCAATCAGGTTTTTCAGGCATGTCTCATCACATGAATCATCTTCAAAATATTTGATAAGCAGTCTTTCAATCTCCAGATTTTTTGTTATCTTGCTTTTTATGCCTCGCAGATATAATTTGAAGATCATGTTAGGGACAATAATATTGTGTTCAATATCAGCTACCAAAGAGCGTATAAAACGCAGATGCTCAATATTTTTCTTGACTATAAAGCGGTCATGCATATTAAAGCCAATGCGGTTAGCATATTTATGAAAGAAAAGGGTCTGACGTTCATTAATCCCTGAGGCAGGATATATTGTCAGAAAGGCTATGACATTTCCAGTTGTATTAAAAGGAAGCTGCTCCATAAGCATTTCCTTGCCTTTTAAAGTAAGTAGAAGTTTATTATCAATAGTATATGGCGTATCTTTTGGCACAAACTCTTCTGGCATTGGACTATTTAGCATTGCATCTGGCGAAGTGCTTGCAGATAGAGTAAATTGATTAGTCTTTGAATCAATAAGATAAAGACAGGAATCAAGTTGAAAGAAACCCTTTGGGATAGAGACACATAAGTTATATAAATCCTCTATAACCGAAAATTCCTGCGCCAGATCAAAGAATGTATTGAGGGCAAATCCCTCTATAATGGCAAAATTATATTGGGTGTAGTCTTGTTTTTTCTTTTCAATGCTTTTTAATATGCTTTCAACGCTTCTCATTTATATGTGGTCAATTCCTTTCTTTTAATTATAACAAATCCGCTTCTTGTTTCGCAAGTGATAAAATAATTATATGGGGAATTCCCTTTTAAAAATATTTTAAATCTGTTATTATAAGAATATGAAAACAGAAATCTCTGAAAACTTGCAAAAACTGTATAGCAACCCTGTTTTTAAAAATGCCTTTATAGAATATATGGAGGTAATGCAAAAAGAGGGCGTTATGGCTATGGTAAAATTTTGGGAGATGTTTCCAAGGATTGAAAAACTCATTGACAACTATCCCCTGCTTAAAGAGCAAATGGCGAATTATTATTCAATAATCGGCATTGAATCATTAAGACCAGATACCATGCCAAATAATAATACTATCCACGGTGATACCCCTGACCAGCTAAAAGAATCTATTGTGACTTTATGTAAATTATATTCAAAAGAGAGGGAAAATCAGAATATGCCTGATAGCTGCACTATTGATTTTATGAATGATGTAGTATCAAAGATTGCCTGTAAATTAACTGAACAATTCGAAAAGACGCTTAATAATTTAAAACCAAGCGGTTAGCCGCTGCCTTAACTACCAGAAATATTATCAATATGGGCGATGAGCAAAATCTTGGTAAAACCCTTGTGAAGCAGATTGGCATACAAGGATAAAAAAATGCAGCGGATAAGATTTATCTTTTAAAGCCGTTGAAGGATTTGTTATAGTTAATGATAAAATTCACAGCAGAGGTGTAGGAGAAGAAAGTGAAAAACTTAAAGTGAAAAGCAGTTAAACAGATTTTTTTATTTAAACACAATCTATGGTTTAGCTGTTTTCCACTTTTAGTTATTCACTTTTCATTTTATTTTCTGCTAATAGTGTCTCTGTGGTGAATATTTTTATTTTTGATCTTATAATTAGGAGGTATAGTTTATGTGGCAGTGTCAATCAACAGGTAGTTGTGGTTATATGTATAATCCAGCGAAGGGTGACAAGAGAGGCAAGATTGCGCCAGGTACAGCATTTGAGGATTTGCCAGAAGACTGGAAATGTCCGCTTTGCGGGGTTGGGAAGAAATTTTTTAAAAATACAGAGGATTGAAAATCTCTTGGCGCATAATGATAGATAGACTTACATCATTTAAAAACGTCTTAAAAACTCAAGCTGTTTTTAAGGTTATTATTTTATTAATAATCGTTATTTTAAATATCACAGTGATTAATGGAAGCGCATTTGCGAATGATGATTCAGTTAGCGCGTCATCGTCATCTTCTGACCATAATATAGCGCTAATGGCGAGTTTAGGGGCGCCTGATCTGCTTAGTTTTCAGGTTCAATTTCTAAGGCTTAAATGGGTGCAGTTTGGATTTGGGTTTGGCATTCAACCAGTGAATTCCATAGCAAAAAATTATGTTGATATAGCTCCATTGAATGTAGACATTGTAGGCTCTTCTTATTCTGTAAAACCAACTATTGATTTGGGATTAAAGACCTCTACATCATTTATCAAGATATTTCCAATAGGTGAAAAATTTTATCTTGATTTAAAATATTCTACATGGAACATAGCTGCAAACGCTGATTTAAATGCAAGAAATCTTTCCACTGGAAGCAGTCTTAATATGGGCAGCATAGGTATATCAGCAATATTGCCAATGGCTGGAGTAAATATTGGTTTTCAGACTATCTCAAAGTCAGGTTTTATGTTAGACTTTGGGATTGGAGGTTTATATTATTTTAATCCTTCTGTTAATGTTTCCCTTGGCGGTATGGTTGGGTCAGCAGCAAGTCTCTCTCAGTTAGACCCTGCTATGAATAAACAAGTCAATGATGCAATTAATAGTATAAGCAATAGTATAAAAAATTCGGTTAAGTCATTGAGAGATACACTTCCTCTGATACCTGTTTTATATGTCAGCGCAGGATGGGCATTTTAATGAATATGATAAAAAAAATTACTAGGATTAAAGGGTATGTCATACCTATATCAATATTATTAATACTGTTATCTCCAATATCCAACGCCTTTTCACAAGACGAGATTAACCTTGGCACTGGCATATTATTTCCTTCTAATAATGGGGCTGTATTAACTAACGCTGCTGCCCTTGCATATTTAAAGGGGGAGTATCTTGAAGGTATCTTTGGCGCATCAACTATAAATCCAACTATTGATCATGGATTAGTTTCATATTCTGGCGGTTATAAAAACTTTGGATTAGGTTTTGCTATGGAATATCTTAATAGCGCATTGTATACTAGGCTTGCTGGAGGAATAGACGCAAGATATCTACTGCTTGGTCTTAATCTATGGTTTAACAATACTAGTTTTAATTCTGGCGGTAGCCTAGGCGTTATAGTGCCTCTCAATGATACTTATTCAATTGGCGCAACATTCAGCAGCATCTTAGACCCAACCAGAAATCTGTCAATAGCCTTAGGATATGCCCAAACTGATAAATATTTTATGGAGATAGACCTGCCTTTTGATTACTTAAACGCTACATTTAATCCATCCTTCTCAGCAACTTATATAGCTTCCAAAGATTTTTCGTTAAATATTGGATTAGGCAATATGTTTTCTTCAACTGGAAACCTGCCCTCAGTCTTAAAATATATAGGAACTCTAAATGGAGGGATTTCTTATTGGATATTCCCGCGTGTTGCCATTAGTTTATTATATAATAAATTTCCTGATGGATATGATGTTTGTATTAAGGGGAAGTATTAGAGATAGGGGGTATTAAAAACTTACGTGTGATTAGTTAATAAAACTTAGCGTTAGGGTCATATTTTTAACTGCTCCATCCTACCTAAAAAAAGATTTTATAAAACTAAACTTGACAAGAATCTAAAAAACTGTTAAATTAATTAGCACTCTCTTAATAAGAGTGCTAAATGGTGTATACCCTGGACTGAGAGGTGAATACATGGATGATAGAACCAGAGAGATTTTACTAGCGGTTATTAAAAGTTATATATCAACGCCTTGTCCTGTCGGCTCAAGATATATCTCTAAAAACTATCAGTTTGGACTCTCATCTGCTACCATTCGCAATGCAATGTCTGACCTTGAAGAGATGGGTTATCTAAGTCAGCCTCATACTTCCTCTGGCAGGGTGCCTACTGATAAAGGGTATGAGTTGTATATTGACGAAATTTTATATGGCGCAATCGTTTCAGACGATAGATTGTTATATCTATTAGATGAAGACATTGACCATAATGATGATATTGACGATAATCTGGGCAAGGTTGCAAAGATTCTCTCTGAATATTCGCAGTATTTAGGCATTGCTCAAACAAGCATATCTGAAGAAAGTATTGTTAGTAAGATGGAGATGTTTTCATATAAATATAATTCAGATCGTAACGTGGTTGTAACGCTTGCAACGGAGGACGGCGCTCTAAGACATAAGATTATTAAGGTGGAAAATAGATTAACCCAAAGTGACCTAAATAGGATTTCATCTTATTTGAATTCAGAGTTTAGCGGTTATACCCTGAGCGCAATAAGGGATAGGATTAATGAGGATATTTCTAATAAAAAAAATCTCTATGACGATCTAATCTCTAATGCCACAAGATTATGTGAAAAGGTATTTTTTTCTCTTTCTGATAATATACATATGTTTGGGTTTAGCAGGATATTAAATCTCCCTGATTTTTCTGATATTGGCCTTATTAAAAGATTATCAAACGCTATTGAAGATAAGCAGACTATTGTTAAACTGATTGATAAAATCATGCGGACTAATGGAGTTACTGTTTATGTAGGAGAAAAATACCTTAATAATAATAGCGAACTAAGTATCGTTGCCTCAAGATACTTAGATAAAGGCAGACCAGGAGGCGTTTTAGGGCTGATTGGTCCAAAGAGAATGAATTACAATCAGGCTATTTCTATAGTAAGCACAACTGCTCAATTTATCTCAAGATATTTAAATTCTTGAAAAACTAATGGTGAAATATGGATAATAATACTCAAGATAATACAGAACAACACTCTACAGTGGAATGTGTTGTGGATAATATTATAAATATATCGGATACGTCTGTTTCTGATGATATAAGCAATGTCTTGGAGCCAGAAGTTATTATAGAGCCAAACTTATTAGATATTTGCCTAAAAGAGAAGGCTGAGATACTTGATAAATATACAAGATTATATGCTGATTATGAAAATTACAAAAAAAGGGCTATTAAAGAAAGGGATGAGCTTATAAAATATAGGGCAGAGCCAATAGCCACAGAGATGCTTCAGATATTGGATAATCTGCAGCTTGTACTCTCACACGTTACAACCAGCACAGATGATTCCCTTATAAAAGGCGTTGAGATGACAATAAAGGAGTTGAAAAAGATACTTGATAAGTTTGGTCTTTCAGAGATTGATGCTGTGGGAAAACCATTTGATCCAAATTTTCATCATGCAATGTCTATGGTTGAGCGGGATGATATTGAAAATAATAGTGTTGTAGAGATATTTAGAAAGGGATATCTCTTTAAGGATCGCTTGATTAGACCAGCAATTGTATCAGTTTCAAAAAGAGTTATACCAACTGAGCCCATTTCAGCAGATGAGGTTATAAATAATGGGGTCAAGGGGACTAGTTCCCTTGCGGGAGAGTGAGGGCAGAGCCCTCATATATTTACATAAATTAAATATCTAATAGGAGGAAATAAATGAATAAGGCAATAGGCATAGACCTTGGCACAACTAATTCAGTTGTGGCAGTAGTTCAAGGAGATGACACTGTAATTATCCCTAATCAAGAAGGCAATAGAACAACGCCTTCCATTGTCGCATTTACGGACAAAAACGACAGATTGGTTGGACAGGTAGCAAAGAGGCAGGCGATAACAAACCCTGAAAATACAATATTTTCTATAAAACGCCTTATGGGAAGAAAATTTGATTCTAAGGAAGTCCAAAATGCGATGCACAAACTTCCATATAAGATAGTTAAGGCAAAAAATGGAGACGCTCATGTTGAGGTAAGAGGCAAGGCATATTCGCCTCCAGAGATATCTGCTATGATACTGCAAAAATTAAAACAGGCTGCTGAAGACTATCTTGGCGAGACCGTTTCTGATGCTGTAATAACAGTTCCTGCGTATTTTGACGACAGTCAGAGACAGGCTACTCAAGATGCTGGCAGGATAGCTGGATTGAATGTATTAAGAATAATCAATGAGCCAACCGCAGCCTCACTAGCATATGGAATTGACAAAAAGAAAGAGGAAAAGATTGCGGTATATGACCTTGGCGGCGGTACATTTGATGTCTCAATCCTTGAGATAGGAGATGGCGTAATAGAGGTCAAATCTACCAATGGAGATACTTTTCTTGGCGGAGATGATTTTGACATCAAGATAATGGATTGGTTATTAGCAGAATTCAAAAAAGATCAAGGCGTTGACCTCAAAAATGATAAGATGGCGTTACAGAGATTAAAAGAGGCTGCCGAGAAGGCAAAGATTGAGCTTTCCTCTGCCGCTGAGACAGAGATTAACCTGCCGTTTATAACTGCTGACGCAACAGGTCCCAAGCATTTACTGATGAAATGTTCAAGGGCTAAACTTGAACAGCTTTTAGATGAGCAGTTTATGCACTCCCTAGAGCCGTGCAAAAGCGCCTTAAAAGATGCCTCTATGACTGTACAAGATATAGATGAAGTAATATTGGTTGGAGGATCAACCAGGACTCCTAAGGTAATAGAGATTGTAAAGGAGTTTTTTAAGAAAGAGCCAAATAGAACTGTAAATCCAGATGAGGTAGTTGCAGCAGGAGCTGCAATACAGGGAGCGGTATTAAAAGGCGATGTAAAGGAAGTGCTGCTATTAGATGTAACTCCGCTATCACTTGGGATAGAGACATTGGGCGGCGTATTTACAAAGTTGATTGAGCGTAATACTACTATTCCTACCAAAAAGAGTCAGGTGTTTTCAACTGCCTCAGATAATCAGCCTGCTGTAACGATAAAGATATGTCAGGGTGAAAGAGAGATGGCAGGTGATAATAAACTGCTTGGCAATTTTGAATTGATAGGGATTCCGCCTGCTCCAAGGGGAATGCCTCAGATAGAGGTAACCTTTGATATAGACGCAAACGGTATACTTCATGTCTCCGCTAAGGATTTAGGCACAGGCAAGGAGCAGTCAATCAGGATTACTGCCTCAAGCGGATTATCTGAAGATGAGATTAAAAATATGGTTAGAGACGCTGAATCTCATTCAGATGAGGATAAGAAGAAAAAGCAGCTCATTGAGGTGAAAAATGAGGCGGATGCCCTGATATATTCTACTGAAAAATCTGTAAAAGATTATGGAGATAAACTCCCAGATTCCGAGAAAAAGGAGATTGAACAAGCCCTTGAACGCTGTAAGGAGACAAAAAACAGAGGCGATAATTATGAAGAGATAAAGTCTGCTGTTGAGGCGCTTACTACTGCCTCTCATAAATTAGCAGAGCATATATATAAAGATGCTGCAGCAGCGAAAGAAGCAGCGCCAGAAGATAAAAAGCCTCCTGCAGATGAGGCGGTAGAGGCTGAGTTTGAAGACGTTGGAGATGGTAAAAAATAGTTTTATATAAGTAAAGGAAAAGAATTCACCACAGAGACACAGAGAGCGCAGAGGTACACAGAGAAAAAAGTGAAATGAAAAAGAATATATCTTTTTATTTAAAATTTTTAATCTTTTCTCTGTTATCTCTGTGCTCTCTGCGTCTCTGTGGTGAAAGTTTTTTCTTTGTTGTTAATAGTAAATATTATATTGAAAAGAGGATAAATGCGGGATTATTATGTGATATTAGGTGTTGAGAGAAATGCCACCCCTGAAGAGCTAAAGAAGGCTTACAGGGGATTAGCAATGAAGTTTCATCCAGACAGAAATAAAGGCGACAAGGAATCTGAAGAGAAGTTTAAGGAGATAAACTCTGCATATTCATGCCTAAGCGACCCTCAGAAAAAGGCTAATTATGATCGTTTTGGCACTGACGGAAGTGTTGGCGGGGGCGGAGATTACGGGCAGTTCTCAAATTCTTTTTCAGATATATTTGATGATATATTTGGAGATTTTTTTGGAGGGGCAAGGGGGCAGAGAACGCGTGTGGTCAAGGGTGAAGACCTGCGCTATGATATGACGATTACATTAGAAGAGGCAGCCTTTGGAACATCAAAAGAGATAAACATACCAAGATGGCAGCCGTGTGATACTTGTTCAGGCACAGGCTCTACTGGAGGCAAAAAACCACAGGTATGTCAGACATGCAAGGGAGCAGGGCAGGTTAGGTTTCAGCAAGGTTTTTTTTCAGTCAGCAAGACATGCAGCAGGTGTGGAGGCGCTGGAGCCGTAATAACAGATCCATGTAAGGCATGTCATGGACGAGGCATGACAAAGGTGACTCGTTCAGTTGCTGTAAAGATACCGCCGGGAGTTGATACTAATACGCGTCTTCGGATGACTGGAGAGGGCGAACTTGGCACAAATGGAGGACCTGCAGGAGATTTATATATATTTATAGGTGTAGAAACCCATAATTTCTTTCAGAGAGAAGGCGATGACCTGATATGTGAGGTGCCAATTAGTTTTACAATTGCAGCCCTTGGCGGTGAGATAGAGGCGCCAAAGATTGAGGGTAATGACACATTAAAGATACCAGCAGGGACGCAGTCTGGAAAGATATTCAGATTAAGGGGCGAGGGTATTCAACATATTGGTAAAAATTCACGCGGCGATCAGATAGTAAAGGTTTATATAGATGTCCCAACAAAACTTACCACAAGGCAGAGAGAATTACTTGAAGAATTTGCCTCAACAAGCGGAGAAGATACATCAAAGGGTTTTAAAAAGAAGTTAAAGGGAATCTTTTCAAGTGATAAATAAGTTGACTGCATATGGCATATATATTTATTGACTCATACCTTCAACTATATGATGGAACTATTGAGATAAGTGGAGAGAGCGCTCATTACGTCTCTAATGTGCTAAGGCAAAGGGTTGGAAATGATATAACCCTGTTTAACAATATTGGGCAGTATATGGGGGGGAAGATTGTATCCATCCGTAAAAATCAAGTAATTATTGACGCTCATCCATTACAACCTCCTGATGTAGAATCCCCGCTTGATATAACCCTTTATCAGGGACTGTTAAAGGGTGAAAAGATGGATTTAGTGATACAAAAGGCAACAGAACTTGGGGTAAAAGAGATAGTTCCTATAATAACGGAGCGCAGCATTCCAACCTTTACAAGAAAGATAGAACGCTTCCAGAAAATCGCTTCTCAGGCTTGCAGACAATGCGGAAGGGTCATGATTCCAGAGATTTTTGAGCCTATGAGTTTTGAAGATAGTTTAAATGGATTTAATGGTCATGGGATAATATTTTATGAAGAATCAGGTTCAAAGATTCCAGTGTTTAATCATTCAATCGTAGAGATTAGTTTATATATTGGGCCTGAGGGAGGGTTTAGCGCAGGAGAGATTCTGATGGCAGAAAGACATGGGATTAAAGCTGCGTCATTAGGGAAGAGGATTTTAAGGGCTGAGACTGCCGCTATTACTGGGCTTGGGATTATTCAGTATTTGTATGGGGATATTTCTGTTGGTTGATTGTGGAAAGATTAAACATTTATTTGCAAAACATTAGAGGATATTTTTTAACCTTGACGTTTACTATGATTAAATAATTATACATGAGGGCTCTGCCCTATAATATCAACATGGAAATAACACGCATCACTCTAACACAATCTATGTTCATTGCAGCTAAGGTCAAATTATTTTAATTAAAAGAGGCTCATGATGAAAGAAGAATCAACAGATTGGACTGACGTAAAGTTATACACTGCTAAAGAAATTTTAAGGCAAAGTGAATTAAGACTTGAATGGATTATTAAGTCTAAAGATAAACTTGAAGACAAGGCATTTAAATTGTTGACTCTGTATTCAAGCATTGCAATAGCGATAATTTCTTATATAATAATACATTTAAGTAATATTTCAACATGGATTAAATTTGATGCTATTTTAACAGCCATATGTTATTGTTATAGCAGTTATTTATGTTTTCGCGCTATTTATCCTAAGGATTATGATGTTACAGGAATGCCATCTAAGTTTTTTGCAAAAGATTGGATTATTCATGGTAATGCAGATGCCCTTGCCTTTAGAATAGCAGGTTTTGCAGAAAAATATGAGGATAGTTATCAAAAATATAAAACTATATGTCGGGAAAAAGGCTCATTAATAAAGGATAGTTATACTGTTGGAGTTTATACTCCATTTTTAACAGTTGTATTTTATATTTGTACCCTTTTTCCAGAATTATGGCATAAACTATTTCTTTTTTTTAAAGAGATACTAATTTTTAGACATGGAAAGGAAAAGAGAATCTTAGAATTGGACATTGAAAAATGTTTTGACCGAATATCTCATAATAGCATTATGAAAGGGATAATAGCGCCGCAAAGTATTATGCAAAGGCTGTATCAATGTCTGAAGGTTGGAGTAAATCCAGCATTCCCAGAACAAGGAACGCCACAAGGAGGTGTCATAAGTCCTTTACTTGCAAATATAGCCTTGAATGGAATAGAGGAAATACATCCATCAGTAAGATATGCTGATGATATGGTGTTCATGTTAAAGCCTAACGATAATGCTGAAGAGATATTAAAGAAGGTAAAAGACTTCTTAGCTAAAAGGATGATGAAGGTGAGTGAGGCAAAGACACGACTTGTATCTACATTAGACGGTTTTGACTTCTTAGGTTGGAGATTTTATGTGCAAAGAAACAATGGAAAGTTTCGTAGTGAACCATCTAAGGCAAACTATGAGACGTTTCATAAGAAGGTAAAAGCTGTAATTCTCAATCCCAGTATGAGTTTTGAAAATAGAGCAAGAAAATTAGCGCCTATTGTCAGAGGCTGGAGAAATTATCATAAGTATGCCCATATGAAAGGGAGCAGATTTTCTTTATGGAGAATGAATCATGCAGCTTTCAGGCAATTTCTAAAAGGGAAAACCACGAACAGGAAAGAGGCTGAAAAGTTGGTTTTGAAGGCATTCCCTGCTGTAGGGGTGAAAGAGAATGGTTTTATAAATGTTAAAGGAAACGCAAGCCCTTATGATGGAAACATCATATATTGGAACAAGCGGAACTCGGACAAATATGATAATCTAATGGCTAAAATGCTCAGGAAGCAAAAACATACGTGTGGGAAATGCAATTTATCAATTTGGGATGAAGAAGTGGCGCAATTGCATAATATAGATGGTAACCATAAGAACTGGAAATGGCAAAACCTTATGGTGGTACATCAAACATGCCATAAAGAATTGCATTATTCTGTATAGGCAGAGCGAGTGCTAACTGTAAGTTAAACACAAGTGAATGTTATCGGGAGCTGTATGCGGTGAAAATTGCGCGTACAGTTCTAAATGAGAGGGTCGTGGGGTGACTCACGATTCGACTCAACCTAATCAGATACTTAAAAATATAAAAATATTTATTGATTTATTGAGGTTAAGCAATTTTCATACCGAACACTATTGGGTCTGTCCCCAATTATGTTCCCCCAAACGTATGAGGACGACAAGGAGATAATCCATTGTTTGGCCGAGACAATGGTATGATGAAGAGTTAGGAGGTGTCAAAAAATAAGTTGTACACTTTGCTTGCTTTTTTATACGTCTTCTTCGTTGTTCGTCGGTTACATATCCAGATATGCGCCCTCCTCACGCCTTGAAGCCGAATATAAATTCTAACCAAATTGTACATCTTATTTTTTAACAACTCCTTATTTCACATATACAGTGACATGATACAATGATGGGGTCTTGAATTATAAGATTTATTCTTCATATTCTATTATTGACGCCTTTTTTTCGCTCTATTTATTATAAAGCAAATCATATCGACTTATTCAAACATTGTATCTAAAGTCTAATTGTCCTTGTATTATCTCTATCTTAGAGACTCAAAGGTCTTAGACCCAAGCAGCATTGAACCCTTTTCAACTTGCAGCCATCTTGAGATAACATCGCACTTAGATTGAAATAAAAACAAGATATTTCTATTATCTTTATGCAATGTCTCGAAATTCCCCTGTCCCTTACTGATAATCAGCGAGGCATCATTATAGATATCTCTAAACTCTGGGCTGCACCACTCAAGTATAGTGCCGACTGCGTCTGAGCCGTTATCCAAAACATTACAGACATCTTGTAGACCAATCTGTGAGGCGTCTTCCATAGTGACGTCATTGATAATAGGCTTGCCCTTGACTATAGCGGTAACGTCCTTGCCCATATCTGTAAGCAGTCTTATAAGCATCATATCAAAGACAACCTCGCCTGAATTATCAAGCAGATATAGGATTTTATTGTTTCTATCAATAGCCTCTTTAAACCTTAGATATTCGTCTACAGCAATGGATGGCTCAAGAGATCGTTTTATGATTGCCCCAATATCAAATTCCTTAAAAAGACCAAAGTCAATGATATTTCCAGCTATAGCAATCCTGCTTGCAGTCCAAAGCGGTTGATCTGAGTCTTTAATCAATGTCTCAAGCTCTGGCATAAGCCCCATGGCTATCTCATTATATTGATGCTTGACATTACTGTAAGGGTCAACATTAGCATATTCCATTATCTTTCTATAGATAAATGTCGTTATATGCGCAGGTGTTTTATCACGGTCAGCGGCTCTGACCTCTTCAGAGACCTTAAACATGCAGTCCATCTTGATATCATCAGGTATGTCAACCCTGTCAAGTGTCATGATGGTCTGACGAAATATGCACGGGAAACATTCAATATGGAGTTTCATAGGCTTATCTTATAATCCCAGACAAATATGTCGAGATTGCCTTATCATATAGCGATGTGTGGACAAATACCTTATGAGATAGATAGAGTCTTGTTTTTTCACTGATTGTGAGATTATTATTCCTTAGCTCATCTAAAATATTATTATAATCAGACGGGTCAACTATAGAGGCAACATATTTATAATTCTTGGCTGATGCCCTAAGCATAGACGGCCCTCCTATATCAATATTTTCTATTGCCTCATCAATGGTCACATCTAACCTTGTCACAGTCTTTTCAAATGGATATAGGTTTACAACTACGATGTCAATGGGTTTAATCTGATGGGTTTTGAGAGCCTCCATATCCTGCAGATTATCCCTTCTTGAGAGAATGCCTCCGTATATCTTTGGATGCAGGGTTTTAACGCGGCCATCCATCATCTCAGGAAACCCTGTGTAATCTGAGACATCTGTTACGTCTATGCCGTCTTTACGAAGCATGGAGGCAGTCCCTCCAGTTGAAAGTATGTCTATCCCCATCTCTTTCAAAGACCTTGCAAACTGACAAATCCCGCTTTTATCTGATACGCTTAGTATTGCTGTACTTGTCTTATTCATTTTATGTCTCCAATATTAAAGTTGTAGTGGAGTAGGGATTTATTGCATAAGCCCTACAACTCTGCGGTAAATTATATCCTTTCTTAGTATTACTCTTGAGATTTTTTGCTCAATATATATAATATAACATATGATGATATTAGAGAGATATATTAACTTATTTTTTAATAAATTAGGGCTATTAATGATTCTCTTATTAATTCTCTTGCCAAAACCTGCTCACAGCGCAGATATTCTTACCTTAAACAATAACATCGGTGAATATCCGCTTGGCAGATATGTTAGTATCCTGCAAGACACAGATAAAACGCTGACCATAAAGGATGTAATAAAATCTAAGGGATTTATAAAATCTATTGATGATTCCCCAAATCCTGGTCTCACATCATCTGCTATATGGCTGCGCTTTATCATTAAAAATGCCTCAAATATTGAAGCGTGGAATCTTGAACTTAGAATCGCAACCCTTGATACTGTAGAGTTCTATAAACCAGACCAATTTGAAAATTTTATAGTTGAAAGGACTGGTTTTAAGCAGCCTAATGACAAAAGAATGATACCGCATAGATTCTTTATCTTTCGCTTTAGTATACCAAAAGGACAGACAAAGACCTTTTATCTTAGGACGCATTCTCAGGATGCTATCACCCTACCCATGTCTATTATCTCAGAGCAGGTTTTAGATAAAAAAGACTATATAAGACAATATATCTTGGGCATATACTATGGTATTTTAACGGTTATGATACTTTATAATCTGTTTATTTATTTATTTTTAAGGGATGAAAGCTATCTTTATTATGTCTTATATTTTGGAAGTTTTTTAATGGTTCAATCATATACTGACGGCATTTTGTATGGATATTTATGGACTGAACTAACAGGTCTTGGCGTCAGTGGAGAGTGTTTTTTTATTGGTCTTACTTTATTTTTTGGGACGCTTTTTTCAAGGTCATTCCTGCAAACCTCAATTTACAGCCCAATGTTTGATAAATTGATAGTTATAATAGTGATTGTAAGCGGGATATATTCAAGCTTGACCCCTTTCATGCCTCCTGATATAATGCTTAAAATCATTATAATGTTAGGATTAATCTCAATTCCAATAGTCTTGGCTGCAGGAGCGGTATGTCTTTATAGGGGATACAAACCAGCTCGTTTTTATTTGATGGCAAATATATTATTTCTATTAGGCATTGTAATAAATTTGTTCGCTGATTTATCTTTGATTCCTATGAATTTTATAGCTGAGCATGGGATGCGGATTGGCTCAGGGGTTGATGTAACCCTGACCTCAATAGCCCTTGCTGACAGAATAAATATTCTTAGGGGTGAATTAGAACTTGCGGAAATAAAGACTAAAGCGCTAAACCTTCAATTAGATCAATATAATAAAACCCTTGAACAAAGGGTTTTAGAACGAACTACGCAACTGAAAGAAAGTCGTGACAGACTTGTTCAGGCAGAAAAAATGGCTTCGCTTGGCGAGCTTGTCTCAGGGGTTGCGCATGAGATAAACACGCCCATCGGCATAGGAGTAACCGCTGCGTCTACCTTAACAAAATCAACTCAAAGTCTTGAGACATCTCTTAAAAATAACACCATGACAAAGACGGATTTTGAAAGATATCTTGATACTGCAAGGCAGAGCAGTGAATTAATCTTGAAGCATCTCCTTAGGGCAGGAGAACTAGTCAAGAGTTTTAAAATGGTCTCAGCAGATCAAACCAGCAGTGAAAAAAGACAATTTTTGATTGGCGCATATATTGAAGATGTCATCACATCCCTTAGACCTGAAATCAAAAAGACATCTTTGAATATTAAAATAAACTACGTCAAGGATATTGAGATATCAAGTTATCCGGGTGCAATTGCGCAAATAATTACGAACCTCTTAATGAATTCTATAATCCACGGCTATGAAAAAGGGAGTCAAGGAAATATTATAATAGACATATCACAAACAGTTGACAGGGTATTGATTGATTTTAAGGACGATGGAAAGGGTATTGAAGGCGATATTCTGCCTAAGATATTTAACCCTTTTTTTACAACGCGGAGAGGCTTTGGAGGCACTGGGCTTGGGCTGAATATTGTGTTTAATCTAATCAATCAGACCCTTAAAGGCGCTATAACCTGTCAAAGCGAACTAAAGGCAGGGACTGTATTTCATATTAGTCTGCCGATTGAAGTTTAATAGCTAAATCAAAGGGAGAATAATCACAAATGAAAAAACAACTTCTTGGCATAGTTTTTATGCTGCTTATCTTATCTGCATTTAATCAAGTTTTATTTGCTGAAGGATTGGACAAGTCAAAGATAAAAGATAATCAAGCCTTAGACACTGAATTAGCGCCAAATTTCTTTAGCGTTGGAATATTGGCATGGAACTATAATGTTATAAGAGGGCCAATCAGTGTAAGCAGCTTATTAGCAGGACCAGTGATAAACGTATGTGTTAATAACATTATTGGGATGACTTATATAATTGGAAAGTAAGCGTCAAGTTAACCACATCTTCCCAAAATAAAATTAATCAGCCATAATGATCCAACAATATAAATAGGAGGATTATTATGACAGAAAACACAAAAGGATTATCAAGGATTGAGAAGCGCAAAT
>Ga0315281_10004197_pt1 | contig 20980 bp, 22 predicted proteins | sample YL17G07_0_MG_FD_204540 | JGI IMG/M metagenome (GOLD analysis project Ga0315281, IMG submission 204540) | Sediment microbial communities from Yellowstone Lake, YNP, Wyoming, USA - YL17G07_0 | ecosystem: Environmental > Aquatic > Freshwater > Lake > Sediment | place: USA: Wyoming | collected...
GGCGGTTGGCCGTTTTTCCAGCGAGGGTGGATTTCGGTAGTAAGCCGGGCTCCCAACATGTTCACGCTCATTGCCATTGGGACGGGAGCGGCCTATGGCTATAGTGCAGTGGCCACAGCCGTGCCGACGCTGCTCCCCAGTTCTTTCCGACTGCATGACGGCTCGATCGCAGTCTATTTTGAAGCTGCAGCCGTGATTACCGTGCTGGTTCTGCTCGGCCAGGTTCTTGAGTTGAAGGCTCGGAGTCAGACAAGTTCCGCGATTCGCTCCTTGCTCCGGCTTGTGCCAAAGACAGCCAGGCTGATCAAACTGGACGGACGGGAAGAGGATGTGCCTCTCGATCACATTCAAGTGGGTCATCGACTGCGCGTCAGGCCGGGAGAGCGAGTCCCGGTCGATGGAATGGTCCAAGAAGGCACGACTTCTGTTGATGAATCCATGATCACGGGGGAATCGATCCCGGTCGAAAAAACAGTCGGGGCGCGGGTGACCGGGGGGACGATCAATGGCACGGGCGGAATGGTGATGGTGGCCGAACGAGTCGGGCGAGACACGATGCTCGCTCGGATCGTGCAGATGGTCAGCGAAGCACAACGGAGTCGGGCGCCGATCCAGCGTCTTGCCGATGTGACCGCGGCGTATTTTGTCCCGCTGGTTGTGGCTGCCGCGCTGATCACAGCAGTGGCTTGGGCGATTTGGGGGCCGGAGCCGAAATTAGCCTATGCGTTGGTCAATGCCGTGGCGGTCCTCATCATTGCCTGTCCCTGTGCGTTAGGATTGGCGACGCCGATGTCGATCATGGTGGGGACCGGTCGTGGGGCGACGGTTGGTGTGTTGGTGAAGAAGGCAGAAGCGTTGGAGGTGTTCGGCAAGGTGGATACGCTCGTGATCGATAAGACTGGGACTCTGACGGAGGGCAAACCGAAACTGCTGTCGGTGCTGGTTGTGCCGCCTTGGGTCGATGCCGATCTGTTGCGTCTCGCGGCGAGTCTTGAACGGAGCAGCGAACATCCGCTGGCGGCAGCAGTGGTAGCGGGAGCGGAAGGGCGAGGAATCGAGTGCGCCGCGATCGAGCAGTTTCGTTCAGTGACAGGGAAGGGTGTGACCGGGACGGTCACTGGTCGTCGCGTCGCTATCGGGACGGCTGCGTTCTTGCGAAACGAGGTCGGGGTATCCAGCGAGAGCCTCACGCCGTTGGACGACAAAGCGGCCTTGCTTCGCCATCAAGGGCAGACAATCCTGTTTGTCGCCATCGATGGGCAGGCTGCGGGCATACTTGGTGTGGCGGATCCTCTCAAAGCTTCTACTCGTGAGGCGATGGAGGCACTCAAGGCCGAAGGTATCCGCGTCGTCATGGTGACAGGAGATCATCGCGATACGGCAGAAGCCGTGGCCCGGCAACTCGGCATTGAGGAGATCATGGCTGAGGTCTTGCCGGACCAAAAGGGACAGATCATTGCCCGATTGAAATCCCAAGGCCGCGTGGTGGCGATGGCCGGCGATGGCATTAATGATGCACCGGCTCTCGCGTTGGCCGATGTCGGGATCGCCATGGGAACGGGAACGGATACAGCCATTGAGAGCGCTGGGATTACGCTGGTGAAAGGGGATCTTCGCGGGCTGCTTCGTGCGCGGAGGCTGAGTCAAACGACGATGCGGAATATTCGGCAAAATCTCTTATTCGCATTTCTCTATAACGTGATCGGAGTACCGATCGCGGCCGGCGTGCTGTATCCGGTTTGGGGAATACTGTTGAGCCCCATGATCGCCAGCGCTGCCATGACCTTCAGTTCTGTGTCCGTCATCACCAATGCCCTTCGCCTGCGTCATGTGGAATTGTAAGTGCGCCTCCGGCGCATGCATGCTAGGCTACAGTCGTTTGCCGTCAGTCTGTCTGGTCTGTTTGGTCTATTTGATTCATCTGGTTAGTTTCGTTCAACCAAACAGACGAGACAGACCGAATAGACCAGATAGACGAGACAGACTTTTTCAGCATCCGTTAGAAAGGACCGTGGCGTGCTTCGATCCAATCTCATATTGCGAATCGTATTTGAGCTCTGTGTGGGGATCTCGATCGCCGGTGGAACAGCTCTGGCTGAGAGTCGCGCGATTCCTGTGGCAAGCGGGGGTGAGCTCCAGGCGCAGGTTAAGGCGACCGCAACCAAAGTGATCCCCGCTGTCGTCAGTATTGCCTCCACGGTGATGGTTCGAGATCAAGCGTTCAGCGACGAAGCCCTGCCGTTCGGATTGTTCAAGGATGTCCCGTCACGGCGGCAGTATGGCCAGGGCTCCGGCGTCATTGTGTCGGCGGATGGTTACATTATGACGAACAACCATGTCATTGCCGATGCGGTCGATGTGGAAGTGATTCTTGCAGACCGGCGGCAGTACAAAGGACGAGTGGTGGCCACCGATCCAAAGACCGACGTGGCCTTGGTAAAAATTCAGGCGACCAATTTGCCGATGGTGACGTGGGGAGATTCGAGTACGCTCGCCGTCGGTGAATTTGTGCTCGCGATCGGGAACCCGCTCGGTTTGAGTCGCAGTGTGACGTTCGGCATTGTCAGTGCCGTCGGTCGCGCCGATGTCGGCGTTGCCGACTTCGAAGATTTCATTCAAACCGATGCCCCCATCAATCCAGGCAACTCAGGCGGGGCCTTGGTGACCCTCAATGGAGAACTGGTGGGGATCAATACGGCCATTGCCAGTCCTACAGGTGGGAGCGTCGGCGTCGGCTTCGCCATTCCGAGCAATATGGCGAGAGCTGCCATGCAGAGCTTGCTCAAGACCGGTCATGTTGTCCGTGGATTCCTCGGCGCCTCGACGCAAGATGTCTCGCCCCTGTTAGGCAAGATCTTTCGTCTCCCGGACGTGAAAGGCGCGATCGTGACCGATGTGCAGGCGAAAGGATCCGCCGAGAAAGCCGGGCTCAAGCGCGGCGATGTGGTCGTGCGATTCGACGGGCGTGACGTGATGGACAGCGGACATCTTCGGAATCTCGTGGCTGCGTCTACGATCGGGAGTAAACACCGGCTGGATCTCATGCGGGAGAGTAAGCCGTACCAGACTGAATTGGTCGTGCAGGAGGCGCCACGTGAACGAACCAAGAAGAATCCAGCCGCATCGGCCTCAGCTGCCACGGCTCATCCCCTCGCCGGCGTCGTGTTCGACGATGTGACCGCGCCGCTGGCTCGCCAGATGGATCTGGCTGTCACCAGCGGGGTGGTGGTGACCGATATTGAAGAAGGCAGTCTGGCCGAATCCTCCGGTCTCCAGCCGGGCGACGTCGTGCTGGAACTCAATCGTCAGCCTATTCCCAGCTTCGACGTGTTTCAGCGATTGGCCGATCCGATTAAGCCTTCCGATCTGGCGCTCCTGCTGGTCAATCGGCAGGGAAACGTCATGTACATTCCCGTGAAGGGCGAATAAGAGGGCGAGCTAGATGGTCTTCTGTGCTCGCGCAACGCGTACGGGCTCGTCTGTCTGGTTGGATGGTCTTTCTGGTCTATCTGGTTCTTCCGGATGAATTTTCGGTCCGACCAACCAGATAAACCGGATAGACGAGATAGACCAGATGAACCGACCTCCGTTGAACCCGCGCGATCCGAGACATCCCGCGCGCGCTGCCTGTGAGAGGGAGGGTGAGGAACGGTCAACTCAACCCCGCGGTTTCTCATCCCTCGACCTTAGCCTTGACCTTCCAATGGGCCCCCGCAGTCCGAGTTAACCCATCCCCCCCCCAGTCTGTTGAAAGCATAGATTCCAGCCGAGCGTCCCCCCTGCTTGATTGAGGCCACTCCATATTGATTTGCCCCTTGCGTAGTGCTACGTTTCAAACAAACGTGCTACTGCGAGGCGGCAATGAAGAAGCTCATTCGATTCGGCGTGTCGTTGGACCATCATCTGCTCGATGATTTCGATCTGCACATCAAGAAGCGTAAGTATACGAATCGCTCGGAGGCGTTGCGGGACCTGATTCGAGACAATCTGGTCGGGCAGGAGTGGGACGACGATAAAGAGACGGTTGGGACGATCACGTTTGTGTACGACCATCACGTGCGCGATCTGACCAGAAAGCTTACCGACATTCAGCACCGCTATCAGCCCCTCATTCTGTCCGGGATGCATGTGCATCTCGACCATGACCATTGCTTGGAAGTGTTGGTCGTGAAGGGCAAAGGCTCTGCCATCAAGAAGGTTGCCGACACCCTCATCGGGACCAAGGGTGTCAAGCACGGGAAGCTGGCCGCCACCACCACGGGAAAAGGTCTAAGCTGAGCACCCTCGTGAGTGTCCTGAGCCTCTTCTGTCATCTCACCGCGCTTCTGCTCGTTGTCTCTTCCGCCCTCGCCCACGATCCGGACAGCGAAATCGTCGATGTGCCTGAGGTGTCCATCACTGGCGAACGACCGGTTGCCGCATCCTCTCAGCAGTTCATTCCCGACAGAGAAATTCTGCTTCAACCGCAAGGACGTCCGGCGCAGGTGCTGCGTCTGATTCCCGGCTTCCTTGCCGTCGAGCATTCCGGCGGAGCAGGGAAAGCCGATCAATATTTTTTGCGTGGTTTCGATGCGGATCACGGCACCGATGTCGCGTTCTTCACAGACGGGATGCCGATCAACTTTCGCACCCATGCGCACGGGCAAGGGTACGCAGACCTGAATTTTATTATTCCGGAAACCATCGAGGGACTGGATGTCTCCAAAGGGGCCTATCTTCCTGAATATGGCGACTTTGCCACAGCGGGGGCGGTGAATTTTAAGACTAGACAGGTGGTTCAAGAAGGGGTCGTTCAGGCGACCGGCGGTCAGTTCGATACGCAACGATATATGCTCATGTTCTCTCCGACGAAAGATAAGGTCCGTACATTGTTTGCCGCTGAGGGTTATTATGCTAATGGCCCATTCGAAAACGACAATCGGTACTTTCGGACCAACCTGCTCGGCAAAATCACGACCAATCTGACAAGCCGTGATGAATTAAGTTTGACCGGCACATTTCAGAAGTCTAAATGGAATGCCTCAGGTGAGATTCCGCTTCGCGCCATCACCGATGGCACGCTCGATCGATTCGGCGCCATCGATCCTTCTGAGGGAGGCAACACGCTTCGCAGCACCGCACGGTTGAATTACCACTACGATACGACTTCGGATGGTCAGTTCTTTGCCAATGCGTATGGGCAGTATTACCGGCTGGATCTGTTCACGAACTTTACGTTCTTTCTCACCGATCCTGTCAATGGCGACGGGATTCAGCAATCCGACCGCCGCGTCATGTACGGAGGAGATATCGGATACAAACAAAGCGGCGAGGTATTGGGGTTACCGAGTATTGGAACAATTGGGTTTCAAACCAGAGTCGATAACATCCATGCAAGACTCGGGACCCAGACGACGAGAATGCCGATCGGGGCCACCACAGACAGTGATATTCTTGAGGCGTCCTATGCGCCGTTCGTCAAAGCGGAGGTGCAGCCGACGTCGTGGATGCGGCTGGTTGGCGGCGTGCGCGGCGAAACGTTTACCTTCGATGTGCGTAACCGCTGCGTGACTTGCGCAGAACAACCTGCCGGTCGGACAAGTTCCGGCATCGTCCTCCCAAAAATAAATCTGATCCTGGGTCCATGGGCCGGGACAGAATTCTTTGCGAACTATGGCGAAGGTTATCACAGCAATGACGCACGATCTGCCGTTGCGCCGGGATCCTCTCCGCTCGCGCGATCTAAGAACTATGAGATCGGAGTACGATCATTGCCCTGGGGGCCCCAAGGGATAGAATTCATCGCCACCCTGTGGCGATTGGATCTCCAGTCGGAACTGGTGTTCGTGGGGGACGAAGGGGCGACAGAAATTCGAGGACCGAGCAAACGAGAGGGTGTGGAGGTAGCCGCGCGCGGACAAGTCATGGGGCCGATATCTGTAAACGGTAGTGTGACATGGACGAAGGCTGAATTTCGCAATGGCAATGCGATTCCATTGGCGCCTGAACTACTGGCCTATGGCGCGGTGCTGGTGCGTTGGCCTGAAGGTCTGACCTCGCAACTACAAGCGACCTATCTTGGTGTACGCCCACTCAGAGAGGACCGGAGCGTCAAATCGCCATCCTGGGTTGAAGTCGACCTCACGGAGCGTTATCAACTGCCGATCGCACTGTCCCATGGACGGCTAGAAGCGTTCTTCTTCGTTAAAAATCTGCTCGATACGCAGTGGGAACAGGCCATATTTTCATTTGAATCGCGACTGAGAAACGAGGCGGCACCGGTCGACGGCATTCACTTCGTGCCGGGGAATTCGCGGATGGTCATGGGCGGCGTGGCCTGGTATTTCTAACGGCTGCTGAAAATGGTCACCAGCTTCGTTCTCGGCTCGCCAACATCCTCAATGTACCCCAGAGGGTACACCTGCGGTGTTGGCGTCGCCTGCGGCCTCGCTGGATGACCATTTTGAGCAGCCTATAATGGTTGGTCCATATGAAGACAAAGTGCAGAATTCTTCCACGTGTCTACTTCAGCCGGCCAACGGTTCAGGTTGCCCGTTCATTGATCGGCAAGTATCTCGTTCGAGTAGTTGATGGTCGTACCCTTGTGGGGAAGATTATCGAGGTCGAGGCCTATGTCGGGCCGAAAGATAAGGCCTGCCATGCGTCGAAAGGGAGAACTCAGCGGACGGATGTCATGTTTGGCCCTGGAGGGATCGCCTATGTCTACCTCATCTACGGGATGTACCATTGTCTGAACGTCGTGACGGAGCGGGAAGAGTTTCCCTCAGCCGTACTGATCAGGGCGATTGAAATCGATGGGGAGTTGATCGATGGACCGGGGCGGCTTTGTCGCGCGCTGCAGATCGATCGACGGCTCAACAGTATGGATCTTACGACCGGTGAGTCCCTTTGGTTTGAGGATCGAGGGGTATTGGTGAAGAGAGGAGATGTAGGGGCTCATCCCCGAATCGGTGTCGATTATGCGGGTGAGTGGGCTAAGAAGCTCTGGCGATTCAGGCTTCGTACGGTGACAGCCTCCACGCGGACGCGACACACAAAAAAACAGGGAGGCGCCGGATAAGTCCGGCACCCCCCCCCTATTGTATCCTTACCGAAGGACTCGCCTACTCGATCTTCCGATCGCCTGCGATCTTTGTGGCGGAGGTGACCGGAGGAGCAATCTTGATCTGTGGCCCTTGCACGGTCGGAAGCTGGTTCGCTCCCTTACCAGTAGTAATCCGTTCATTGTCCGTCTTCAAGAGATTTTGCTGGGCGTTCTTCACGGAGTCGGCTGACTTTGCCAGCGAACTCTCACCGCGTGCATCCGACTGGCCAGGATCGTTGGCGGTAGGCTGGCCCGTCACAGGGCTTCCGCTGTTCTTCATCGGGTAGCCTTCATGCTTGGGGAGGAGCGATGGATTCGCCGAGGCCATCGAGAGCGCAAATAAGACACCAGAGACGGTTGCAACCGTGCCGAGTATAAGTTTCATACGCCTACTCCTTTGAATAAGGGTGGTCGAAAACATACGTTCGTCATTTCAAGGTCGATCAGGTGGCGGGAATCATAGCCAGGAGGAGGGGGCTCTGTCAAAGGGAGAATGAGAGGGGAGCAGCCAGACCATCCTTCTTGCTCGCTGAGGCCGCACGATCAGAACGGAATGTGCTCCCTCAATGCGCGCAGGGAAGGACAGTCTGGCTGCTCCCCTTAAGGGCAAAGTGGGGAAACAAAAGAAGAGTGGGGGGTGGCCTGTTGTCCTCCTTTGCTCGCGGAACGCGCACGATAGGAATGTGCTCGTTCGACGCGCGCAGTGGGAGGCCAAACAGGCCACCCTCCTGTGAAAAGCGTATGAATGTGGAAGGAGCCTGAGAGGGGCAGACTAGACGGTCTTCTGTGCTCGCGCAACGCGCGGTCGCGGACTCCCCTCGTTGGACGCGCGCAGTGGAAGATCAGTCAGCCCCCATCCCTTCCCTGGAGAGTGGGCAAGCAAGCAAGCAAGCAAGCTTGGAGGGAGCATACATATCATCCAATGCGCGCAGTAAAGGGCAACCTCGGCCATTTCCCTATAGAGAGACATGGGGGAGGATCTCCCTGGCCGCCACAGTGATGTCAAGACAATGATGATGTATATTCATGCCTCTCAACCGAGGGTCAGGGGGCGTTCGCAGTCCGCTAGATGGACTTTGAGCCCCCTTACGGAGGTGCTGTTATGTGGATCCGCATAAGATGTTGGGCTCATTACCAGAAGAACTGCAACTGGCTGAAATGGTAGAGTTTGTCGTGTATGTTTCGGGAAAACCGATGGCTGTTATGCGTATAGAAATTGGCAGATCCGGTTCTTATGCGGATCCGCCTAAACATTGTTAGGCCAAATCAGCCTTCTGTCGGAGCTACCCGCAAAGGAACTTCGCGTGAAACTCACCTACCGAAAGGAAATCATGCCCGAGCAAATCATTGAGACCGCCAAGAAGCTCTGGAAGGACCTGTTCTTTGACCAGCATGGCTTAAACCTTCCGGCCGTCGCGTACAGCGTTGCCTGGGCAGCTGCCATCATCGTTGCCGTCCGCACGACTCTACAAAGCGGAAGATTCGATTTCCTCCAATACTCGCTTGGAATCTCAGTAATCTTCATAGGATACGGAGCCGCGGCGGGAAGTAGGGCAAGAACAAACGGGCGCATTGGGAGATTGGAAGCACGCGTCGCCGAATTGGAAAGGTCTCGAGCTACCGTCTAGAGTTGGGCGAAATGTTGCTGTTCAACTCCACCGCATGTTACGTCCAAATGCGGCCTACCCCTTCCCTCAAGCGGACCTGCCTACGACTGTCCGCTTAAGTCAAACGTTGAGGATGTAGAAAAACCTACTTGGCGAAGATCTCGATGAAGAGTTCAGAAAAGTGACCTCACCAGAAGTCCTACAATCGACGATCGGCATCTCGGAAGGGGGCGAAGCACCCCTGGAAATTGTTGAGAATATTCTGATACGACTTTTTCTACAGCCTCGTTAGGCGGCATGATGCGAGTGGCGGACATTCTTCATGAGTTCGACCTTTCATTCTTGCGAGACGCAGCAACGCTCGTTGATTCCCGCCTTCGCGTTTTGGAACTCGAAGCGAAACGCAGCGAGGATCCCGATGAACAAGGCATCTATGACAAGGCTGAATACATCACTGGATTCGGCTTCGTCGCGTGTCAGACCTACATCACAGCTTGCGTTTCCAGATCAGGCTTGAGCAAGAAGAAGGCTCTTGATTTGGGGCCATGCCACTCTTGTGGTCCTTCCATGGTTAGCTTGGTCAATGCCTGGGCCAACTATTGGAAGCACAGTCCGGACTGGGGGAATTCCATGACGCACCAAGCCCGAGAGACGCTCGACACTATTTCGAAATTCGAAATAAACATTCGCGGCTCATATCCAACAACCAACGCCCTTGCCGCGTTGGTGCGACCGAATGAACCGCGGATTGAGCGACTAATCCCGTTCTTGAAGCAATGGCATGAATCACTCCAACATGCCGCCTAACCAGCCGTTCGAGCACGACGCTTCATGGCGGCCGCTCGGTGGCCTCGCGTCTGCCGTTCGCGCGGCTCAACGCCGGCGTTATGCCTCATAGCATGCACATGAAAGTCGTCTTTTTTCTTGTTGCTCCCCTTGCGATTGGTCACGCTGCAAATGCAGCAGAGCCTGATGCCCTGGCGCTCCTGAAGCGTTACCTCGGACGTTCCATTGAGGTTGTGTCGGAACGAGAAATCCGTTACTGCCCGGACAATACTTGCGACATCTACCGAATCAAGGATTCGAGTAGGAAGGCCTATCTTGCTAGCTTCGTGTACCTCCACCTTTTTCACCAGTCGGGTTACATCTATCTGAGCAACCCAGCGGGAACGGCCAGGCCATTTCGCGAAACCGCCAAAGACCAGGAGTCGTCCATCCGCCAGAAGGTGGAAATCTTCTGCGGAGAACCCAAGAAGTCACCTGCTTGTATCCTCCAAGGAATGAAGCGAGATCTCAGCATCGCCGTAACCTCGTGGCGATACGATGAAGGTAAGTTCAATGAGTCATAACCCGCGCATCGAGGGGACTTCGCGCCTGCGGCGCTCGGCCCCTCATGCGCAACGTTGGGCGTCATGAAAACAGTCATTGCCATCTTTGCGCTTCTGGTGCCATCAACTCAGGCTTTGGCTGGGGCGCCCGATTGTTCTGGCCCTGAGCGTTGGCCAACGTCGATGGCGTTTGTTGAGCTAAAAAATGCCGGCATCACTACCAACGATGAGCTGGATTTTGACAAAACAAGGACGGTAAGGCTGGCATCCGAGAAAATCGGAAAAGACCTATATCGCCAAATCCATCTGGTTACATTCACCAAAAAATCTGGTGAAACCATTAAGGTCATTACAAATAATGACGCATCGAACGAAGAGTGTTCTATGAGTGGTGTCGAGGTATGTCTCATTTCCACACATCTCGGCGAGCAGTTGCCGCCCAACCCATCATTCAAGCGGGACGCGCTAAAGCGCGCCCCTTAATTCAAACGTTAGGCCTTGTTGCGTGATGCGCAACGTGTTATACCTGGCATGTGATCCAATCATTCCGACACAAAGGGCTAAAGAAGTTCTTTGAGTCGGGGAGCGCGGCGGGTATTCAACCGCACCACTCCAAGCGCCTGCGCATGTTGTTAGCAGCCTTGGACACGGCTCTGTCCATCGAGGACATGAACGTTCCAGGATTCCGACTACATCCCTTGAAGGGATCGGAGCGCGGTCGATGGTCTGTGTGGGTAAATGGAAACTGGCGCTTCACGTTCAAGTTCAAAGACGGACACGCCTACGTCTTGGATTATGAGGACTACCACTAATGGCTATGCACAATCCTCCCCATCCCGGCGAGTTCATTATCCAGGTCTATCTGGAGCCCAACAATCTGAGTGGCCGTGAACTGGCTGGGAAGCTCGGTGTGGCTGCTTCAACGCTGAATCGCATTCTTACGGGTACTAGCCGTATCAGCCCTGACATGGCGCTACGCCTTTCCAAGGCTCTTGGCCGTTCTCCGGAGAGTTGGCTTGCCATGCAGTCCAACCACGATCTCTGGCAAGCCAAGCAGCATGTGAAACTCGGCAAAGTCGGGAAAGTCCGGCTAACAGCGGCCTAATAGGCGTTTTGAGGCGGACGCGGTGAAACGTCGCGGATTTTGCTTTTACACTCTTGGCCCGCGCCGATCAAGCTTTTCGTTAGCTGGCATCAGTCATATTGTCGGGAACGGGCAGACCGTCGTTATGTGTTACATGTCTCCGCCTTGCAGTCCGTAAGCGATCGATCATGCCGAATCCGAGTGAGGGTTTCTCCTTCCTGAGCTACTCACGGAAACCTACCCAACCAGCGGAACTGGTAGCTTTGGCTCCGGAAACGGAGCGATGCGGGCTAGACGATGGCTCGCACGAGTGGCACAAGTCCGGTCTTTCTGGTTGGTCTGGTCTATTCGGTCTATCTGGTCTCTCTGGTTCAACCAAACAACAAGACAGACTGAACAGACCAGATGAACCAGATAGACCAAACAAACCAATTAGACGGATATTAGGCTGGGCGGCGTGCTGGAGGTCGGCGGCGGCCGCGGCCGCGATAAGACGGACCATGGCTGAGACCGGGGAGGCGGATGGTGACGGTGGTGCCTTCGCCAGGCGCGCTGCCGATGGCAATCGAGCCGCCATGTTCCTCGACGATCTTCTTGACCGTGGCGAGACCAAGACCGATGCCGGTCCGCTTCGTGGTGAAAAACGGTTCAAAGACCTTATCGACGATCTCTGCAGGAATAGGAGCCCCGTCGTTCTTGATGAGGATCTGATCTTCCACGCCGCGGCCTGCGCGATGCTGGGTGACCTGAATATGGAGATGCCCGCCGGGGTTCATCGCTTCACATGCGTTCCTGAAAATACTGAGAAAGACTTGCTGGAGTTTGGCTTCGTCGCCGCGGACCGGCGCGATCATCGTCGCATAGTCCTTGGTCACCTGTATTCTGGTGACTTCGAGGTCGGTCGTGATCAGCGTGAGCGCGCTCTCGATCACTTCGGGGATGCGGAGGAGCCGTCGAGTCAGTTCAAGTGGTTTCGCAAAGTCCAAAATCTCGTTCAGGATGGCTTCGATGCGGATCAAATCGCGCATCGCGTTTTCGACGCGCGTCTGCGGATCGAAGTCGAGGATGCCTTCACCCGCGACTTCCTCCAATTGGGCACGGATCGAGGCGAGCGGCTCACGCACTTCTGTGGCCAGGAACATGCTGAACTCGCCGATCGCTGCCTGCCGCTCTTGCTTTCTGATGATGGGTTCCGAAGGACCTGGGGGCAACGCGACACCGGGAGCGCCCGCTGGCCCAGTGGCGGGGGCCTGGATGGTTGGCCCCGGTACCGGGGCTTGGAGAATGTCCGCGATCTTTACAATCGTCGGCTCAAGTGTGCGGGCATCCGTCTGTTGGTAGCGTCCGGCTTCTTTCGAGGCCAGGGTGATGGTCCCGCCTACTTGTCCCCTGACGAAGAACGGCACGACGAGCGAGGAGAGAAGCCGGTCTTTGAACAGATATTTGTGATCGAGGAACCGTCCCTGTGTGGAGGCGAGATCATGATCCACACGCGGCTTACGATGGCGGACTGCCCACCCGGAGGCTGAGCTATCGAGCGTGAGGTGGTGCCCCGGCTTCAGGTCTTTTTTTCCGTCCTTCTGTTCACTCTTCAGATCGCCGGCCAGTCCCAGGACTTCGACATTGCCCGCGAGAGGATCATAGCGGCAGGCCCAGATGCGATCATAAGCGACGTATTGGTTGGCATCCGTCAAGACGGCAATAATTTTGTCTTGGAGTTCCGGTGTGAGTTGCGACGCCGGAGCCGTGAACATCTCTGCCGGAGAGGGCGGCGGAGGAACCGGCTCGTGCGCGACAAACGGGCGGCTGAGCACGACATTCATATCGAACAGGCCTTCGCGATCCAGCGCTTTCGTCACCTCGTCGCTGGCCTGCTCCATCAGGCTCTTCTCTTTTTTCGCGAACGCGGCGCTTTCTTTTCGTCCGATGACGAGGAAGCCGTATGTCCGGTTCCGATGCAGGAGGGAAACCCCGAGCAACGACTTCGTGCCCGGCGTAATCAAACGGAGGCGAATGGTGCGCCCGCTCTCCTGATCGTTCGCGGGGGCCGATGCAGCGATGGCAGGGGCCGAAAGTGTCCTGAGGATGGCTTGAGTATCGCGAGGTGTGAAGCCTCGTGATACGTGGCTGATCAGGGGGCCTTGGTCGCGGTGAAACACGGCGGCGAGCGCCGCATCGACCGGCAGTTCGTTGATTACGGACGTCAAGGTTCGCTGGAGATGCGTTTCTGGAATTGGCTTGCTCTGTGGGGCTGTGGGTATCATTCGTGAGTTAAACCAGGACTATTCATGATTGCCTCGTCCGATCCTCTCGCCCGGCGGGGCTTTTCTCGTTCGGCCTCCTCGACGGACTGCACGTTCGCTTACGTCGGCCTTACTTGCGAGTAAGCTCCAGCGAGCTTCGGTCTCGAACACCTCGCGACGGCATTCATGGATAATCCCGGTTCAGCTAGCCAGACGCGCGGCATTGTATCAACGCAGGACGAGCAATTCAATGAACATCCGGTTTATTTTGTTTATTTGGTTCATCTGGTTCATCTTCTTCAATCAAACAAACGGGACAAACCAAACCAACCAAACAACGGTCTTCCTATTCGTCTGGATTGATAATCTTGGGTGGGCGTTGAGAGAACGAACGGCGTTCCGTTGGGCGGTGGTCAGAGGTCCATGCGTTGAGGACCATGGTGACCAGACTGATCACGACTGCGCCGCCGACCGCCGGCCAGAATCCCGTTACCGAGAATCCTCCGACCAGGTATGCGGTGAGCTCCAGAAGGAGCGCGTTGACTACAATGAGAAAGAGCCCCAACGAGAGGACGATCAAGGGAAGGGTCAGCACAAAGAGTATAGGCCGGACCAAGAGGTTCAGCAGTGTGAGCACCAGGACTGCGGCGAGTCCGGCGCCGAACGAGTCGACTTCAAGGCCTGGCACGATCATGACCGCCAGAAATACCGCAATGCTTGTGATCAGGACTCGAATGACCGCCGCACGAAGCCCGCCGCTAAAAAAATAGTTATTGAGCTCACGTGTGACGTGAATCTGCGGCATCGATTACCCTATTGAGTCTGAACCGGCTGCGGGAGGACCGGTACGCGCTTGGTCGCAGAAAAATGGATGTCGGTGGCGACCAACAGGTTCTTGCCTTTTTTTTCGCCCTTCGTGGCCTTGATAACGACACGGTCGCCCACCTCGGGCTTGTTGGCCCCTTTCGGATTGTTCTCGTCCTTGTACCGGGTTTGTTTGTTGATCCGCACGTTCACCAACTGGCCCTTGGTCGTTTTGATTTCGACATGATCTGAATCGATGGCCATAATCGTACCGAGCACATGCTGGTCGGCGCCGTGGGCGAAGCTCGGTATCGAGATGAAGAGACATATGAGAGTGATAATCAGACGTAACCACATGGTGAATCCTATCTCCTGTATCGCTGTCGATGCATTAGCAGGCTGCTGAATAAACCCGCCAGCCTGGCTTGTCCATTCGGTCTGTTCTGTCTGTCTGGTCTGTCGCGTTTAATTGGTTTGTCTTGTTTATTTGGTTGAACCAGACTAACCGCGGATCAACCAGATGAACCAGATAAACAAAACAAACCAGATCAACCAGACAGACCGGGCTAGCCCGTATTATTCATGAACACTTCTGCTGCAATCGCCGATCCGCTGCTACGACGAGCCTTCGGTCGGCGGGCTCGCCCCTCGGACCTTCACCGTACTGTTGGGGACTGGCGCCCTTCTTTTTAGCGCCTGTCCCCCATTCTGGGAGTGGGACAGGCACTGCCGCAGACGGCAGCGCCTGTCCCCTGGGCTCCGCGCGCCGCTCTCGCGACGCGGCTCAGCGATTTCGCGACGAACCGTCATGAATCATGCGGGCTAGTGATGATGGCCGCGATCGGTTCGTGCTGCCGCCGCATCGTTTCCCTGTAGGAGCTGGCCGAAGGCGGTTTCCTCTTTCAGATCGTGCTTCGTCTTGGGATTGAGCGTCTTCATCTGGTCGAGTTCCTCCGGCGTCAGTTGTGGGAGGTGACGAATGAAGTGGACCAGCTTCCAACTGCCCTTGTCCTCCGCCGGGTCACCCTCTCCCCAGGCCGGCATCGCGGTGAAGCGGATACCGTTGTGGATCACCCAGAAGATCTCACCGTCTGACAGCGACTGGGTGTCGGACGATCGTAAGTCGGGCGCCTTCGGGTTGACATTCTTGCCGATAGGCGTCTGGCCGCTCCCGTCGTTTGCATGGCATAGCGCACAGTGGTCGGCGAAATGCGCCAGCGACTCTTTGATCACGTCGGGGCTTAACGGGATGGGGTTCTGCGCATTTCGCTTCTCGATCGGGATGGCCAGATGGCGGATTTGCCTCGCTAGTAAGACCTCCAAGGCATGCGGCTCGGTTTTGGCGCTAAAGCCGGTTCTGAACAACTGATATCCCATCCACCCGAAGGCACCGATAATTCCAAGGCCCGTTACGATGATGAAGACGATCAGTTTCGTTCGCATGGCCACTGCCGTTCACTATACAAATTCTTTTGTCTGATTGCCACCGGGTTATCCCGATGGAGAGATGCCGCGCGGTCCTGCAAGGCGAAACAGCAGCAGCGCGATGACAGGGAGATGCATCAGGAGTCCACTCAGTCCCATGAACGATTCACCGATCCAGAACGTCACACTGAGATTGAAGGCGAGAACGCCATAGTAAAGTCCGACGCCCAATAGAAGCTGAGGCGTGACTGACGGAGGTGGCGAGAGCGCGGGGAGTCGGCGCTCGAGTGGAAAGTAGATCGCGAGGGAGATGAGCCCGACGACGGCCCATCCCACATAGTTGGCGAATGGGACGCCGAAGTGAAGGCCTGGGTCGGGATAATAATAAATCTTTCCCAGGAACCAGCGGTTGCCGCGGAGGGCCACAGGATCGATGACCATATCGATAAAGGCAAATAAAAAGGCGGTCAGCAAGAGCGCGGACCAACTCGTTCGTGCGTCCATTGCAAGGCGCAACGATTTGAGCATTGGATGAGTGGAAGGGGGGGGCGGTTCTATTGGAAGAACGAAACAGAGGGCCACGCAGTAGGCGGCGTAGAGCAGGAAACTGAACGAGATCGAGTCCATGAACGGGACATTGGAGAAGTAGAGTTCCTGGCCCACCGTCGAGCCATTGTAGTGATACCACCCGAAGGGAATGCCGGTGCGCGTGGACGAAAATTCACAGACGAAGGCCGTGGCCCAGCTAATCAGCCAGAACCGCCAGGTCCTCGGCCAGCCGATCAATTGGATTGCGGCGAACAAGAACGAAGCCAGAAAGACGAAGACGTAGGGACGGAATACAATCGTTTTCAGGAAGAGGGTGAAAAAGTCCATCAATGTTCAATGATGAATTTTGAATGTTCAATGTTGAATTTTAGAGGTTCTGGAGAGTCGGACATTAAACATTCATCATTCAACACTCAACATTCACGGTTACGCATAACCGTGATCTCGGAACCATCTCACCGCTTTTTCAAGCGCCACTTCCGGCGGTGTTTGCGGAATACCGAGTTCTCTGATCGCCTTGCTGCAGTCGTAGTGCATCTTATACTTGGCCATCTTCACCCCTTCCAGTGGAATGCGCGGCGGCTCCCCTGTGATGTTCGCCATCCAGAGATTGAGGTAGGCCAGGGGAAGAATCGCGAGTCGTGGCAGCTTGATCGTGGGCGCCTTGATGCCGGTCAATCGACTCAAGATCTCAAACACCTCGCGCAGCATCAAGTTCTTGTTGCCCAGAATGTAGCGCTCGCCGATCCGCCCCTTTTCCATTGCGAGCAGATGGCCGATCGCCACATCATCGACATCCACGATATTCATCCCGGTTTCTATATAGGCCGGCATCCGGCCCTTCATGAAATCCACGATGACCTGTCCCGTCGGGGTCGGTTTCACATCGCCTGCCCCGACCGGGGCACTGGGGTTCACGATGACGACTGGTAGCCCTGCCGTCGCGAGTTTAAGGACCTCCTGCTCGGCCAGGTACTTCGACCGTTTGTAGTGGCCGGCCATCTGTTCGAGTGAGACGGGCGTCTCTTCTGTGCCGAGCCCTCCGCCTGGGGGAAGGCCAATTGCGCCGATGGTGCTGCAGTAGACGACCCGCTCGACACCGACGTCGCGGGCCGCTTCCAGTAGATTCTTTGTGCCGGTGACGTTGATGTCGTAAAAGATCGAGGGATCCTTGGCCCAGAGCGCATAGTGCGCCGCGACATGATAGAGCTGTCGGCAGCCGGTGAGCGCTGTGCGCAACGAGGCCGGATCGCGCAGATCGCCTTCAACCCGCTCGACGGTCAGATTCTGTATGTTCTGGAGGTCGGCTCCGGCGCGGGCCAGGACGCGGACGTCGATGCCGCGTTGGACCAGCGCGCGTACCACTGCGCCGCCGACGAATCCGGTTGCACCAGTGACGAGAGCTTTCATCTTGAAGACGTGAGATGTGAAACGTGAAAGGTAAAACGTGAATAGCGAGAAATCATAGCCTGAACGGACGAAGGATTGGGTTTCACGTTTTACGTTTCACGCCTCACGTCAGTTCTTGCGCGAGGTGATATACCGCGCCAGTTCGCTAAGCGGGTCGGCAGCCGGACCGAACGAGGAGAGGCGCGCGATTGCGCGTGCCACGCAGTCATCTGCCAGTTTCCTGGCGCCCTCGGCTCCGTAGAATGTCGGGTAGGTTTTTTTCCCTCGTTCTGCGTCGGTATTAGGATTCTTGCCCAGTTCCTCGCGGGTTCCCGTTACGTTGAGCACATCGTCCGCAATCTGAAAGGCCAGTCCGACATCCTCGGCGTAACTCGTGAGGTCGTCCAGTTGGCGATCGCTTGCGCCGGCGGCAAGGGCACCCATCCGCACCGCGGCGCGAATCAACATGCCGGTCTTATGCTTGTGGATGTTCTGGAGCGTCGGGAGGTCGATGTCTTTGTTTTCAGCTTGAATATCCAACACTTGACCGCCCACCATTCCCACGTTTCCTGAGCCGTGGGCCAATTCCTGAATCAAGCGAACTTGCCGGGCCGGGTCGCAGCCCTTCATCAGATCCGGGCGGCTGCAAAGATCGAACGCCATCGTCAGCAACGCATCGCCGGCCAGGATCGCCATCGCATCGCCGTAGACCTTGTGATTCGTGGGTTTCCCGCGCCGGAAGTCGTCGTTGTCCATCGCGGGCAGGTCGTCGTGAATCAAGGAGTAGGTGTGGATGAGTTCCAAGGAACAGGCGATCGGCATCAAGCCCGGCGCGGGCTGACCCACCGCTTCTGCCGCGGCAATAGCCAGGATCGGGCGGACTCGCTTCCCTCCCGCCATGAGACTGTATCTCATGCTTTCGTGGAGCGTGGTGGGTGCCGTGGCGGCGCCGGGCATGACGGCATCGAGGAACCGATCCACGTCGACCCGCTTCTGTTCGAGGTAGTCCTTGATGTTCATGGAAGCAAACGCCGGTATAGTGAGGCCCGGCGCAAACCCGCGCGGAGATTAACAAAAGGTCTGGGGGCTGTCAAACAGAGTGGGGGATGTGAGGGGGTAGGGGTGAAAGGTGAAACGTGAGGCGTAAGGGGTTAGGGGCGAGGGGGCGTAAAGAGGGGAGTACTGGAAAGGTCGGAACGTTTGACCCGGCTTCGCCGCGGCTGTAAGGTCAGGCTACCTCGAAGGAGCGACTATTGTGAAGCGCACGCTGAGCGGATTCTCTATGCACCCGTGAGTTTTTGCAGTGGCGTACGTGCTTCTGTGGTCAGTCCAGTCAGAGACCACATGTGGACTGATAGATCCAGCGTCTCTCACCCGTCATCCCTCACCGACCCCCTCGCCGCTTGCCTCTCGTCTTGCGCCTTCGCTATACTCTACGGCATGAGTATTAGAAAAGGCGGCGGGACTTGGGAACCGATGCTGTTGGGTATTGAGCCTCGGAACTGCAAGGTTTGCAAGGAAGGGCTCTACCGCAACAAAACATTTTTCAGCGGCGGGTGGTCTCGTTGCGCTTTGTGCGAGGACTTCGTCCATTATGGCTGCCTGGCCAGCGGCAAAGTCTCGTTTCTGAAAGCCCGCCCCCGCGTGTGTAAGATTTGCCGTAGTGCTCAAGAAGGCCTCTCTTCTCCTTCGCCGAAGGCAGTGATTCCGGTGGCCGTCGGGTCGTGAGTCCTCACTCACAATCGAGCCCAGTGGAGGCTCGCCCTGGCTGGCGGCTTACCGTTTTCCCCGACACGGTCCGGTTTGTCCTGGCTCCCCTGATTCTCCTCTTGAGCGGATTGTTCACGGCGAACTTCATCATTAGCGGCTCCTACACCTGGCCGCAGACAAGTCGGGCGTTGGCTCTAACGCTGACGGTGCTGATTCTCTCTCGTGAATTCGTTTATAAAGAGCAATTATCGCGCAACGCGGCGACGGGCCGCGCGTGGTCGGTATTGCTCTATTCGTGCGCGCTCCCCTATGTGATCGGCTGGTTGATGATGGTGGCCTTGTGGGCGCTCTAAGAAGATCGTTGTTTGGTTTGTCTGGTCTGTCTGGTTTCTTTGGTTGAACGAAACTAACCAGATGAGCCAAATCAACCAAACAAACCAAATGAACTAGACAAACCACCACGATGAGGACGGTCGATGGCAGAGATTATCCGGAGCGGAGCCTTTCTCCAGCAATGTTGGTCGGTGCATCCGCTCTGTCTCACGGTCAAGCGCGTCGAGCCGGAACGCATTGTGGTGCTTACTTGTAGCTCCTGCCGCATGGTGCATCGGGTGACCACCGATGCGATCACCAGACAGGTATCGACGGGGGATTCTTCCGTGCCTGAACCGGATCCAGCGCTGCCAGATGGACTCGCGTCGCTCAAGACTTGTATGGGAGCCCATACTTCGGCACTGTCGGTTCGGGAGATGGATGTGTTTCAAGATGCGGTGTGGGTCCGCTGTGCGGAATGCCGGGCGCAGTATGATCTGACGGTTTCCCAGTTCGAAACGCATCAGAAATAGCCTGGCTCGTTTGGCCGATCATCCAGCCAAAGAACACCATGCCACCACAATTTACCAACGAAGAAGCGGCGTTGATGGCCGATCAGCACTTCTTTCTCGCCAAGGCGCAGATCATGGCCAAGCTGCGCCGCTTGCTCGCGGACACGCACGCGGCCTTGAAAGAGGAAGTTGCACCGACTGCTCTCGTGACCCCGCCGGACTTCAATCCCGCCAACTGTCATTTTGTAAAGGGGGAATCTCTTGAATTCTTCCCCTACCAATATCTGGATTTTCCGAAACATTTCCACGGCTCAAACGCGTTTGCCTTTCGGACGCTCTTTTGGTGGGGACACCACGTCGTGTGTGCCTTGATGTTGGAGGGAGCGGGGATCAAGCAGCACAAGGCACGGATCGTGGACCGGTTTCATCAACTCGCCGGGCAGGGGCTGGAACTCTCGTTGGCGCCGACGTTGTGGGAATGGAAACGCGGCGAGGGGTATACGTTGCCGATCACCCATGATCGCAAGGCACAGATTGCCGCCGTGTTGGCCGAACGGTCTTTTGTGAAGATCGTCCGGTTCCTGCCGTTTACCGATCCACGGATCCAGTCTGGCCAGATGCCGGAATTCAGTCGGGAAACCTTTCGAGCCATCCTCCCGATCGTCACCCGCTAGCGGATCACCGCGTGACAAGCGCGAGGAGCGGGATTTGCGTGACGTGTGAGCCCCGTCCCTACCTGTCGCGCTTTTCCCGCTAGTCTCGCCCGTCTCGCTTGAGTCAGGCCTCGGCGATTCCCGCAGAAGTGCTCATGAATAATGCGGACTAAGGACGCCAGAACGCCTCCCAATCCTCTTGTCGAATTTGCAGCATTCGAAGGACATCTACCGGAAGACCAGTGGACAGCTGAGCTTGGGCCTCGTACCCCACTATTTG
>Ga0315281_10004198_pt1 | contig 20976 bp, 20 predicted proteins | sample YL17G07_0_MG_FD_204540 | JGI IMG/M metagenome (GOLD analysis project Ga0315281, IMG submission 204540) | Sediment microbial communities from Yellowstone Lake, YNP, Wyoming, USA - YL17G07_0 | ecosystem: Environmental > Aquatic > Freshwater > Lake > Sediment | place: USA: Wyoming | collected...
ACGGCTTTCCTAGAAGATGATTATTGCACCGAGCTGAACCGCACCAGCTCGATCGGACAGACAATACCTGCTCTTTGGAACCCCCTGAAGGCATTTTCTACTGTCACAAAACTCAGCCATCATGATGCTCATTTGGGTTTGAGAATTCCAGCTCTTACCTTTAATCACCAGCAAATTCCGGGCAAATATCCGGGCCCTAGCATAACAGGCATATGTCCGCCAACCCCACCTTTTTGCATTGACGGCAACTGCGGGACGTTTCCATACTTGGGCAAAGTTTTTCTAGCGCAGCGTCGTTCCATAGTCGCAGGGGGAATGATGAATGGGTGAGATTCTTCATAGAGCCAATCGAATGCTCTCTTTGTTCGCCGTGGTCATGTTAGGGACAAGTGTATTGGCGTTTGCGGTCGTAGGAATTGCGTCTTCCCCCGCGAAAGCAGATAGCGCGAACTTTCCAGTTCGTCCCGTGAGTACTACTGGCGAGGATGCAGTGGCTGGGGCATCTGAGAACACTCTGCTGACCGGCGCCGCCTACAGTGTAGTGATTCAAAATGTCCCGACCTACATCTGGCAACATGGATGCGGTCCCACGGCTGCGGGCATGGTCGTAGGCTACTATGACAACGCTGGGTTTGAAGATCTCGTGGTCGGGGATGCGATGGCACAGACTTACGATGTGAACGCGATGATTGCCAGTCCAGAGCACTTCCGGGACTACTCATGCCCGATTGACACATTCAGGAACATCATCCCAGACAGGTCTCAGCTCGGAGGAGCGCATCTGAGCAATTGCCTCGGAGACTGGATGCACACTAGCTGGAGCGCGGACATGTTGCCCTACGGGTGGGCCTACTTCGACATGATGGATGACGCCTATCGGGGCTATGTCGATTGGATCGACCTTACGTGCACCGACACCTACTACGCCGAGTCCAGCCAGGTCTTCATGGGGAGTTCCCTCACCTGGGACCTATTGGTGAACGAGATAGATTCGGGCCGGCCGCTCGTGTTGCTCGTTGACAGCAATAAAGATGGTTTCACGGATCACTTCGTGCCCGCGATCGGCTATAGTGAGCTGGCGGGCGTGCAAATGTACGCGTGCTACAACACCTGGGACAAGATGATACACTGGTACGAATTTGCACCGATGTCTAAGAAGAACTGGTTTGGCATATACGGTGCGACACTCCTGAAGCTGGCGAAAGCCCCGAACACAGACCCCGTTGCGAGCTTCGGTGTTACGCCGGCCTCAGGCGACACGAACACACTCTTCGCTTTCGATGCCTCTCAATGCACGGATCGCGAAGACCTCAGCTCCCAGCTGCTTGTAAGGTGGGGCTGGGGCTCAGATCATGGCTGGGACACTCCTTGGTCAGATGTCAAGTCGGCGACGCACGTGTTCTCTTCTTCTGGGACGTATGATGTCAGGCTTCAGGTCATGGACAGTCAGGGCTGGACGAGCACAAGCGAAATACACGTCGTGGTCAAACCATCGCAGCAGTATCCCGCAGTGACGATCATCAAGACCCCGGGAGTTGCATCTAGCCCCGTCATCTGGCAGTATGCGCCCACGCAGGACGGTCAATGGACTGCGTTCATTGACAACAACGGCTTCAGCTCGCTAGTGCTGGAGATCCTAGATGTTACTGCGGGCAGCCTCAAGGTCTTCCACGAGAACATCATGTTCAGTAAGTATGCGGCTTATCCAATGGGCATGGTCGCTTCTGACCCGTGCACGATGACCGTAGGGCATCTGTACAGCATCGTTGTGAAAGACTACAGCGGGCCCGTGGGGTCGTCCATGACGGTCTATTCACAATTCGGATAGAACCAAAGGTCACGATTTGGATGCTGTCATCGAACCTTTTTTTCACATCACCAGATGATTCGCTTGGCGTTAGCGCAGGACTTGGCAGCCATTCCAGAAACTGAAGGGGAATGAAAGGCGACGGACAAGAGACTGCATGTGTTCAAACAAGAACCCTTGAGAGGTGACATCCTTAAAAGGACGAAACGTCAGCACGACGTGGCCCCGTTGGAGTTCAAGTCTCCACCCGCAGTAGGTGTGCCAGCCTTAATCACCGTCGAATTCCGGGCCCTCGTTTCTCCTAGACCGCTTGTAGGGCTATCTGCACCACATCGACAGTCTTGATATCCAGCCCAGCCTTCTTGGCGCCGGCATTCAGGTTGACCTGACAGAACGGGCACGCCGTGGCAATCACCTCTGCCCCTGCTTCCACAGCCTGCTTCACTCTCTTTGCGGCGATGTCCTCGGCCATCTCATTGAAGGCGGACTTGAACCCGCCGCCCGCGCCGCAGCACAGCGAGTCTTCCCGCTCGGCCTGCATCTTCACGAGCTGCAGACCCGGGATCGCCTTGAGAACGTTCCTCGGGGCGTCGTAGATCTTCGCATGCCTGCCGAGGTGGCACGGGTCGTGGTACGCGACCTTCTTCTTGTACTCCTTGGTGAACTTCAACCTGCCGTCCTTGATGAGCTTCTCGAGGTATTCGGAGATGTGGTAGATCTTGAAGGACGGGTTGCCGACCAGGGTCGGATAGTTGTTCTTCATCGTGTTGTAGCATCCAGAACAGGCGGTGACCATGGTCTTCCATCCGCGCTTCTCCATCTCTCGAACGTTGTGAGGTGCAAGCTCATCCCGGACAGGGGCCTTCTGTCCGGTCCTTAGCAGCGGTGAGCCACAGCACCATTCGTTCTCCCCAAGTATGTTGAACTTGACCCCCGCCTTGTCCAGCAGCTTCGCGGTCGCCACTGCGAGCGGCTGCATCCTATAGGCCTCAGTGCAGCCTGTGAAGAACACCACCTCGGGGTTGTCCGAGAGCTTGATGTCCTTCGGGAGCCAGTCCGCACGTTTCTCCTTGGGCTCGCCGTAGGGATTTCTCTTCTCGGCGACGCTCGCCTTGATCTTCTTGTGAGCCTCAGGTGGGCCATAGCCCTCGGAGATGAGCCATTCCTTGACCTCTTCCCAGAGCTTCGGGAACTCTATCTCGACGTGGCAGTTGTGCTCGCAGGCCCCGCATGATGTGCATTGGAAGACCCTTTCGACGAACTCTGGCGTGATCTTGGTCTGCCTCCGGAGGAGCCTGTCAACAGGGGTCCTGCCTGCCATCTGCTTGAGGTAGTAGACCTTGCCCCTGGGGGTGGAGGACTCCCAGCCTATCTGACCGTACACGGGGCAGCATTCCCTGCAGTATCCGCACTGAAGGCAGGCGTACATGTCTTTTTCAATCTCGTTGATCTTCCTCATGACGGTCACCGGGTTCAGTTAGAGCGATTCCTCAAGTACCAGCGCCATTGAAAAGCAACTGGTGATTGTTAGAATTCCCCTATCACAGAGCATGCTTTCGACCTTGATAAACCTAGCGTATGGACCATTTTCTTGGGGCTCCAGTCGGAACGAACGCCTATCCTCTCTTATCCTTCTGGATTGGCTTCTTGGCGTGAAGATGGATATCGACATCCTCGTCCGGTTCGTACCCATGGAGGCTGCTCAGCATGCCTCGGACCGTGTCGTTGACGACCTTCGAAGCAAACCTGCCGGTTGGAATTTTATTCTTTCCTATGAATATTTCAACACCCACATCCGATAGCTCGACGCAGTCCTCCATCCTGTGCTTGCGAGCGACGATCGCTCTCGCCAACCCTTCGCAGTCGTGACCGCATTTCTGGCAGTTTAGTCCTGGAAGCTTCGCCAGGACCCTCTCGACCGCCACCTCCGTCTCTACGTAATCCACCAGCTTCTTGAACGATGGGTTCGTGAGAACGGTCCCCTTGGTCGGCTTCAAGTCTCCGATGGCCACTTTCTTGAATGATCCTTGCTTGAGTCCTTCGATGATGATCACGTCGGGGTGGTACTCGGCCGTGACCATCCGAGTGATCTCGTCGATTGGTGTCTTCGAGTGCTTGATGACCGAAGTCTCGATATCGGACGAGAAGACAACCGGATTGCTCCCTGCCTGCCAGTGCCTCCAAGTGTCCTTTCCCTCGGCGTCCACGCTCCTTCTGTGAGGTGTGTGCTTTACGGACGAAACCCTGTAACCCTTCTGAGCCAGAGCACGGACGAGCTTCTCGACCAAGGTCGTCTTGCCCGAATCCTGGTAACCGTAGATGCCGAGTATCATTTGGTCGCTCCGTCCCGATACCTCAACTCAAGGTAATAAATGATTGACTCTCATCTGCCCCTGAACAACGACCAGGCAATCCGCGGGAAGCTTGCAACATACGAGCTCTCCGACCAGTCCAGCTCTTCCTTGGCGCACACCGTGGATTCGCTCAGGTGGGCCGTCTCGGCCTTAAGGGACTCGAGGTCCTTCTCGGTGGGCCCTCCATTGGCGACCATCGAATCGATCCTCGAGGAGAGGGACATTGCCGCCTTTATCCTCTCTCGGGTCCCACTAGCGACTTCCTCCGAGATCAGGCCCATCTTGCGCTTGATCTCGTTGAGTCCCAATCCAGCGCTGTAGGTCGAGTCCACGATTTCGTCCTTGGTCATCCAGATAGTCTCGTAGTTCAGGACATGCTTCCAGCTGGGCTTGTCAGCAAGCTTGAGATGGTCCTCGAGCGTCCTGGCATGAACCTTGAAGCCGTGCTTCTCCGGGTGCTCGAAGGCGTTCCCGCCTGGGTCGAGGAACGGGGCGAGAGGGCTGATGAATGGGTACAGCCGCTTGCCTTTGAACTTCTCATATAGCTTCTCGGTGTATCTTACCGTGTCCGCTACTGAGTCCACGGTCTGCTCGGGCAGACCGATCATGTAGAACAGGTCGAACCTGTTGCAGCCCGCGTCCAGGAAGAACTCGGCGGATTTCTCTACTCCGACATTCGTGTACGGCTTGCCCTGGGCCTTCCTCACAGACTCGTCGTGCGTCTCCGGCGACATCTGCACGCTGAATCGCTCGGTGCTGCTGGCCACCTCCTGGGCGAACTCCTTGTCGGCAGGCGTGAAGAGCTCGAGTACGACCTCGTTCTTCACCTTCCTTTGTTTCAGCTCGGAAAGGAACTTGGTTGCGTAGGATCTGCCAGCCTGTCTTATGTCGCCGACGACGAAGGTCGCGCCCTTGAGGTATTCCTCTGCTTTGGCGACATCCTCAGCGAGCTTCTCGGGGGACCTGTAGGCAGGCTTGTCCCTGCCGAAGTTCCGGGCGAACGAGTCGCACGACCCTTGACAGTTGACGCAGTTGTGCGTGCATCCCCGGACCCCGAGCGCTATCGACATCGGGTTGGATTTCCAGTTCTTGTATGGAAGATATCCGTTCAGGTCCATGTACCTGAACACTTTACGGACCATCAGGCTGTAATCCACCTCCACATCGTCTAGGTTGTCAGGCACGTTCGTCAGAGGATTTATTTTGAGCTTCTCGCCGGACCTCCACGACAGGTTCGGGACGGCGTCGAGCGACCTTCCGGCCGTCAGACAATCCACGAGCTTCTCCATCGGCATCTCCGTGGAGTCGCCCCTCATGACGAAATCGATCTCAGTATGGTTCCTGAGGATCTCCTCGTGGTAATATGATGCGCTGAAGCCTCCCATGACGATCGGGGTTTCGGGATGATGTTTCTTCACCATCTTCGCGAGCGCAAGCGAGCCCTGGACGTGCGGAAGCCAATGGAGGTCAATCCCGAACACGGCGGGATCGAGTGATTTGACGAATCTCTCCGGGTCGAACCTCTCGGAAGCCAACATCTTCGTGGCGATGTTAACTATCCTCACCTGGAACCCCTTGGATTCCAGACGCGATGCGATCGTCGTGAAGCCGATCGGGTACATCTCGAAAACCGGGGTCGATGGTATGAGGTCGCTGACCGGGCCGAGCAAGACCGCCCTCTTCCGAAAATCCATTATGCTTGGTGGGTGAAGGAGGACAAGGTCCGGTGAGCTCATCGCGAATTAGAGACCCACCCCGCGTTATAAAAACATATCCAGTTACATTTTGGTGGTCGTTCGAACAACTTGCCCCCAAATCGATGGACCATTGCCCTTTGCGGGAACGAAATGTTCCCCAATGTGCCGTTCTGCTCCGACGTGCTGGGAACAACCGCGTTATCGTTCGACTGGAACAGCAGGTTCTCGTCGGAGATTGTCGATACTGGGGGGTGTCAGGGAGTGACGAATGGTTCACCGGCTCGTCAATAAGCGTTTTATACGATGTAACGAATCCCCAGGCAATGCTCGCTGAGCAGTATATGGGGGTCGCGGTTTTTGCGATTATAGCCCTGCTCATCCCGACGCTCTTCTTCTTCCTCTCAAGATACTTCAGGACGGACAAGCACGACCCGCGTGGAGAGACCACCTATGAATGCGGAGAGGTGCCCATCGGCGAGGCGCAGATACAGTTCCACTTCCAATATTATATGTTCGCGATAATATTCGTCGCGTTCGACCTCGTCACGGTCTTCATCCTCCTTTGGGCGCTCGTGTTCGCCGATATCGGCGACCTTGGCAAGATCTACATGCTCATGTTCCTCGGCATACTTCTCGCAGGCGTCGGATACGCCCTGAAGAAGGAGGAGATAATCTGGATCTGAAGTCCGGAGAAGGGAAACCTTCGGTTGGACAAGTCATGGTGTTCAGGTCAAAGGACTTCCTGAAGTGGGCAGATGAAGTCTTGGAGGGCGTCCTCAGGAAGAGCCCCTTAGGCGGTGGCATCGACTACCTCACGAAAGACTTCTTCAACTGGGCGACCAGGAACTCGATCTACCCGCTGCACTTCGGCATCATGTGCTGCGCCCTCGAGATGGCCGTAGCATCGGCCCCGCGGTTCGACGCGCAGCGATTCGGAGTGATTTACAGATCCACGCCCAGGCAGTGCGATGTCCTTCTCGTCAACGGCCCCGTTACCAAGAAGTTCCAGCCAGACATCAGGCGCCTGTACGACCAGATGCCAGGGCCGAAATGGGTCATCGCGATGGGCGAGTGCGCGATATCCGGAGGGCCGTTCTACGACAGCTACAGCGTCGTCCCCGGAGTGGACCAGTTCATCCCGGTAGATATCTACATTCCCGGCTGTCCCGCGAGGCCCGAGGCCCTGCTGGACGGCTTCATCAAACTGCAGAAACTCATCAAGGAGAACAAGAGGGGCCTGTTGACGGGCAAGTGAAGGAGAGGAGCAACGAGGATGGAACTGAGGGGGTCAGGAACACCGGCGGGTGCCATCGAGAGGGCGCCGTCCAAGGTCGACGAGATGTCCGAGGAGAGGGTCATAAGGGCCCTTCTCGAGTCGTTCCCGACCGCCGTCACCGACTACAAGAAGTTGAAAGACGGGGTCCTCCGGGCTAGGATCGAGCGCCGCGAGCTCTACCGATGCTGTCAGTTCCTGCGCGAGAGGCTTGGGTTCGAGCACATCTCCATGATCTCAGCGGTGGAGTACGATGATAGGTTCGAGATAGTCTATCACATCACCTGCTACGGCTCGTGCCTGCTTCTGGAGCTCATCACTCAGACCCCGAAGGACGACCCCTCCGTGGACTCGGTCTCATCGATCTGGGGAGGGGCGAACTGGCAGGAGAGAGAGTCCTACGACCTTATGGGGATCAAGTTCAACAACCATCCGAAGCTCGAGCGGATACTGCTTCCCAGCGATTTCCTGTACCATCCGCTCAGGAAGGATTTCAAGGGGTGAAGATGCACGGCTGAGATGTGGATCAACATGGGCCCGCAGCATCCGATGACCCACGGGCTGTGGAACCTCAGGATCAAGGTCGACGGAGAAACTATAGTCGACGCGGAGCCTGAGATGGGGTATCTCCACCGGGGCATCGAGAAGCTCTGCGAGAACAGGACCTACACTCAGATCATCCCGATTTCGGACAGGCTCTGCTACGGATCGTCCCTGACATGGAGCCATCTCTACTGTCTCACCGTGGAGGACCTGATGGGGCTTGAGGTCCCTGAGAGGGCGGAGTACATCCGGGTCGCCGCAATCGAGATGCAGAGGATCGCCTCCCACTTGATGTGGCTCGCAGCGTACGCAGCCGACTTGGGCACCCTCGTAGGGTTCATCTACACGATGAGGGACAGGGAGGTCTTCATCGACCTGCTCCAAGCTCTGAGCGGCTCGAGGCTCACATACAACTTCCCGAGGATCGGGGGCGTCGCACACGATGTTCCGCCCAACTTCGAAAGGGACTCCCTTCGCGCGTGCACTTACATGGAGAAGAAGCTCGACGAGTACGAGCTGCTGTTCGAAGGGTCGAAGGTCTTCATGATGAGGAACGAGGGGGTCGGCCTCCTGAAGAAGGAGCTGGCGATGAACCTCGGGGTCACGGGCCCGCCCTTGAGGGCCAGCGGTGTGAAGTACGACCTCAGGAAGGATCAGCCGTACTCCGTTTATCCAGAAATGGATTTCCAAGCCATCTCAATGCCTGACGGGGACTGCTACGCGAGATACAAGGTCAGGATGGACGAGATGCGCGAGAGCTGCAAGATCATCCGCCAGGCGGTCCAGAAGATGCCCAAGGGCAAGTGGAGGGTAGTCGCGCCTCGGAACGGACCGGTCGGCACAGGCATCGGAAGGGTCGAGGACCCTCGCGGGGAGGGCATGATGTACGTCGTCGGTAACGGCACGCCGAAGCCGTACCGGCTGAAGATCAGGAGCCCGATTTTCGTGACGGTCTCGGCAGCGAAGCAGATGTTGGTCGGCTACAAAGTTGCGGACGTCGTCGCGATCATGGGCGGGCTTGACATGTGCATCGGGGAGGCCGATAGGTGAGACCATGAACCTGTTCCAATTCTGCTACGGACTCATCCATTGGCTCGTCATACTCGTCAATCATCTGTGGTACTGGCTGGGGAATGTCCTGCCCGGAGCCTTGGGGGATTTCTTTACCGGCATAGGGGACCTCGCCGCTTCGCACGGGAACATAGCGGTGTTCGCCATCCTCCTTGAGGTAATCATATTCGTGATCATCGCCTTCATTAACGTTCTCAATTTCATCTGGCTTGATAGGAAGTTCATGGGCCGCATGTTCGATTTCTATGGACCGTACTACGTCGGCTACAGGATAGGTGGGTGGCTCCAGAACATCGCGGACGGCATGAAGCTGTTCGTGAAGGAGATCATCACCCCCGCAAAGGCGGACAAGGCCGGGTTCCTGCTCGCCCCCGTCATCTTCGTCGGCTCTTCCTTCCTCGCGCTCTCGACGATTCCGCTCGGGAGCAACTTCGGCGTTGAGACGAGCGCTCACGATACAGGGGTCCCGGGAGGAGCGCTTATCGCCTTCGCGTTCTTCGCCATCGCTCCGTTCTCCATACTCGTGGCCGGGTGGTCGTCGAACAACAAGTACACCCTGATTGGCGGGATGAGGTCCGCCGCGCAGATGATGAGCTACGAGATCCCCCTGCTCTTGACGGTCGCGAGCGTCTTCCTGCTTGCTGGAAGCTTCAGCTTCAACGGTATAATCGACGCGCAGAAGGACATCTGGTTCGCCATACCTCTGTTCCTAGGGTTCATCGTATTCCTGGTCTGCCTCATGGCCGAGGTCGAGGTGCAGCCGTTCGACCTGCCAGAGGCGGAGGCCGAGCTCGTCGAGGGCTGGACCACGGAGTACTCGGGCATGAGGTTCGGCCTGTTCATGATGACGAGCTATCTCAGAGGGTACATCGGCGGGGCTCTGGCCACCGCGCTGTTCCTTGGCGGGTGGCACGGCCCGACGCTGATCCCGGAGCCAATCTGGTTCCTCATCAAAGCGTACACCGTATTCGTCGTCATCGAGTGGACGCGCTGGTCGCTGCCCAGAATCAGGGTCGACCAGATACTCAACCTCGGCTGGAAGAGGCTCATGCCCCTGGCGGTCGTGAACCTGCTGATAGCCGCGACCTTCAAGACGCTGGGGTGGTTCTGATGCCCGAGACCAAGAAGAAGCGCACGAGCACCCTCGGCTACGTCGCGAAGCCGATGGGGAGAACCATCAGGCAGTTCTACGGGTCCTTTGTCAGGGGCAAGCCCAACACCGTTCTCTATCCATATCAGAAGCTGGAGCTTCCGCCGACCTACAGGGGGAAGCACACGATCGACTTCAAGCGCTGCATAGGGTGCAGCAACTGCGTCCAGATATGCCCGAACGACTGCATGTGGATGCAGAAGCTGGATGATCCAGAGCTCGGGAAGATCGAGCGACCAGGGGTCGACATGGGCAGGTGCCTGTTCTGCGGATTGTGCGTGGAGGTCTGTCCGACGGTAGCGATCCACGAGACCGTCGAATACGAGCTTGCTGACAACGTCAGGGCGAATATCAGGTTCGGCCCCACGGAGCTCAGGGACGACAAGTACGCTGATTCGGTCGTCGAGGAGCGCATGAAGCACACAATCCCAGTGCTCGACCTCGACAAGTGCACGGGCTGCGAGAAGTGCGCCGGTGAGTGCCCCGAGATGTGCATCGCGATGATGCCGATGGAAGCGGTGGGGAGGTCGAAACCGGAGTTCAATCTCGCCAGATGCACCGGTGAGGGGAAGTGCGCGGTCAGCTGCACCGAGAAGGCGCTGACCATGAAAGATGTCTATGAGTCATACTTCGAGATGCCGGAACCGAAGTTCGTCCTCAAGAAATGCACGGGTTGCGGAGCGTGCGCGCGCGCGTGCCCTGCAGATGCCATCTACATGGTGGAGATGCCGGGGACTGGCAAACCGACAAAGGATGGCAAGCCGGGCAAGCCCAAGAAGCGGGCGGTGTTCGTGTTCGAGAAGTGCGTCGGGTGCGGGAAATGCTTCAGGTCATGCAAGTTCGACGCCATCGACATGGAGGGGGTGGAAGAATGATCTTCGACTGGGAGTTGTTCGCGTTCGTCTTCCTGGCGGTGGCGGCGCTCGTCTCCGCGCTCATGGTCATCGAGGCCAAGGAGATAATCCACAGCGTGATCTACCTCGCCTCCTGCTTCATCGCGGTGGCGGCCCTGTACATCATGCTCAGCGCCGAGTTTGTCGCAATCATCCAGATACTTGTCTACGTGGGCGCGGTCATCGTGGTAATACTCTTCGGGATCATGCTCACAAGGCGCGAGATCAAGGAGAGTGAGAAGAGATGAGACCCGGGGTGACCAGGGGCATCGCGATACTCGCTCTCGCGCTCATATTCGTAGGGGTGATGATGTCCGTCCACTGGCCGCAGGTCGGCCAGGACCAGCTGGCGCCGACCACCGAGGATGTCGCGAAGACGCTCTTCGGTGAGGACAACAGCTCCGGCTACGGCCTGGTCATGTTCCTCATCGGCCTCCTGCTCCTGGTCGCGCTCCTGGGCGGAGTGTTCCTCGCGAAGGAGGAGAAAGAATGATCACGATCGAGTACTGGCTCATCCTCAGCTCGCTCCTGTTCGCGATCGGTGCCTATGGCGTCCTCACGAGGAAGAACGCCATCGTCGTGCTCATGTCCATCGAAATCATGCTCAACGCAGCGAACATCAATTTCGTCGCCTTCAGCTCATACCACATGGGGCTACACGGCGGATCCCAGGATCCGTCGGGGCAGGTCTTCGCCATATTCTCGATCGCCATAGCCGCCGCCGAGGTCGCCGTCGGGCTGGCGATATTGCTCTCGGTCTACAGGAGATACAAGACGATCGATGTTGACAAGCTCAACATCCTGAGGTGGTGAAGTGAACCTCCTCGAGTACGCTTGGCTGATCCCGGTCATACCGTTCATAGCGTTCGTGCTCATCGGACTGCTCCCGAGGAAAGGTCTGTGGTGGGAGGACGGCGGCTTCTATGCCATCGCGGGAGCAGGCGGAGCACTCATCCTCTCGATGGTGGTCGTCTGGCAGGTCCTAACAGGACACTCCCTTACTGGCGTTGCTGCTCCATCCTTCTCCTGGCTGGTCATCGGCAATTTCACCGTGAAGTTCGGGATTTGGATCGATTCGCTCACCGCGATCATGTTGGTGGTCGTGTCCGTAGTAGGGACGCTCGTCGTGGTCTACTCAGGCGGATACATGCACGAGGAGGCGGACCGGAGGAGGCGCTACTACGCCGAGATCATGCTGTTCATCTCCGTGATGTACGGCCTCGTCCTGGCAAACAACTACCTCGAGATGTTCATCTTCTGGGAGCTGGTCGGCCTGTGCTCCTACCTCTTGATAGGGTTCTGGTACGAGCGGCCCGCGGCAGCGAGCGCCGCCAAGAGGGCGTTCATCGTCACCAGGGTCGGAGACATCATGCTCATGGCCGGCCTCATAATCCTGTTCAAGTATGTCGGCAGCTTCGACTTCACGACACTGTTCTCGGGCGAGGCGGCCGCGACTCGTGACCTAGTCCCGCCTGATATGCTCACACTTGCGACAGCGCTGATATTCGGTGGAGCGATAGGCAAGAGCGCCCAGTTCCCCTTGCACGAATGGCTCCCGGATGCGATGGAGGGCCCGACCACTGTATCAGCATTGATCCACGCGGCGACCATGGTCAATGCAGGAATATACCTGATAGCGAGGAGCTACCCGCTACTGGTCTGGTGCCCCGACACCCTGTTGTTCATCGGGGTCATTGGCGGCGTGACGGCATTGCTCGCTGCGACCGTCGCGCTCGCCGCGACCGACATCAAGCGTGTCCTGGCCTACAGCACGATCAGCCAGCTGGGGTACATGACCCTCGCGTTGGGAGCTGGTGGGCTTCTCCTCAGAGACGGAGGTTCGAGCGCGGGCTACGCGGCCGGCACCTTCCATCTGATGAACCACGCGTTCTTCAAGGCGCTGCTGTTCCTGTGCGCCGGAAGCGTCATCCACGCGGTCGGGACGAACGACATGCGGCTCATGGGAGGCCTCAGGAAGAAGATGCCCATAACCTCGATCACGATGCTGATAGGGGCATTGGCCATCGCCGGGATACCTCCGCTATCTGGCTTCTGGAGCAAGGACGAAGTGCTCGCGGCCGTCTATCACGCCGGGAGCTTCCAAGCGACGTTCTTCATCCTCTGGGCGATGGGCGTGGCGACCGCGTTCCTGACGGCGTTCTACATGTTCAGGATGTGGTTCATGACCTTCTCAGGCAGCCCGATGTCGGAGTACCACGCGCACGAGTCCCCGAATATCATGACCGCGCCTCTGATGGTCCTCGCGGGGCTCGCCATCGTCTCTGGCTTCGCGTTGTTCATAGGCTCGGGTTACAGACAGTTCATCGAGCGTTGGGGCGACACTCTGCCCACGCCGGAGTATGAGTCCCTCGGGGCAATCGCCGGGGACGTTTTCGCGAGTCCATTCACATATCTCGTGCTGGGGGTCGTCATCGTGGGCATCCTGCTCGCATATCGCATCTACTACGTGCCGGGCTTCGACCGGAGCAGGTTTGCCGCCGGTATCCCAGGGAAGTTCCAGAGGGCGCTTGAGAACCGGTGGTACATAAGCAAGTTCTACGACGACTTCGCCGTCACGGTCGTCTATGGGTTCTCGAAGCTCGCGGACGTGTTCGACAGGCGCGTAATCGATGGAGCGGTGAACGGGTTCGCGTACCTTGGGGCTCGGACGGGGAACGTGGTCAGGAAGGCGCAATCTGGGAATGTGCAGAGATATGCTAGCCTTGTCGTCGTCGCGATCGTCGTCCTGTTGCTGTTCATCCTGTTTGTTGGAGGTGCGTGATAGATGTTCGAAGGCATCCCGATAATCTCGATCATACTGCTCATGCCGATCATCGGCGCTATCCTCACGTTCTCGCTCGGCAGGAGGGAGAGCTATGCCAAGTGGTTCGCGTTGTCGTTCTCGCTGGCAGCTCTGATACTATCAGTGCTCGTCGTTTTGCAGTTCATGGTCGATCCGACAGAGCAGGCCACCGGGTACCATCCGGGTGATGGGTTTTTCAACTACCAGTTCTACGAGGACCATGTCTGGATCGACGCCCTCAAGATCCACTATATGGTCGGCTTGGACGGCATCAGCCTGCCCCTGTTCGTGTTGACGACCCTGCTGTGTACACTCTCGGTGCTGTTCTCGTGGGACACGAAGCATCGCGCGAAGGAGTACTTCGGATTGATGCTGGTCCTCGAGGTCGGCGTGCTCGGGGTCTTTGTGTCGCTCGACTACTTCCTGTTCTACGTTTTCTGGGAGGTCGTCCTCATACCGATGTACTTCATGATAGGTATCTGGGGCGGCCCGAGGAAGGACTACGCCGCGATCAAGTTCTTCATATACACGCATGTCGCGAGCCTCGCGATGCTCATCTCGATCATGGCCATGTTCTTCCAGGCGGGCGCCAACTCCTTCAGCATGGAAAAGATCGCACTCGCTGGTAGCATCGATACGAACCTGTTCACGGGCGGGTTCCAGATCGCCATCTTCGCTGCTCTTCTGTTCGGATTCGGGGTGAAGATGCCGATCGTGCCCTTCCACACATGGCTGCCGGACGCGCATGTCGAGGCGCCCACGGCGGGCAGCGTGCTGCTTGCCGGTCTGCTCCTGAAGATGGGTGGCTATGGTCTCATCAGGATAGCGATCCCGACATTGCCGCAAGGGGCTGCGAGCCTGCAGATCCTGATGGCGGTGATAGCCATCGTGAGCATACTCTACGGCGCCGTGCTGAGCCTTGCCCAGAAGGACCTGAAGAAGATGGTGGCCTACTCCTCCATCAGCCACATGGGCTTCGTCTTGCTCGGTTTCGCCACTTTCACAGAGATCGGCATCGTCGCGGGGGTCTTCCAGATGTTCGCCCACGGCCTCGTGACGGCAGTCCTGTTCATGATGTGTGGGGTCGTGCAGCACAAGTGCGGGACGAGGATGATATCGAGCTTGGGTGGGCTGTCGAAGAAGATGCCCAGTGCCTCGACCATGATGACCATTGGATTCCTCGCGTCGCTGGGGTTGCCAGGGCTTGTCAGCTTCGCTGCGGAGTTCATGGTGCTCGCGAGCATGTTCCAGGTATGGGCGCTCTGGCTCTGGCTGCCGATACTGAGCGTGGTGATCACCGCCGGGTACTACCTATGGGCACTGCAGAGGACGATGTTCGGTCCGCTCACCGAGCAGATCGACACGACGAAGGTCCACGACATCAGCTGGTACGAGGGAGTGCCTGTCGGCATACTGATATTCTTGATTGCCATCTTCGGCGTGTTCCCGTTCCTCATGTTCCAGTTCATCAACCCGGCCGCCCGCATTGTCTTCGGGCTCTTGGGAGGTGCCTAAGGTGGCAATCTGGGATACGCTCCAAGGATTCACCCCGCAGCTTCTCCTCATCGCATTCGCTCTCGTACTGCCTGGGTTGGACTACCTGCTCAAGAAGGACAAGAGGCCTCTTGCCTGGTTCGCGCTGGTCCCGCTGGTCGCTATAGCCGCCTACCTCGTCACAAAGCTGTTCTTCTCGAGCGAACCCCTCAGCATGCAGGTCGGGACTCTCCTGACGCTCGATACGTTCTCCGCGCTGTTCATGCTGGTGTTCATATCGGTCGGCATCGTGATCGTCCTTGCCTCTCCGGAGTTCATTAGGCGGGACCGGAACCACGGGGAGTATTATGCGCTGGTGCTCCTCGCCCTGACAGGGATGACGGTGGTCTCGGAGTCCAACGACCTCATCGCGCTGTTCGTCGGTCTCGAGACGGCGGGCATATCGTCCTTCGCGCTCTCGGGATTCCGCAAATCCGAGAACCGGTCGGCGGAGGCGGCGACGAAGTACTTCATCATAGGCGGGTTCTCGTCCGCGCTGACCCTGTTCGCAATCTCGCTCATCTACGGAGTTGCGGGGACCACGAACATCGAGGCCATAGGTCAGACGCTCCAAGGTTCGATGGTCGCCCTGGACGGTTCTAGGTCGGTTGTCTTACTGGCGGTGGTCCTGTTCATCGCCGGCCTCGGGTTCAAGATCGCATTGGTCCCGTTCCACATGTGGGCGCCTGATGTATACGAGGGATCTCCAACGCCGATCTCCGGGTTGCTCGCCGCAGCGTCCAAAAAGATGGGATTCGCCGCGCTCTTCAAGATATTCCTGCTCGCGGTGATCGTCACAAAGACCGACTGGCAGGTGGCGATAGCGGCTCTCGCGATAATCTCGATGACGGTCGGGAACCTGATCGCTGTTTCTCAGACAAACATCAAGAGGATGCTGGCGTACTCTTCCATCGCTCAGGCGGGCTACATCCTTATCGCGCTCCCGGTGGGGACCCAGTATGCACTGGAAGGTGGCCTGTTCCACATTCTGACTCATGCGTTCATGAAATCAGGGGCCTTCATGGTCGTTGCCGCGATGGGGGCCGTGGCAATCGGCGAGAAACTGGAGGATTTCAGGGGACTGAGCAAGAGGTCTCCTTTCCTGTCGTTCTCGATGGCCATCTTCCTGCTCTCGCTCGCTGGCATACCGCCCCTCGCGGGTTTCTCCAGCAAGTTCGTCCTGTTCTCTTCCGCTGTGTACGCTTCCGAATCGGGACCGACATGGCTCGTCTGGCTCGCGATCGCTGGCGTCCTGAACAGCGCTCTCTCACTGTACTACTACGCGCGCGTGATCAAGTACATGTACATGGACCCTGGACCCACGGATAGGATCAGGGTGCCGCCCATGATCGGGATCTCCATCGCCTTCGCGCTGATAATGGTGGTCGCCATCGGTCTCTATCCGCAGGCCGTGATAGAGATCTGCAAGAACGCCGCTGCAGGAGCCTTCCCGGGTCTTCCACCTGGGCTTCCCTGAACCTTCGAGAATCCATAGCCAGATATCGGTTTTTGGCTGAGGTGTTCGGGCATTACAATTAAGTATGGATTGGGTAATATGCGCATCGAAATGAGTACTACCCCGTGGGATTTCGGCATCCAGAGAGAGCTCCGGATGGTTGACAAGAAGCTCCACGAGATGGTCAAGTCCCAAGAGCATACATTGACCGATGCCTCGCTCCACGTCATCGATGCCGGGGGAAAGCGGCTCAGGCCGGCGGTAACGATCCTGTCCTACATGGCCCTCGGTGGCAAGGATGTGGAGAAGATTGTAGATATCGCTGCTGGTTTCGAACTGATACACTCCGCGACGCTCATCCATGACGACATCAACGATGGTGGCACGACCAGGCGAGGACGCGAGACGGTCTACAAGAAGTACGGTCTGCACGATGCCATCGTGACCGGAGATTTCCTATTCACACGCGCTTTCCGATTGGGGGGCACCTTCGACAAGGTTGTGGTCGAGACCACCGCCGACGCCTGTGTCAGCCTGGCGGAGGGAGAGGTCCTGGAGAACAAGTTCAGGCACAAGAGCAACCTCTCCGTGGACACGTACATCAAGATCATCGAGAGGAAGACCGCGCAGCCGTTAAGGGCAGGGGCGATGGTCGGCGCGTATCTCGCCGAGAGCGGCCCGAACGATATAGAGGCTCTTGGGAGCTACGGACTGGACCTGGGGGTCGCGTTCCAGATAGTCGACGACATACTCGATTTCACGGGCGATTCGAAGAAGACTGGGAAGGCCGCGGGGACGGACCTCAAGGAGGGCCACATGACGCTGCCGTCTCTGCTCGCCATCAAGGAGTCCAAGGCTGTCAAGGCCGCCATACTCAAGGTCATCGCGGAGGAGGAGCCGACCCCCAAGGCAATCAAGGAATGCACGGAGCTCGTGCGCAGGACGCCAGCCATCGACAAGGCGAAGGCAATGGCAGAGCTCTACGGACTGGAAGCCCTGCAGCATCTGGGGTGTCTGCCCCACAACACTTACAGTCAATCTCTTAAGGACATAGTCACTAGAGTGTTGGAGAGAGATTCGTAGGAGCACCTAAGATGGACTTCGAGGGCATGGACGAGAGGGAATGGCACGAAGTGATGGATGCCATGGTGGAGGTCGGACCATTTTACGAGCGAGTCAATCAGATGATAACTTTCGGTCTGGTCGACAAGTGGAGGAAGACGGCCGCCAAGCTGGCCAAGCCTGACGATGTTGTCCTAGAGCTGGGTTCCGGACCGGGCAATTTCACTCGTCATCTCATCTCGAACAAGATACTCTGCATCGAGCCATCGGACGAGCTCGCGCTCGCCTCGAGGAAGGTCCTGGACCCGGAGAGGGTGACATTGCTCAGGGGGGTCGGCGAGAAGATACCTCTGGCGGAATCATCCGTGGACAAGGTCTTCTGCGTGTTCTCGTTCAGGGACTTCTACGACAGAGCAGGATCTGCCGGGGAGATGCGCAGGGTCCTCAGGTCCGGAGGGGAGGTCATAATCGTCGACGTTTCGAAGCCTCCGGAGGGGCCGCTCGCGAAGCTCCTTGAACTGCACGTCAAGCACATGGTCCCCCCTCTCGCGAGGGTGGCCGCTCCATCGATTGCCAGGGAGCGATGGGCCAGGGACCCGTACCGCACCTTCATCGAGACCTACCAGGGCTTCGGGTCGACCGCGGTCTACCAGGAGCTGCTAGCAGAGAGCGGGTTCGAGGAAGTGACGACAGAGTATCTGGAGATGAAGGGCGCGACGATGACCAGGGGGAAGAAACCTTGGAAGTCGACGTCCTGATAGTGGGAGCGGGTCCCGCAGGAAGCACCACGGCCAGGTTCTGTGCCGGAGAAGACATCGATGTTCTCATGATCGACAGGCGTGCCGAGATTGGGTACCCCGTACAATGCGGCGAGTTCCTCCCTGACGCGAAGGAGATGCACACCATCTTCCCTCGGAGCATGAACTTGGAGGAGCTCTTCACAGTGGATGGCTCGGTCGTCGCAGGGGAGGTCACGGCGGTCGACATGATCTCGCCGAGCGGCAGGGTATACAGGTGCCCGTTCGAGGGATTGACCCTGGACCGCAGGTCCTTCGACAAGTCGCTTGTGAAGCTGGCAGTCGAGAAGGGTGCGAGAGTTGAGACACAGACCTCCCTGCTCTCGATCAAGGATGGGATCGCGAAGACCACCATGGGGGACGTCAAGGCGAAGGTGATAGTAGGTGCGGACGGGCCCCGTTCCAGGACGGCCAGGGAGGCTGGGATGCAGGGGGTGTCCGAGAGCTATCCCGCCGTCACGTGTCAGGCGGAAGGGAGCTTCGAGCCCGTCGTGAAGATGTACTTTGGCAGCGTAGCCCCAGGTGGGTACGCCTGGATCATCCCAAAACGCAGCGGTGCCAACGTGGGCATCGGGTTCAACAACAGGTCCCTCAAGCAGCGCCCGTCCGAGCTCTTTGAGCGATTCGTGGACAATCTCGGGATCGAGTACCATGATGTGACCATGGGACTTGTGCCCACATCCGGTCCCGTGCCTCATACGGTCTCTGGCAATGTGCTCCTCGTCGGGGACGCTGCGGGGATGGTGATGGCAACGAACGGCGGAGGCATTCCCACCGCTATGATGGCGGGAAGGTTCGCTGGTCAGACTATCAGGGAGCACTTGGCAGGCGGGAGGTCGCTCGACCGATACGAACAGTTGTGGAGGAACGCGATGTTCAAACCGCTTAAGACCGCTCTGCGAACGAAATGGATGAGCGACGTGGTCTTCCAGCACGACCGTTTGGTCGATCTGACCTTGAGGCTGCTGGGCCGGAAAGGACTCGACCGGACCATAAGGTGCAAGCGAGTGTTATACGTGCTCTAGTCCTCGCGAGCTAGGAAGATGAGGCGAACTTCTTATTTGGGTGTACTTCTTCTGCGTGCACAGGCGATACTATATGTCAAAGACGGAGGAGAATCTGAAGGCTGCCCTATCGGGCGAGAGCCAGGCGCGTGCGAAGTACATGAAGTTCGCAGGAGCGGCCACGAAGGAAGGCCATCAGGCGATTGCGAAGACCTTCCAGGAGACCGCGGAGAACGAGTACGAGCATTCTGCGATCATCATGAACCTGCTGGGAGTCGTGGGATCGACCGCGAACAACCTGAAGGCGGCCGCATCTGGCGAGTTGCACGAGTGGACCAGCATGTACCCCGAATTCCTGGAGCAGGCGAAGAAGGACGGCAACGAGCGTGCGGTCAAGTTCTTCGAGAACATCATAAGCATCGAGCAGCACCACATGAAGCGATACCAGCTGATGCTCGAGAGGTTGCAGAAGGGCACGCTCTACAAGTCGGACAATGAGGAGTACTGGTTCTGCACCAACTGCGGCTTCCTGCACAAGGGAAAGGAGGCCCCGAAGGTCTGCCCGAACTGCCTGCACCCGCAGGGCTATTTCAAGCGGACCACGGACCTCGAGTACGGGACGATTCAGCTCTGATCCATCAATGCACACGGTCACGGACCGTGTGCTAGTCTCTTTCTTTCAATCTTGTCTCGCGTGGACCTCGTCCATATCGTTCGGATCTTGCTGGCTCCTTTGGACATCTCTTCAGACAGACCCAAGCCCAATCCATGTAGCGGACTGAAAGTATTTATCGGGCTTACTTTGTCCGGGGCGCAATGAACCTCTTTGCCCGCTTCTTCTACAAGTATCGCAGATTCGCGAAGGCATTGAGATTGTATCTTATCATAGCCGGCCCAGGAATCATCGTTATGGTTGCTGACAATGATGCGGGCGGGATCACTACATATTCGGTCACTGGCGCGAAGTATGGTTACGGTCTCATCTGGTTCTTGATCTTGCTGGGCCCCGTCGCGTATTTCGTCCAAGAGATGACCGTACGCCTTGGAGCCGTGACCAAGCGAGGTCACGCCGAGGCAATTTTCGACGCGTTCGGGTCTTTCTGGGGCTGGTTCTCGCTATTGGACCTCACTGTGCTCAACTGGCTCACCCTGGTGACTGAGTTCATCGGCATGACCGCCGCCATGGCCATATTCGGGGTGCCCAACTACCTGACCGTGACGATAGTCGCGATCGTGATGGCGATCATGGTCCTCCAGGGACGGTACTGGACCTGGGAGAAGCTCGCCATCCTGTTCTGCAGCCTCAATCTGGTCTATATTCCCGCGGCCTTCCTGGTGCACCCGTCCGTTGGATCGATCATCTCGCAAGGGACGATCCCTCACTTCCCAGGCGGGTTCAACGGCGAGATAGTCTTCATCCTGATGGCCAACATCGGCACTACCATCGCCCCCTGGATGGTGTTCTTCCAGCAGAGCGCGGTAGTTGACAAGGGGATGAGGGAGAAGGACATCAGAATGGGGAAGTTCGACACG
>Ga0315281_10004199_pt1 | contig 20973 bp, 20 predicted proteins | sample YL17G07_0_MG_FD_204540 | JGI IMG/M metagenome (GOLD analysis project Ga0315281, IMG submission 204540) | Sediment microbial communities from Yellowstone Lake, YNP, Wyoming, USA - YL17G07_0 | ecosystem: Environmental > Aquatic > Freshwater > Lake > Sediment | place: USA: Wyoming | collected...
CAGTCCGGCATCAGGGAATACGTATTGGTTCGACTGGGGATCGGCAGCAAGAGAATTCTTCAGCCTGGGCCTGTATGTCCCCCGGTGGGCAAGAGCGAGATACCCTAAATTGCCCGCCGTGGGCCGATTTGAAGCCGAGGTCTTTGACCCAGAACGGTGGGTGCCCTTCTACCCGAGTGCGGCGTTCTTGAACTGTCTCCCGGATGACGCTTATTGGGCGGCCAAACAAGTCATGGCGTTCACCGACGAGCAGATCCGCGCCCTCGTGAAACTCGGCCAGTTCAGCGATCCGCGGGCAGAAAAATGGATTGCCGACTGTCTCATCATCCGCCGCGTCAAAGTCGGGAAGGCCTTCTTGCCCAAGGTTCTGCCTCTCGACCGTTTCGCTGTGGAGGACAATCGCCTGGCCTTCGAGGATCTGGCCGCGAAGCATAAGCTGGCGGCCGCGCGTGAATACGCCGTCCAATGGTCGCGGTTCGACAACAACACAGAACAGAAAACTCCTCTGCCGGGTGAAACGAGTTTGCGGCTGCCGGGGCAAATTCAGGCGGCTGGCGATAGCGAGTACTCCGCCGCCGACATCCGCGGCGAAGATCCAAAGAAGACGGTCACAGTCTTCCTGCGCAAGAAGGGAAGCAACGTCGCGGTCGTCGGCGTCGATCGCACCTGGTAACCTCCGCCGGAGTAGTGCGGATCGGCTTAATTCATCGTCTCAGTGCGGCCATCCCTTGTGCGAGACTAAGGCGCGACCTCCAGCACCACGCCCTTCAAATCAACCGAACTTGAACCTAGCGTTACTCGACGGCCAGCTTGACGTTCCTGTACGCCGGTTCGCCCGCCGCCGGCTGAGAAGTCACACGGTTAGAAGAGGCCATCATGAAGAGAACCCCCACGAACAGGGCTATCCGGATGTTCCGAGTCCTGGGTTCCATGCTAAGGGCTCCTTTCTGAAGTAATTGAATCGCCGCCCGAAAGTCAGCAAAGCCAACCCGGGGGCGCGCAACGAGGCGCTATTCTCCCTCACGCGCCTGGAAAGTGGTAGGGACAAAACTGACGAGGGGAAATGTCTCGTTGAGCGGTCTGGGGGCGAAGATTTCGAGCGTATGGGGAGCCGTGGCGTGAAAAAAACCGGCCAGCCGTGGGGCTGGCCGTAGCTACTTGAGTTTGTCAGGCACCGTCAAAAGGGGTAGCCGCTTTGGGCTCATTCCCCGACGGGGGCCTTCACTTGTGGAGTGTCGCGGTCTGGAGCTTTCCGCCATTGAACCCGCCGCTGGTCCACACGGGATGCGCGTAGCCGCTGTGGGCGGCGACGCCACCGTAGTCACCAATAAAGCTCGCGCTGCCGGCGTTGATCGTGCCCGTCGTGACCCTCTGGTTGGGACTGAAAGCTGTGCCGTTATCGGAGCGTGTGGCGTAGATGTCGTAAAGTGCGGTCGAACCTGCGCCCAGGCGCGTGTCGAACCAACTGATGTGAATTCCGCCCGTGCTGTCCCAAGCCACCGACGGCATCAAGCGTTGACCGGTCGAAGAATTGTTGACCGAGACAGGCGAAAAGAAGGTGCTGCCGCCGTTGGTTGAATAAACAAACCTGATTTGCGAAGAACCGTTCCTCGGCTGGTCCGCATAGACGACGTAAATCGTCCCTGTGGGACCGACGGCGAGCGACGCAAAAGAGTTCTTGCGGTAAGTCGAGTTGAACCTAAGTTCCCCAAACAGGGGTGTGATCTGAACAGGTGTGCTGAACGACGTCCCACCGGGTGCGAGCTTCGTGAAAAAGTGAGCCCTTTGGTTGCCCACGTAATAGACCTCGTAGACAACGTAGATGGTCCCGTCGGGCCCCACCGCCACTTGCGAGCCTTTGCACCGCGCCGTTATGAGCCGGGTTGCTGACCTGTACCGGAGCGTCCCATGTCTGGCCACAATCGGTGGACTTGGAGAAATAAATCGCATCCAGGCTTCCAAAGAAATGCGTCCAGGATGCGTACACGACGTTGCCGCAGGGTCCTGAGGCAGGTGAGGCAGACCGCGTGTAATCTACGGCGATCCATTCTTTGTCTTCGAAATTGCTGGTGTTGGGGTCGAGTTGCGTCGCCACCGGGTAAGTCGTCGCGGCGCTGATGCCGAGGTTCGGCGATCCTAGCGTCCCAACACTCACATAAAAACCACCAGCGTTGTTGTTGCCATTGAAATACAGGTTCGCGAGATAGACATTTCCCATCTTGTCGATCGCCACGACTGGGTCGCTGTTGGCTTGCCACCTCTGACCATCAGCGGTTGCCGGGTAGCACTGCGTTACTCCAAAGAGCGTTGTGTTAACACAGGGAACAAAAGTCTGCGCCCAAGGGGAGACCGCGACGTCCCCGTTGCTGTAGGAGACAGAGTACTTGGTGGTATTCCACCCTCCGCGCTGCGAAAAATCGCTGATGGCCGCGACCAGATTGTGGAAGTCCGTCGGATCAACTGCGATGTGTTCCTCGGCCGCCGGCACGGACGTTGTTGCCGCGACCGGAGTTCCAAGGGGAGTACTGTAGCCCGTGCCAGTGAAGATATTCCCGCCCACGCCGCCTCCGGGCTTGGCGCTGCTCCCCACACCGTTGGAAGTGGTGCTGGAACCGGATTGCGACCGCCATAGATTAACGTTTTCGTGCGGAACGTGCGTCTTGAAAATCGCTGCCCGATCAAGCGGCACTGTGTCCGCAGTCTGTTGCGCGTTTGACAGAAGCCCCGAAAGGAACAGTCCCGCCACAACCAATAGGAGCAATCCCCCAACCTGATTTCGCCGATTCTTCATATTTGTCTCCCTGAAGGTCCACCCCGCGGATGGTTTCGCCTTCCGCGGATAAGCCTCTCCTGGTTGCACCATCACGTCTGAGCACCAGATACTTGAATTAGCCCTTGAACCTTACCTGAGTCAAAGTATAAGTTGTGGCCCCTCAGATGTCAATATGCTGGGAATAGTACTTTGGTACCATAATCCGGCCACGGCATCTGATCCGGCCCGCCCCTGGCAATTCCCGGTTAAGTCCCTGATTCTCAGTGCCCATCCACCCGGATTCGTTGACGCCCGGCGATCGGAAAGGCTCCGCGAATTCCTCTTGCTTTCGGCCCGCTCTTGCCGAAAAATTCGCCCTACGAAGACTGATAAAGGCGTTTTCATGTGGCGGCGGTTGGCTGGCTGGGAAAGATCCTCCGTCCTCAACCCGGATATCTGTATAGCGGCTCTCTTGACTGGAGCGGCAGTTTACTTCTTCAGTGGCTACTTCACGACCGTCCGTTTCGACCGGGAGCGGATTGAGGTCCAAGCCGACCGTGGCAGGATTCAGGTTCGCGGCCTCTACCACTACACGAATGCCTCGCGCCTTCCTTCCGTGCTGAGCTTGAAAGTTCCCTTCCCGGTTGACCCTGACCACCCGCAGCCAGACTGGTTCACCCTTTACAAAAGCGGCGACGATGGCCGGGCGGGGGAAGAAATCGTTCCCGTCGTCCGGGGCAAGGACGTTTCGTTTCGACTCTTCTTCCGGCCAGGTGAGGCGAAGTGGATTCGGCTTGATTACGTCCAACCGAGTCTCGTACCCAGAGGCCGCTATCTGCTCACAACCACCCGGCCTTGGGGGCGGCCGATTGGCCGCGCAGACTACATGCTGCGCCTGCCACGGGAATTTAGTTTGATTTTCTCAAACTACTCTGTGAATCCCACGCCTGCTGGCGGCGCGTGGCAAGCCTTCGCTTTCTCGAAGACCGATTTCTTTCCTGACCAAGATTGGGAATTCGCCTGGGACGATTCCCGCGCGGAAGCAGCAGTGATAAAAGGAGCTCGACCATGAAAAAGGCCGCGGGCAAAGCGCTTTGGGTTTTGTGGCTGGTGCTGGCCGGGGCGCTGCCCGCCTACGCCAACAACCCGCCCGCGCCCGACGGGATGCTTTCGATCCTCCTTATTTTTCCCGTCGCCATGCTGGCGTATCGATTCGCCGGAGCCAAGCCTACCGAGAAAGAACAGGGGCGACGCTTCTTGAGCGGACTCGGCCTGGGGGTCTGTTTCTTCCTGACCTTGGGAGGGACGGAAATCGCCATAATTCCCCTGCTGATCCTGCTCTACTACGGCGTACGTCGCGGCGTTCTGGCGTGCGTTCGGGGGCAAGGATGGAAGCGCTTCGCGATAGGCGCCACCGCCGTACTTTTCACTTTCTTTGCGGTCGCCAACTATTTGGCCTCATTGGCCTACTACCCGGGCGCAATGATGGCGGAAGCAACGGGCGTGGGCCGCCTGCGGAATCTGGCAACCGCCTTGGAGACGTTCAAGTCCGCGCGAACGCTTGACCTGAACAAGAACGGTGTCGGAGAGTACGGCAGCTTCGAACAACTGAAGAAGGCCGGCCTCTTAGATCCAGGCTGGGAATTGCGCGGCACGAACAACGCCTATCAGTATGCCCTGATTCTGAGCGGCGATCCCACCCGCGACGAAAAGGAGTTTTTCGTCTACGCCACGCCGACCAACTATGGCGAGGTCCACTGGACGTTGTCCTTGATCGGGGCAATGCGGCCCCAGCGACGGTACGCCAAGCGTACCTTTGCTTCGGATGAGACGGGTGTGATTCGCGCCTCCGATCTGGGCGGTTCGCGCGCCGTAACGCGCGAGGAAGCGCAGAAGTGGCCGCCGGTTCAGTAGCGGGATGGTTCCGTCCGCAATGACAGTGCGATAAGCAGGGGCAGCGCCGCCACAAGCCGAGGAGGTGTTCGATGAGTCCAATTGGCCACTTGCAGTACGGCTGGTGGTTTGCGCACTGGGGCGAATTCGGCAGGCGTGAGCGCGCCCTGATCGCGCTGGCGGGGGCGGGGCCCGACCTCGACGGCTTGTCACTCTTTGCGGGCGGCGATGCATTCCATCGTTATCACCACATCTTGTTTCATAACGTGGGGGCCATGCTCGGTGTGATTGCCCTCGCAGCAACCTTTCTGTGGCGACGGCCCCGCGCCTTGCTCCTGGTGGGGTTTGCTTTTGGCATGCACGTCGTCGAAGACTTCGTCACAGTAGGTTGGGACCAGTTCCCCTGGCAACCCTTCAATGCCTCCGTTGTAAACCTCTCTCACACCCAGCCCAATTGGATGGTCCAAGGCGTGTTCCAGGTAACGGCGATGGTGTTCATTCTGGGGATGACCGTGTGGATTTACGCGCGACATCGCCGCACGCCGCTGGAGATCGTCTCTCCGGCGCTGGATCGCTTGATCGTCAACTACGCCGTCCTGCCCTGGCGAAGCCGCTGCCCGGATTGCGGCCATCGCGCCCATTTCCGCTGCGACCAGTGCGGCCGCACTCTTTGCGCGAACCACTCCACGGTCGGGGGACGGCTGAACATTCGTTGCGCGGGATGCTCCGAGAAACCCCTTCCCAATAGGTGATGGCGCTGGCGAGAATCTCATTGGCCCAACTGGTGGCACGCAGAGCAGCCCATCGGGGCTTTCTTCACGGCATGGCAATTCATACACGCCACCATGCTCGTTGAAACTTCTTTCGCGAGCACGTCGCGCTTCTCAACCGGGCCGTGGCACTCCTGACATTTCAATCCTGCCTTGGTGTGGTTGGCATGGCTGAAGAAGACAAAGTCAGGAAGCCGATACACCCTGACCCAATTTAGCCTTTCGCCGCGTTGGCGCGCTGCCGCCAGCTTCTTGATTTCGCGGCTGCGCGTTTTGATCGTTTCATGACAGGCCATGCAAAGGTCTGTCTTGGGCAATCCTGGCTCTTCCTCACCGGTGGCTCCGGCGTGGCAGTCCACACAGGTTTGACGCATCGCAAAGTGCTTCTTGTGGCTGAAAGCGATGGGCTGCGGCGCAACGGCCACGGGCAGCTTTTCTTGCTGGCCTCGATAAACGGCGGGCGGTTGCTGTCCACGCACCGTGCCAACACAGAGCCATAGGAGGAAGAGGCCGTATCCGATTCTACGCATCTTGTCTTCTTGCCGGCACCCTACGGGAGCGAAAACGCCACGAGCTTGCCTGTGAATTTCTTGTCGTACTTGTTGCCGCCACCGGCGGCGATGACGCCGAACTGTTTCCCCGTCTTCTTCCCCAAATACGTCATAGGCGTGGCCATGCCACTGGCCGGAAGTCTCGTGACCCAGAGTTCCTCGCCGGTATCCTTGTCGAAGGCGCGGAACTTCCCATCATCGGTGGCGCCCACAAAAAGCACGCCCCCCGCGGTAACGATGGTCCCGCCGATATTCGGCGTGCCGGTCTTGGGGACGCCGCGCGCTTTCAATTCATCGAACTCGCCCAGAACGGTTCGCCACCGATACTCCCCGGTGTTCAAGTCAATCGCGTTGAGCATTCCCCAGGGCGGCTTCTGGCTGGGATATCCATTGGAGTCCCACAGAAACTCGTACTTTGATCCGCGCAGCGCAAAGGGCACTTTGGCGCCTTCGCGCGTTTTGGCCATGCGAAAGAGCCCGCCGACGTCCATGGAATTTACGTAGAGGGTTTGGGTCTCCGGGTCAAAGGACGCTCCGCCCCAGTTGGCGCCGCCATTGAGGCCGGGAAATAACACCGCCAGTTTTTCGCTCGTTGGGTCATAGATCTTCACATCGAGGAGCGCGTCCTTAAGCATTTCCTGACACTCTCGGCGCGATTCTGGCGTCACATCCGTAATCTCGTCGCGGGTCATGGACTGGCGCGCGTAAGGCGCCGGCTTCACCGGATAGGGTTGTGTGGGCCAACTCTCTTCTCCGGGTAAATTACTTTTTGGCACGGGCCGTTCTTCAACTGGAAAGAGCGGCTCACCCGTCAGCCGGTGGAGCAGAAAGACAAAGCCCATTTTGGTGACTTGCGCCACTCCCGGGATCTGCCGCCCGTCGCGAAGGACATTCACGAGCACAGGCTGGGCGGGTAGGTCGTAGTCCCAGAGGTCGTGGTGAACGGTTTGAAAATGCCAGCGGCGCTGGCCGGTCGAGCAATCGAGCGCCACCACGCTGTTGCCGAAAAGATTCGCCCCCTTGCGGTCGCCGCCATAGTAATCATAAGAAGGCGAAGTCAGCGGTAGCAAAACCAAGTCATTCGCCTCGTCCACACTTATGATGGACCAGGCGTTCGTCCCGCCGCGGCCTTTCCAAGCATCTCCCTCCCAGGTGTCGTTCCCGAATTCGCCCGCATGCGGGACAGTGTGAAAGCGCCAGAGTGGTCTTCCGCTTCGTGCATCGAAAGCGCGCACGTCCCCGCTGGGGCCCTGTGGCTCTCCATCGTTCACCAGGCCGCCGGCTATGACCGCATCTCCGCACACCGCCGCTGGCGACGTCAGCGAGTATTGGCCCCGCCCCCCTTTCTCGACCACGCCGTGGGCGAGGTCCAGTATTCCATTTCGGCCAAATTCCGGATCGAGCTTTCCGGACGCGGCGTCGATCAAAAACAGCCGTCCCTCCAGATCGCCCAGGAAAATCCGTCGGGTTTTTCCGCTGTGCCAATAGCTCACGCCCCGGCTGACGAAAAGATTCAGCCTCATCGTCTTGTCGATCTTCGGGTCAAAGTCCCAGAGCTTCGTGCCGGTCTCGGGATTGAGCGCAATCAGGCGGCAGAACGGCGTGCTCACGTACATCACGCCGTCCACCACCAGGGGCGTCGCTTCAAACGCCGACCGCGTCGGGTAGGTTGTGCCATCGCTCACGTCGCCGGTGTCGTATACCCAGGCTTCATGCAATCTGGCGACGTTCTTCCTGTTGATCTGATCGAGAGGAGAGTACTTCCTCCCGCCCGGGTCGCCCCCGACCGAATGCCACTCGCCTGCGCTCTCTCCGGGCACGCAATTAACGGGCACCGTCCCCACCAACGCGAAAAAAAGCAGCATGGCAAATATCGCGCCCAGTCCCTTCGCTTGGGAGAGCGCCGGGGGATGGAAATCAGTTCTCATGACAAACCCTTTCTGTGACTCCTGCTCTCCAGTCCGGTCTCTTACTATGGATGCCTGGACCGAATCCGAACAAGAGGACTAATTTAGCCCAGGCTGGTCACGGAGAAAAGTAAAGTTGCTGACCCTTGTCGGCCAATAAGTACTGACCCAATGGCGAGCTTAAGGCAGCGGTTAGTTTCTTCGGGCTGGGCCATGACCTTCTCATGGCAGGATGTCAACCTTTGCCGCGGAGCCTTTCAGAGTTATCATCGCCCGCGCGATCAAAGAGGGACCCCGTTCTGCCATGCTGTCACGCGGGCCTGATTCACTCGACCCGAGCCACCATCGGATTCCGCCATGTTTTTACCTTGGACACTTTGGGTTCTGGGGGGATCACATGCTTTTCAGATCTCAATTCATTTTGCATTCAAGCACAAAACTGCTGAAGGGCTTTGGTAAGAATTCAACCGCTCTGGCATTCCTCCTGGTTTTCCTCATATTCGGCGGGCACATCGTAGATGCGCAGCCAGGTCCCGCTCGTCTGACGGACCAACAAGTGGCCGCGAAAGTTGAAGGTCTGCTGAAGAACATGACGCTGGAGGAGAAGATCGGCCAGCTCACGCAAATCCCAGGCGGGATGATGCCCAGCCCCGTGAAGCCGGAGGTTCGTATCCGCAAAGGCGAGGCGGGTTCGGTCCTCTGGCTCTCGGAGACGGCGAAGATCAACCAACTCCAACACGTGGCCATGGAGGAAAGCCGGCTGCGCATTCCTCTCCTCTTCGGCCTCGATGTCATTCACGGCTTTCAGACGATCTTTCCGGTTCCCCTGGCGATGGCCGCGTCGTGGGACCCAACACTCGTCGAGAAGGCCCAAACGGTGGCGGCGCGCGAAGCCTCAGCGGCGGGTATCAAGTGGACCTTCACGCCGATGGTGGACATCGCCCGCGACGCGCGCTGGGGCCGGATCGTTGAGGGAGCGGGCGAAGATCCCTTCCTGGGCGCCGCGATGGCCAAGGCGCAGGTTCGCGGCCTTCAGGGGCCTTACCTCGGCAGCCCGGAGCACATTCTCGCCTGCGCCAAACACTTCGCAGGCTACGGAGCGGCGGACGGAGGTCGCGACATCGACTCCGCCTATATCCCCGAGGAGCTGCTTCGCGATGTTTATCTTGTCCCGTTCCACGCCGCCCTTGAAGCGGGCGTCGGGACGTTTATGAGCGCTTACATGGATTTGAATGATGTGCCAGCAACTGGCAACCGCTTCCTCCTCCACGATATCCTTCGGACCGAGTGGGGCTTCCGCGGATTCGTAGTAAGCGACGCATTCTCCGTCCGCGATCTGGTTTCGCACGGCTTCGCTCGCGACCCCAAGGACGCCGCCTACCGCGCTCTGACAGCGGGCCTGAATATGGACATGGCCAGCGGGACGTTCGCCGAGCATCTCGCTCCCCTGGTCAAAGAGGGACGCATCACCACGGCGGCGATCGACGCGGCCGTTCGTCCCATTCTCGCCGCCAAGATTCGCCTGGGCCTTTTCGAACATCCCTACGTGGACGAAGCGCGCGCGCCGCAGGTCTTCAACACACCCGAGCACCGCCAAGTGGCGCGACTGGCTGCGCAGCGTTCGATGGTCCTCTTGCGCAACGAAGATCAGACGCTTCCACTCAAGAAAAATATCAGCTCGATTGCCGTCATCGGCCCGCTGGCGGATTCCAAACCGGACACCGAAGGCTCCTGGACGGTAATGGGCAAGCCCAGCGAAGCCGTTACAGTCCTCGAAGGCATTCGCAAGAAGCTCGGCTCCGGCGTGCGGGTCGAGTACGCCAAGGGGCCGAACATCCGGCGCGACATCCCTTCATTGTTTGACGATTTCTCGGGCGTGCCAAAGGTTGCACCGCAAACGCCGGAGGAAATTGACGAGGCCTTCAACAAAGCCGTTGACACCGCGCGCGCCTGCGACGTGGCCGTGATGCTGCTGGGAGAGCTCGCAAACATGAGCGGCGAAGGCGCATCGCGCGCCTCGCTCGATTTGTCCGGCAAACAGCAACAGCTTTTGGAAGCAGTCGTCGCGCTCGGAAAGCCCGTTTTGCTTGTGCTCTTGAGCGGGCGGCCGCTCAACATCTCCTGGGCCGCCGAGCACGTCTCAGCGATTCTTGAGGCTTGGTATCCCGGCGCGGAAGGCGGGAACGCCGTCGCCGACGTTCTCTTTGGCAACGCCAACCCCGGGGGCAAGTTGCCGGTCACGTGGCCGCGCAGCGTGGGACAAGTTCCGATTTACCACGCGCATAATCTCACCCACATGCCCGAGGCTTCGCGGATGTTCCGCTCGCGCTATTGGGACCAGCCCAGTTCGCCGCTCTATCCCTTCGGCTTCGGTCTCAGCTACAGCAAGTTCGCGATCATTAACCTTCAACTCAAGCCCACTCAACCGAAGCTCGGCCAGCCCGTCGAGGTTTCAGCGGATGTCGAGAACACCAGCGACCGCGCCGGCGATGAGGTCGTACAACTCTACGTTCACCAGGAGTCGGGCAGCGCCTCGCGGCCGGCGCGCGAACTGAAAGGCTTCGAACGCGTCACCCTCGCGCCGGGCGAGAAGAAGACGGTTCACTTCACGCTGGGCAAGAAGGAGCGCAGCTACTGGAACGGCGTCCACAAGAGATGGATCGAGGAGGCGGAGAACTTCGACGTTTGGGTGGGAGCGGATTCGACCGCCACTCTGCACGGCAGCTTCACGCTGAATCCGTAGGCTGGGATTTCGGCGCGCCACGCTGCCTGCAAAGAGTTGACACATCGCAATCGACGCGTCAAACTTGCACTCCACCGAGCGGTGTTTGAGGGCAACCGCGTGGCTCGTCTGAACTGCAAAATGCATTCTCTCACTCGCCAGGCCGCGGCCCTGCATGACGCGAGTTGCTGCGTCCAGATCAGCGTGACCTATCCGGCACCATCATCCTTTGACCGAGGCAACCATGATCAAACTCAAAGTTAACGGAACTGACCATTCCTTCGACGGCGATCCGGAGATGCCGCTGCTCTGGTACCTGCGCGACATCCTGGGTCTGACGGGGACCAAGTATGGCTGCGGCATGGCGCTCTGCGGCGCCTGCACGGTGCACGTGAACGGCGAGGCGGTCCGCTCCTGCGTCACCACGCTGCAATCGGCCGCAGGCGCGTCCGTATTGACCATCGAAGGCCTGGGCGCGCAGGGACTTCATCCGGTGCAGAAGGCCTGGATCAAGGTCAACGTGCCGCAGTGCGGCTACTGCCAGCCGGGCCAGATCATGCAGGCCGCCGCGCTGCTCAAATCCAAGCCGCATCCGACTGACAGCGACATCGACGACGCCATGTCGGGCAACATCTGCCGCTGCGGCACCTATCAACGCATCCGCACCGCCATCAAGGCCGCCGCGAAGGAGGTCGCATGAGCACCGTCCAGAATCTCAGCCGCCGTGAATTTGTGAAAGGCATGTTTTCCACCGGCGCGTTCGTCCTGTGCGCGCAGGTGGCTCCGATAAGACTATTGGCGGGCTCCACTGCCCTCTCGACCGATCCCGTGGGCGGCGCGGCGTTTCACCCCAGTGTTTGGCTCGGCATCGAGCCGGACGGCGCGGTGATCATCGTCGCATCGCGCTCCGAAATGGGCAGCGGCAGCCGCACGGGCCCCGCCATCGTTCTGGCGGATGAGCTCGAAGCCGACTGGAAGCGCGTGCGCATCAAGCAAGCCATTGGCGACGCGAAGTACGGTGGGCAGGACACCGACGGCTCACACTCCATCCGCGATTTGTTCGACGTGATGCGCCAGGCGGGAGCCGCGGCGCGCACCATGCTCGAGCAGGCCGCCGCGCAGCAGTGGAACGTGCCTGCCAAGGAATGCAAGGCGAGCCTCCATCAGGTCAGCCACAAGCCGACTGGGCGCAAGCTCGGCTATGGCGAGCTTGTCGCCGCAGCATCCAAGCTCCCCGTCCCCATCAAGGAGTCGTTGAAATTCAAGCCGCGCAGCGCCTGGCGCTATATCGGGAAGGACACGAGTCTCATTGACCTACGCGATATTTGCACCGGCAGGGCGGAGTACGGTTTTGACGCGCATGTGAAAGGCATGCTCTACGCGTCGGTCGAACATCCTCCCGTACTTGGGGGCAAGCTGAAATCCTTCGACGACAAGGAAGCTCTGAAAGTGCCGGGCGTGAAGATGACCGCCACCATCGACCCCTTCAAGCCGCCGCACGTTTTCCAGCCTCTGGGCGGGGTCGCCGTGCTCGCGGATAACACCTGGGCGGCTTTACAAGGCCGGCAAAAACTGAGGGTTGAATGGGACAACGGCCCGAACACCGCGTACAACTCGGCGGACTACCGCAAGGAAATGGAAGCCACGGCGCAGAAGTCCGGCAAGGTGTTTCGCAACGTCGGCGATGTCGATGCCGAATTCGCCAAGGGCGGCAAGATTATCGAGGCGGCCTACTACACGCCGCACCTGGCGCACGCTTCGATGGAGCCGCCCGCCGCCGTGGCTGACTATCGCAACGGCAAAGTTGTGGCTTGGACGTGCACGCAAAATCCGCAGGAAGTCCAGAACACCGTGGCCAACGTTCTGGGCATCAAGAAGGATGACGTGACCTGCCACGTCACGCTGCTGGGCGGCGCTTTTGGCCGCAAATCGAAACCCGACTACGTGGCGGAAGCGGCGGTGCTCTCGAAGAAGGCCGGCAAGCCGGTGAAGGTCGTGTGGTCGCGCGAAGACGACATCAAGTTTGACTACTACCATACGGTCGCGGCGCTTTACATGAAGGCCGCGGTGGGCGCGGACGGCATGCCCACGGCATGGCTGCAACGCTCGGTCTTCCCTCCCATCGGCTCGACGTTCGCGCTCGACACGACGTATAGCGATCCCGACGAGATGGGCCTCGGCTGGTCGGATTTACCATTTGCGATTCCCAACCACCGCGCCGAGAACGGTCCGGCCACCGCCCACGTGCGCATCGGATGGTTTCGCTCCGTCGCCAACATTTATCACGCCTTCGCGATTTATTCTTTCGTCGATGAGCTGGCGCACGCCGCCGGCCGCGATCCGCTGGAATATTTGTTGGCGCTGCTCGGGCCGGACCGCATCGTGGACCGCAAATCGCTCGCTGAGAATTTTGGCAACTACGGCGCTTCGTACGAGCAGTACCCTATCGACACGGCCCGGCTGCGCCGCGTCGCGCAATTGGCCGCGGAGAAGGCGGGCTGGGGAAAGCGCGCGATGGGCAAAGGCGAAGGCATGGGAATCGCCATGCACCGAAGCTTCCTGACCTACGTCGCCACCGTCGTGCGGGTGGAAGTCGATGGCCAGGGCAAGCTGCGCATTCGCCAGGTGGACACCGCTCTCGATGCCGGAACGATCGTCAACCGCGACACGGTGCTCAATCAGTTCGAGGGCGCGGCGGTGTTCGGCACGAGTTTGGCGCTCTTTGGAGAAATTACGGCCACTGGCGGGGTTATCGATCAGTCGAACTTCGGCGATTACCACGTATGCCGCATCAACGAGGTTCCCGAAAAAATCAACATTCACATCGTGGAGAGCGATGCGCCGCCGGCGGGCGTGGGCGAACCCGGCCTGCCACCCTTTGCCCCGGCGCTCTGCAACGCCATCTTCGCCGCCACCGGCAAACGCGTGCGTGAACTGCCGCTGTCGAAAACGAAGCTTGCCTAGCTGGGTGCGGTCTCGCGCCGCCGCGGGCGCGCGGGAAGCCATGCCGGGTCACCGCCCAATCCGCTGACGATCGTTGCGCCTAGGCCCGCCACCACCTCGCCACTCACAGACCGGCGCTACAGCTCACCGACATAATGTCTCTTGACATACAGTGTTGCGCATAGTACAGTATGCGGCATGGTAGCGAGTGCCACACAGTCTGACCTCCGCGAGAACCTCACGCTGGAATTCCGTCGCGGCGCGCTGGTGCTGGCGGTCCTCACGCAGCTGCACCGCGAGCAGTACGGCTATTCGCTCAAAAAACTGCTGGCTGAAAAAGCGCTCGAAATCGACGAAGGCACCCTCTATCCCCTGCTGCGGCGGCTGGAGGCGCAGGGCTTGCTGCGCAGCCGCTGGCGCATCGAGGACGGCCGCCCGCGCCGCTACTACCGCATCAGCGCGCAAGGCGAAGAAGTGGAGCGCGAACTCGCCGCGGAGTGGCGGGCGCTGGCCCGCGCCATCGAGCGCCTGCTCAGTTGAAGGAGAACGACCATGGCCACGGAACTCATCGACCGCTACGTTCAGGAAGTCGGTGAACACTTGCCCGCGCAGATGCGCGCCGACGTGCAGGCAGAGCTGCGTTCCCTGCTGCTCGAGATGGTGGAGGAGCAGGCGCGTGCCGCGGGCCGGCCGGCGGATTCCGAACTGGTCACGCGCGTGTTGCGCGAATTTGGCCCGCCGGAAGAAGTCGCGGCCCGCTACGCCCCGCCTGCCCAGTATTTCATTGGGCCGCGGCTGTTTCCGACCTACAAGCTGGCGGTGGGAATCATGGGGTTGGTGGTGGCGGCGCTGCTGTTGGCGTTCTTCGTCGTGGGCGTCGTGCGGACCCTCCAGAAGCCCGACGAGGCAGTCACGCTGGGGCTGGCGCTGAGCGTGGTCGGCAAGATCTTCCATGCAGCGATCTTCAACTTCGGCCTGATGACACTGGTCTTCGCTGTCGTCGAGCGCGTGCAGCAGCGCCGGGAGTTGACCGGCAAGGCGTGGAACCCGGCGGCGCTCCCGCCTGTGGATGATCCCGACCGCATCACGCGCGCCGGGCACGTCTTCTCGCTTTACGGCACTCTGGTCATGGCGATTCTGTTCAATTTCTATCCCGATTGGGTCGGCATCATGGGTTTTGCGCCCCGCACCGGCTCCTGGCTTTTGCCCTTGCTGCGCCCGCAGTTCGCCATGTATCTGCCGATGTTGAACCTGTGGTGGGGGCTGAGCTTCACCCTCAACCTGATCGTGCTCCGGCACGGCCACTGGCGGCGCGAGACGCGCTGGGCGGAATTCGCCCTGGGACTGCTGGGCCTTGGCATCCTCCTCATGATCGTCAACGGCCCGCCGGTTTTCCGTTACGACCGGATGGTGAAGGGCATTCTGATCGTCCCGCTGATCATCACGGGGATTGAATCCGGCAAGCGCCTGTTCCGTTTGGTCACCCGCAAGGCTTTGGCGCCTTGGAGCGCCGCCGAAGCCGAAGCGCCGAATCAGCCACAAAACTGAGGTCGAATCCTGCCTCGCACTTTGTGAGTTGTCCGTTCATCGGCGGAGCACTGAGCCCGCATTCCACCTTGTAATTCTGCCCCAGTGTGGTATTAAACACAGGCTGCAATCTGCGGCAGGCAATCAAGTTGAGAGCCTGGACTTATATCTTCTGCATGACGAAAGGAATCAACCATGAGTGACGAAATCAATCGACGGGATTTCATGAAGCGCGCGGCGGCGGTGACGGCCGTGACGAGCTTTTCGATGGCGGGCTTCAGCACCGGCAAGGTCCTGGGCGCGAACGACCGCATCCGCCTGGGAGTGATCGGCACGGGCCGCCAGGGCATCGACAACATGCAGAACTTCATTCGCCACGGCGTGGAAGTCGCCGGGGTGTGCGATGTGTTTGAGCCCAACCTTCAAAAGGGCCTTAAAGCTGCGGGCGGTGGGGCCAAAACCTACAAAGATTTCCGCCAGTTGCTCGACGACAAGACCATCGACGTGGTCATCAACGCCACACCCGACCACTGGCACGCCCTGCCCACCGTCGAAGCCTGCAAGGCCGGCAAAGACGTTTACACGGAGAAACCCATCTCGGTCGCCATCGAGGAAGGCAAGAAGATGGTGGAGGCGGCGCGCAAATACAAGCGCGTGGTGCAGGTGGGACTGTGGCAGCGCTCCAACGCGCACTTCCAGAAAGCCGCGCAGTTGGTGCAGGACGGGCTGCTCGGCAAAGTCACCTACGTGCGCACTTGGAATTATTCCAACATTTACCCCGACGGCATCGGGAATGTCCCCGACGCCGAACCGCCCGCCGGGCTTGACTGGGACATGTGGCTGGGCCCGGCGCCCAAGGTCGCGTACAACTGGAACCGTTTCGGCGTGGGCGATCGCTGGTCAACGTTCCGTTATTTCTATGATTACGCCAACGGCTGGCCGGGCGATTGGGCCGTGCACCTAATGGACATCGTGCAGATGACCATGAAAGTGGATGGGCCGAATACGATCACCGCGCAAGGCTCAAAATTCTTCCTCAAGGACAACAGCGATATTCCCGACACGCTCCAGATCACGTGGGAGTATCCGCACTTCGTCGCCACTTACGAAAATCGGCTCTGCAATAGCCATTCGCCGGCCCAGCACGGATACGGGATCGTGTTCAACGGCAGCGATGGCACGATGTTCGTGGACCGCAGTGGCTTCCAGGTCTTTCCGGAACCGGTGACCGAAGGCGATTACCGCGAGATGCACCGGCGCGGCGACAAGGAGGAACACGAGGTCCGTGGCAAGACACCGGAAATGAAAATGCAACAGATCGATGACGGCCTGTTCGAGCACGTCGGCAATCTGCTGGAGTGCATGCGCACGCGCAAGACGCCGCAGTCGGATATCGAATACGGGCAGCGCAGTACCACGACGTGCTTGCTCGCCAACGTCGCGCTGCGCAGCAAAGAGCGTTTGGAGTGGGACGTCGCCACTCAGAAGCTCACGAAGGGCAGCGCCGCGGCCCAGAAACTCCTCGACCGCGAATACCGCGCGCCGTGGAAGTTGACGGTGTGAAGGATAATTGACAGTCCACAGTTGAAAGTCGACAGTCAAGAAAAAGACTTCATGCTCGAACTGTCAACTCTTGACTGTTGACTTTCGAAACTGATAGCCACAGTCAGGGCTCTCCTGACTGTGGACCTCTCCTCGCCAACGGACACCCCACGGTTGGAGGAATGCCAACCGTGGCTTGCAGTTGCCAACTCGACAGCCGAAAGAATGCGGAGGCTGCCTACGACCTCACGTCCTCCCTGGGTGGCGAGGACGGCGACCTGCGCACGCCCTGGGGCCTCGCCACGGTTTGAGCCGCCACAGCCAGAATCCTAAGTACGCGGACGAGCGGGCTGAACTTGATCGCGCCGCAGACCCATCCTCCCAATCGCCTTGTAAGACCTTCGCGGGAGTCCGTCAACTGACGGACTCCCCCCTTCCCTGGTAGTGGCGCACTTTGCGAGTCGGGCGTAATACGCCAAGTGACCGGCGCGGCGCCCAACCCATGAGCCAGTCCCTAGTGCGTTGGAGCCGCCTTGGCGGGCTTGCCGTGCTTCGCCTGCAGAGCCTCATTTTCAGCCCTCACGCTTTCGTAATCGTGTTGCATGGAGGCGTGGGCGGCATTAAGTTGCTCGAGTTGGCTTTTCAGCTGTGAGTTCTCCTGCTGCAACGTCGTAACTTGCTCCTGCAAAGTGAGATTTTGGTCCGATGCCTTTGAGAAACGATATCCAAAGACTCCCGCAACTGCGGCGCAAACCACAGCAATAATCACTGCGACGGTGAATTTGTTCTCCATACGTCAGACTTCTTTCTGGCGGGGCAAAGCCCCGCCATTAGACAGAGCCTCTCTGGGAGGCGTTACATTTTGACAACTTTCCGCGCAACTCCAAAACTAAGCACTCGGCGGCTTCGTCGTAACTGGTTTAGCGGCTTCGGTTGGCTTTGGTCCGCCGACCGTTTGCACCGGCGCGGGCTGACCCGTAACTGGTTTAGCGGCTTCGGTTGGCTTTGGTCCGCCGACCGTTTGCGCCGGCGCGGGCTGAGCCGCCTGTTTAATCTGTGGTGGCACCGCTGTCTGCCTTGTGGTCCTACTGTGGGCAGTCGAACAAAACACCCGGCCATTTCGAACAATCTTCCGAAACTCGAGAACCTCAATTCCGCATTCAAAACAGTAAAGTGCCATTTTTCGTTCCTCCTCTTGGATTTCGGAGGACCAGCATCAGCTCCTAGTAAGAATTGCTAAGGCATCAGCTGGCCTGTCCTATGGTTTCTTTGGCGCCGTTGGACTTGCGGCTGGCCGACTGCCCGCGCCGGCCTGTGCCGCTGGGGCGGGGGTCGGCGTCGCAGGCGTCTGGCTCGTCACTTTTGGTGCTACTGCTGGCTGAGCCGCCTGTTTGACCTGGGGCGCCGCCGCTGTTTGCCTTGTGCTCCTTGCGTGCGCTTCCGAACAAAAAACTCGACCACTGCGAACGAATTTCCGGGTGTCGGGGACTTCAACTCCACATTCGAAACAGTAAACTGCCATTTTTCGTTCCTCCTCTTGGATTTCGGTGACCAGCATCACCTCTCAATAAAAATCGCCAAGGTATCAGCCGGGCCGTCCGATCCTTTACGGCTCGTATTTCTTTCCCGATGCGACCAGAAGCCGCTTTGCATAGATTGCCGGCTCGGGAAACAATGTCCAGTCGCCGGAATACTCTTCTCGCCTTTTGAGACGAACTGACCGAAAATCTTTGCCATCTTTCCGCAATCTTCATCACAGCCCATAATTTTGACCACGAGGGCGGCAGAGCAAAACTGCCCGTCAGAAGCGCGCGGTCAAGAAAGCGATCCTCTTCGTGCACCATCAGCACGAGTACCAAGATGGCCATCCCCGTAATCCCCAGCACGATAGCCAGAACGATAACCGCGAGGTACTCTTCCAGCACGTACATCTATTATTTCTCCTCTTCCTGGCGCCGGAACTTGCCTTTCCCGTGGACCGTTGCCGGCCAATATCAGTTACCTAGCTACGCTCCCCTCAAGGCAGCCCACCTACCGCTGCGTAGCTATCAAACGCAGCGCTGAATGCAGCCTCTGCCCGTGAAGCTCGTACTCCAGCTTGCCCTCCAGGAATTCGCGCAACGTTTCATTAACGAGCTCAGCGGACACCACTGCGTGCCGTCCGTCCACAAGCTGTCTGACGCGCCGAGCAAGCAAATTGCAGATAAGAAAAGGAGACATCGCGGACCCATCGACTCGGTTCAGCAGTTCGACGCGCTTGGACACCGCTCCCCTCTGATTCTACTGGCCGCTTACGGCGACAAGCCGGGCTGCGCCGTCAACCCGGGATCGCGCCTTCTCTAGGGTGAGCCCCTGGCCTTGCACAAGATGGAGGACTGCTCTTAGCCGATAGAAATCACGCGAGGAGTAGTACGTCCTCTCATTCTTCACAACCCGCCGGATGACGGCCCTTGCTTCAAACTCAGCGAGTTCTGCCTGCGACAACCCCAGCTTGCACGCAAAGTGTTCAGCGAGAAAGTAGTCTGGCATCGGTCGGTTGCCTCCCTTATCTCTTTAAGAGCTTTTTCCCTCTGCTCCGGTTCGGAAACGCTCCGTGTCGTGCGCTGCCGCTCCTTGGAGAATCCTGATATTCGTGCCACGAAGTCTCTCGAACCCGTATTGAAGCTCGTATTCAACCCATTGCCCTACTGAGAGGCCAGCGATGTCTGAGCCATTTAGCGCCGAGCGATCGAAATACACCTCGCATCCGTCTTCGCCCAGAATGAATCCGCAACCCTGCTTTCTGAGCAGTCGTGTAATTGACCCTCGCATGTTCTAGCTCTCCTTCCACAGATTCGCGGTCAGCACAGAAGCCTTTGTGCGTCGTCCTGGCCTTTGCGACTGGCGCCACCCCTCGCCGCGAAGAAAATTGTGACCTTTCGGTTCCCCTGGTCCGAGCTCGCGCTCCGTGCTTTGCGTCAGAAAGAGATGCACCGTCCGCCACAGATCCACGAGAATCACGAGGGCCAGGAGCGTCACACAAGTGGCCAGAACGACTGCCAAGATATACTGTGCAATGTGCGTCATTGATTTTGCTCTCCTTCGGTCGTACGCCTTCCGCACTCAAAGCCGCCATCGGGCTCGCTTTTCGCATGTCTCATATGGCATCTGCCGACGCCCACCGACCCATGGGGTGAGAGATGTCCACCGCCTGTATTCCAACCACGCTAATGCGCATGGGTAGATTCCGCGATAAAAATTCGGGCTCTTCGGTTCATTGCTTGACAGGTTGCGGCTGCCGCCTCGCAAACAGGGTCAGCCTTTTCCCACCCTCTCGTCGCCACGATCTGTGAGGAGCGCACACCGTATTCCGCGAGATGTTGCGCCACGCCGGCGGCGCGCCCCTCTGCCAGGTCGTGAGTGCACTCCTCTGATCCGAGCGGGTCGCAATAACCAACCACAAAAATCCGAACCACAGGATGCTTTTGGAGCCAACCCGCGTCCAATGTTAGACTTTTTTGGCTTTCGGACGTCAAGTCGATGCTGTTGGGATCGAATAGCAAAGCTTGTTTCAGAATGCGAGGAAATGCACGTGTGTGATTTTGTGCGTTGGTGGGTGAAGTGCTTGCTTGCCGGCATATTTTAGAGCCATGGTCTTGGGTGTCACGAACTAGAGCAAGCACCGAGATAGCCGCGCGTCCGCACGACGTAAACCGGTGCTGGTTGGGTGCAAAAAGCAAACTTGAAAGCGCCGCACGCGTCTCGCTTTGTGAGCGGGCGTACCAATTTGCACCGCTCACGTGGAAGAGGAAGACAAGAGATATGCATACCATAATATTTGCATATCCAATCGAAAAAATATATGCCGGTGCCATCAGCTACCCGCCGTCGCCTCAACCTGCGACAAAAGGTCCCGAACGTCAATCAACTGATTGTTGAAGATCTCTCTTGCTGCGTCTAGCAATCGGAAAATCGCGGGGTCACGAACAGAGTAGAACACGTTGCTTCCGTTCTTTCTCCCCACAACCAGGTTTCGGCTCCGCAGGACCGCAAGCTGCTGGGAAAGAGTTGTTTGCTCAACCCCAAGGCGGGTGCTTAGGTCATTCACACCGACCTCGCCCCCACGGAGTGCGTCGATTACCCTTATGCGCAGAGGGTGCGCCAGCGCCTTAAAGAATTCCGCTTTGAATTGGCTTAGCTCCGGCATCAGGCCCTTTCTCTTGCTTGTGGATCCGCTCCTCTTTCCAGCCTCTCGGTATGTTTGCATATTCGAATCCACCTGTCAAGGGGAAATATCCACATGCATGGTAAGCTCGTAGCTGGTAGATTCTCTCTTGTTTTTCAAGTGGCGATGACCTCCTGAAGAGATGGGAGGGCGAAGAGTTTG
>Ga0315281_10004200_pt1 | contig 20970 bp, 20 predicted proteins | sample YL17G07_0_MG_FD_204540 | JGI IMG/M metagenome (GOLD analysis project Ga0315281, IMG submission 204540) | Sediment microbial communities from Yellowstone Lake, YNP, Wyoming, USA - YL17G07_0 | ecosystem: Environmental > Aquatic > Freshwater > Lake > Sediment | place: USA: Wyoming | collected...
TCGACGCCGGACACCGTTGGCAGCGCGCGCAGTTGCTGGGCGAGCTTGAGCGCATGGCCTTCGGAAACATCGCGTTTCAGAAACAGCGAGACTTGCGCGCCGCGATCCCAGCCGGCGCTCAGGCGCTGGAGATTGTCGAGCACTACATACAGACCGCTCGGGAGGGCGAGTGCGATACCGATCACGGCGAGCGTGAGCGCGCTGGCGAGCGGCGCGCGCGCCAGTTGCCCGAGTGTGGCGAACAGCACCTGCGCGTGACGCAGCAAATAATTCATCCGGCCGCTCCCGTGTCGCGCACCAGCTCACCGGCCTTGAGTGTGAGTACGCGCTTGCCGAGGCGTTCAATCTGGCGCAGGTCGTGGGTGGCGATCAGCACCGTCACACCGTGCCGGTTGAAGTCGTGAAACAGGTCGAAGATGCTATCCGACAACTGCATGTCGAGATTGCCAGTCGGTTCGTCGGCCAGCAGCAGCGGTGGCCGGTTCACCAGCGCGCGCGCGATGCCGACGCGTTGCTGTTCGCCGCCGGATAATACAATTGGCTGGAGCTTCTCCTTGCCGAGTAACCCGACCATGTCGAGCGCGGCGCGCACGCGCTTCGGAATATCGCGTTGCGCGACACCGCTTGCCACCAGCGGCAGGGCCACGTTGTCGAACACGCTACGATCGGTGAGCAGTTTGTTGTCCTGGAATACCACACCCAGCGTGCGCCGGTAGTCGGGGTGCTGCCTGCGCCCCAGGCGTTCGAGATTTTTTCGCTGCACCAGGATCTGGCCGCGCGTCGGGCGTTCGATCAGGGTGAGCAGACGCAACAGCGTACTTTTGCCGGCGCCGGAATGGCCGGTGACGAACAGCATTTCGCCGTTCGCCACCGTGAAGCTGACGTCGCGCAGCGCGACATAATCGCTTGGGCCACCCGGGTAGTGTTTGGAGACGTGACTGATATCAATCATGGCCGGCGGATTTTAAGGTTGCGCGGGCAACAAGGCGTCGACGAACTCGGCGGCATTGAACGCACGCAGGTCGTCGATGCCCTCGCCGACGCCGATGAAACGGATCGGCAGCGGTTGTTTTGTCGCCATGGCGAACAGCACACCACCCTTGGCGGTGCCATCGAGTTTTGTGAGCACCAGGCCGGTGACGCCGATCGCCGCCTGGAAGTGTTCGCGCTGCGCGAGGGCGTTCTGGCCGATGCCGGCGTCCAGCACCAGCAACACCTCGTGCGGCGCCTGCGGGTCGATGCGTTCGAGCACGCGCCGGATTTTCTTTAACTCATCCATCAGACCGCTCTGGGTGTGCAGGCGGCCGGCGGTATCGACGATCAGCACGTCCATGCCGCGCGCCGTGGCCGCGTGCAGCGCGTCGTGCGTCACGGCCGCCGCATCCGCGCCGCTGTCTTGCGCGATCACCGGTACCGCATTGCGTTCGCCCCACACCTTGAGCTGTTCGACCGCCGCCGCGCGGAACGTGTCGCCCGCGGCCAGCATCACCTTGTGACCGTGGTGCTGCAAACGCTGCGCGAGCTTGCCAATGGTGGTGGTTTTGCCGGCGCCGTTTACACCCACTACCAGAATGACAAAGGGTTTTGCCTGTGCAGGGATTTCCAGTGGCCGCTCGCACGCGGCAATTATTTCCAGCAGGGTGGCGCGCAGCATGGTCCGCATCCCCGCAGGGTTGGCAGACGTGCGGATTTTTTCGACGATTCGCGCGGTCGCTTCGATACCGACATCGGCCTGGAGTAGCACTGCCTCCAGATCGTCGAGCCGCCCGGCGTCGGGCGCGCACGGCGCACCCAGCAGCCCGGAAAACCCGCGCGCAAGCGTGTTGCGCGTCGCCGCCAGACGCTCGCTGAGGCGGGCGAGTGCGCGGCGCGTGCCGGGCTCGGGTTCCGGGGAACTTCCCATGAGCGCCATGTTCGTATTGCGGTCTGCGATTATAATGATACTTTTTGTGCAAGCCTGCTTGCAGCGATTCGGTTATCCTATCACCCGCTGCTTTCCCGATATTGGTTATTTTTGTGGCCGGAAAACTGCTCCCGGCGTTTCCGGCACTTCCGCCATAGTGAATGAGGCTTCAGTCACTGTCGCAAGCCTGCTTACTTTAAATTAAAGGAAATACATGTCTCTCGTCCGTTTTAGTCTGGCGCTGGCCGCAATGCTGCTCGCTGCCTGTAATGGCCCGGTTCAGGAAACCACCCTCGAGAACGGTCTCAAGATCGTGGTGCGCGAAGACCACCGTGCGCCGGTGGTGGTTTCGCAGATCTGGTACAAGGTCGGGCCGAGCGACGAGCCGGACGGTCTGACCGGTATTTCGCATGTCCTTGAACACATGATGTTCAAGGGCACCGCCGTACACCAGAACGGCGAGTTCTCACGCGTCATCGCCGAAAACGGCGGACGCGAGAACGCCTTCACCGGCATTGATTACACCGCCTATTTCCAGCAGCTGGAAAAGTCGCGGCTGGCCATCGCTTTTGAGCTGGAAGCCGACCGCATGCGCAACCTGGTGCTGGATGAAAAGGAATTCGCCAAGGAACTGCGCGTGGTGATGGAGGAGCGGCGTTTGCGCACCGACGACCAGCCCGAGGCGCTCGCCTACGAGCGTTTTATGGCGACTGCCTTCACCGCGCATCCTTACAAGAACCCGATCATCGGCTGGATGCGCGATCTCGAAAAGCTGACAGTCCAGGACCTGCGCACCTGGTACCGGCGCTGGTATGCACCGAACAACGCCACGCTGGTGGTGGTGGGCGACGTTGATGCGCGCGCGGTGATTGCCCTGGCGCGCCAGCACTTTGGTCCAATCCCGGCGCACACGCTTGAGCCGGCGCGCGCGCCGCAGGAACCGGCGCAGACCGGAACCCGCCGCTCGCGCATCAGCGCCCCGGCGCAGGTGCCAAGTTTGCTCATGGGCTTCCATGCGCCAGCGCTCAGCACGCGTTCTGACGACTGGGAACCGTACGCGCTCATGGTGTTGAACGGCGTGCTGGATGGCGGCGGCAGCGCGCGCTTCGAGCGCGAGCTGGTGCGCAAGCAGCAGATCGCCGCCGGCGTCGATATCGGTTACAGCCCCACGGCCCGTTACCCGGTATTATTTTTTATGCAGGCCACGCCATCACACGGGCGTACACCGGCCGAACTGGAGGCGGCGATCCGCGCACAGATCCGGCGCGTGCAGGAAGAGCCGGTCGCGCCCGAAGAGCTGGCACGCGTCAAGGCGCAGGTCGCGGCCAGCAATGTATTCACGCGCGACTCGGCGTTCTACCAGGCCATGCAGATGGGTATGCTCGAAACGGTCGGTCTCGATTGGCGCCTGCTCGACCGGTCGGTTGAGCGCGTGCGTGCCGTGACGGCCGCGCAGGTGCAGACGGTAGCGAAGAAATATCTAACCGAATCCAATCTCACTGTCACGCTGCTCGATCCGCAGCCGGGCAAGGCAAAGCCGCGCGCGCCGGCACCGCTCGGAGGTGGTCATGTTCGTTAATCCAGTCACGTGCACCCGGCGACGTCTGCTGCTGGGCGCAGCACTGTTGCTCACCACGTTCACCGCACTCGCGTCGCCCAAGATCGAACACTGGACGCTCGCGAACGGCGCGCGCGTGTATTTCGTCGAGGCGCGCAACCTGCCGATGGTCACGCTCAACGTGGTGTTCGACGCCGGCTCGGCGCGCGACCCGCAGCCACGCAGCGGGTTGTCCATGATGACCAACCATCTGCTCGACCACGGCAGCGGCGATCTGGACGCCGACGCCATTGCCACGACTTTCGAGGGCCTGGGCGTTGAATACGCATCGAGCAATGACCGCGACATGGCGGGAGTGAGTCTCAAGAGCCTGACCGATCGTGCGCTGCTCGATCCGGCGCTCGATCTGTTCGCGCGCGTGCTGGCGGCGCCGTCGTTCCCGGCCGTGAGTATCGAGCGCGAGCGCCAGCGCGCGCTGCTCGGTTTGAAGCAGGCCGAAGCCTCGGCGGCCAATGTCGCCGCCAAGGCTTTTTTTGCCCAGCTCTACAAGGGACACCCGTACGCGCTGCCCACGGATGGCAGCGTGGCCGGCCTCAAGGCGCTGACCCGTAACGATCTGACCGCTTTCCATGCGCGCCATTATGTCGGGCGCAATGCGGTGCTGGCATTGATCGGCGATATCAATCTGCGTGAGGCCAAGTCGATTGCCGAGCGCGTGCTCGGCAGTCTGCCGGCCGGCGATGCCGCGCCGCCGCTGCCCAGGGTTGCGGACGTCGCGCCGCGCGGGCGCATCGAGCAGGTGCTGGCGCATCCTTCAACGCAGACACATCTCATGATCGGCGAGTCCGGCATGACGCGCAACGATCCGGACTACTTTCCACTCTATCTCGGTAACTTCGTGCTCGGCGGCAGCGGGTTGGTGTCGCGTCTGTCGCAGGAGGTGCGCGAGAAACGCAGCCTGTCGTACAGCGTGTACAGCTACTTCATGCCACTGCGCGAGCCGGGCCCGTTCCTGCTCGGGCTGCAAACCAAGAACAGCCAGCGTGCCGAGGCGCTCGCCGTGGTGCGCCGTGTGTTGAAGGAGTTCACCGAGAATGGGCCGACGCCGGAGGAACTGGCGGCCGCGAAAAAGAACGTCACTGGCGGGTTCCCGCTGCGCATCGACAGCAATAAGAAAATATCCGAATACCTGACCGTGATCGGTTTCTACGGTCTGCCGCTTACCTATCTCGATGATTTCATCCCGCGCATCGAGGCCGTGACCGCCGGGCAGATTCGCGACGCGTTCCGCCGGCGCGTGCACCCCGAACACATGCTGACGGTGGTTGTGGGTGGCGGCGGGGAGTAATGGGGCGGCCCGCCTATGAGCCCTAAGGAACCTCTGATTAATCGCCATGTTGTCATTTCGACCGCAGGGAGAAATCTTCATGTTATTGAATTGGCTCGAAGTTCAAGAACCAGGATTTCTCGCTTTGCTCGAAATGACAATTAATCAGAGGTTCCCTGAATGAAACGCAACGCCACGCGCGCGCCGCACGGCGAGGTGCGCATTATCGGCGGAGCCTGGCGCAGCCGGCGGATCGCCTTTCCGGCGAGCGAGGGTCTGCGGCCCACACCCGACCGGGCGCGCGAGACGGTGTTCAACTGGCTGGCCGCACAACTGCCTGGCGCCGCCTGCCTCGATTTGTTCGCCGGCAGCGGCGCCTTCGGTTTCGAGGCGCTGTCGCGCGCTGCCGCACGCGTGGTGCTGGTGGAGAAACGGCTGGAAGTGGTCGCCGCCTTGCGTCATAGCCGCGAGCAGCTCGGGGCTGAGCAAGCCGACATTGTGCATGCCGATGCCGCGGATTATTTGCGTGGTCCGGTTGAGGCGTTTGATATCGTGTTCATCGACCCGCCGTACGCCAGTGGCCTGCTTGGCCCCTGTGCCGGATTGCTCGAAGCGCGCGGCTGGCTGAAGCCGGACGCCATCATCTATCTCGAAGCGCCGCAGGGCGAGGTGCCGCCGCTGCCGGAAAGCTGGCGGCTGGTGCGCAGCAAGACCGCCGGCCAGGTGGGGTATCATCTGGCCAGAAGAAATCAGCAGGTTGCTGAAGAACCTGTTTTTCAGCAACCTGTTTAATAATCAGGAGACGCCATGAGCGTGACTGCCCTTTATCCCGGTACCTTCGACCCGATCACCACCGGCCACAGCGATCTGGTGCGACGCGCGACGCGCGTGTTCGACAAGGTGATCGTGGCGATCGCCGCCAACCCGGCGAAAAAGCCGCTGTTCAGCCTGAGCGAGCGCGTCGATATGGCGCGCGCGGTGCTGGCCGATCTGCCGAATGTCAGTGTGGTCGGGTTCGACACCCTGCTTATCGATTGCGTGCGCCAGCACCAGGCGCGCGTCATTCTGCGCGGCCTGCGCGCGGTGTCGGATTTTGAATACGAGTTCCAGCTGGCCGGCATGAACCGGCATCTCGACCCGGAGGTCGAGACCGTGTTCATGACGCCGTCGGAGCGCGAGATGTTCGTGTCCGCCTCGCTGGTCAAGGAAATCGCGGCCCTCGGCGGCGATGTCAGCCTGTTCGTGCACGCACGCGTGATGCAGGCGCTGCGCGCCAAGCGACGCGAAGCAAAGTGAAAATCACATTTTTCACTTTGTGCCGTACAGGAAGTACCAATGCCGCGGGCGCAGGGATGCGCAGGAGCGGCCGGGTTGAAAAAGTCCAGGACGGATTTTTTCAACAACCTCGTAAAGGATTTCCATGTCCCTGCTGATTACCGAAGAGTGCATTAACTGCGACGTGTGCGAGCCGGAGTGCCCGAATGGAGCCATCACGCAGGGTGAGGAGATTTTTGCGATTGATCCGGCCCTGTGCACCGAGTGCGTTGGCCACTTCACGATCTCGCAGTGCATTGATGTCTGCCCGGTGGACTGCATCATCAACGACCCGCAGCACGTCGAGAACAGGGACCAGTTACAACAGAAGTATTCGCAATTGATACATCGCGAAAGTTGATTACGGCGCACGCTTGGCTATGCAGGACATACCAGAAATTAAACCCGGCCAATCCATTGAGTTGCTGAAAGAACTGCACATTCTCACGCGCGACGGCAAGCTGAACCAGGACAGCCGGCGCAAACTCAAGCAGATTTATCACCTCTATCAGTTTATTGAGCCGCTTCTGAAGGAAGTCCAGGACGCTCGCCGCGCTGTGCAGCTGGTCGATCACGGCGCCGGCAAGTCGTACTTGGGCTTCATTCTTTACGATTTGTTCTTCAAAACGCTGACCGATGCATCACACCTCTACGGCATCGAGGCACGCGCAGAGCTGGTGAACAAATCCCGCAATCTGGCCGCGCAGTTAAATTTCCCCGGCATGTCCTTCCTGCACCTGTCGGTGGCGGAATCCATCACCAGCGAGCAGTTGCCCGGAAAGATTGACGTGGTGACGGCACTGCATGCCTGCGACACCGCCACCGACGACGCCATTCAGTTTGGTCTGAAAAAGCAGGCGCAATTTCTGGTGCTGGTGCCCTGTTGCCAGGCGGAAGTGGCGGCGGTACTCAGAAAGCACAAGGGCCGGGTGCTGGCCAGGAGCGCCCTTACCGAACTCTGGCGTCACCCGCTGCATACCCGTGAATTCGGCAGCCATGTCACTAATGTGCTGCGCTGTCTGCAGCTTGAAGCGCACGGTTACCAGGTCAGCGTGACCGAGTTGGTGGGTTGGGAACACTCGATGAAAAACGAACTCATCATCGCCAGCTATAAAAATCTGCCCCGCCAACGCGCGCGCGAACGCTTGCAGGAAGTGCTTGAGGCGCTGGGGTTGGCAGAAATGGATCAGCGGTTCTTTACGGCGTCAGCGCCTGATTTGCGGCCGGTGTAACGCTGTCAGGCTGATGGTTGCGATGTCCTGCCCGAAGTCTTTCCAGTTTTGGGATGGCGGCGCCGCGCGTGGCCATGCGACAGATAGAATTCATCCAGCAGCTTCGTGGCCCAAGCACGGCGCTTACCCGCTACTCGACAACCGATGACAGGCGCGGCGCTCGCAGGCGATGTTCGGGTGGACCAGGCCGGAAGAAATGCGTCAGCGGTTTTTACACCGCAGGGGCAGGCGTGCTGCTGTACAGGCAACGGACGCGCCGCGCGGCGCGGACTTGCACAGGCGCTACAGCAGGGATACCACTCCCAGCACAACAATAATGAGCAGCAGCGCCAGTACCAGCCAGTTGAACTTGCGTTTCTCCTTGACGATGATGAGCGGCTTTGTGGCAGAAGGGATTTCGTTCGACATGACCAGCCTCCATTGCAGGGATAAGGGGAATCTCCTCACTCAAGATAGGCCATGGATATGAGCCGCGCAAGCCGCCGCCGTGGGGACGAACAACCGGCTATTCTTTGCGCGCCTCAAATACCACTTCCCCGCCCACCAGTGTGTGGGTTACGCGCCCGCTGAATTCCCAACCGAGGAAGGGCGAGTTGCAGCCGCGCGAAACAAACTTGTCGGCGCTCAGGATCCAGTGCGCCTTGGGATCGAAGATGCAGATGTCGGCGGTGGTGCCGACGCTCAAGGTTCCGCACTCGACACCGAGTATCTGTGCGGGATGCACGGTGAGCAGGGCAACCGCCTCGGAGAGCGACAGCAATTTCTCGTCCACCAGTTTAAGCGTGAGCGGCAACAGGGTTTCGAGGCCGGAGATGCCGGGCTCGGATTCGGCGAACGGTGCGAGCTTGGCGTCCGGCTCGTGCGGCTGGTGATCGGAGCAGATGGCGCTGATCACGCCGCTCTGGAGCGCGGCGCGCAGCGCGTCGCGGTCGCGCAGGCCGCGCAGCGGCGGACGCACATGGCACTGGGTGTTGAAATAGCCGATGTCGTGTTCGGTAAGATGCAGGTGATGCGCAGTGACGTCTGCCGTCACCGGCAATCCCTGTTTCCGCGCCTCGGTCAGCATGGCCACGGCGCGTGCGCTGGAAAGATTGCAGAAGTGCGCACGCACGCCGGTCTGTTCGATCAGCGCCAGATCGCGCGCCACCGCCACGGTTTCGGCCGACTCGGGGATACCCGGTAATCCGAGGCGCGTGCCGACCTCGCCCTCATGCACGCAACCGCTGTTGCGCAGCCACGGGTCTTCGGCATGCAGGTACACGGTGAGATCGAAGGTTGCGGCGTATTCCATCGCGCGTCGCAACACCAGTGTGTCGGTGATCGGTTCGAGCGCATTGCTCACACCCACACAACCGGCTTCTTCGAGCGCCGCCATGTCGGTGAGCAGTTTGCCTTCGAGACCCTGGGTGAGCGCGCCGAGCGGGTGCACGAACGCGAGGCCAAAGCGCCAGGCGCGCGACTGGATCATCTGCGCCATGGCCGGAGTGTCGATCACCGGCCAGGTATCCGGCGGGCAGCACAGCGTGGTGATGCCGGCGGCGACCGCGGCGCGTGTTTCACTTTCCATGGTCGCCTTGTACTCAAGACCCGGCTCGCGCAGGCGCGCGCGCAGATCGACGAGGCCGGGACAAACGATCCGGCCGCGCGCGTCGAGGCGGCGTGTCGCCTCGAAGCCTTCCGGCGCCTTGCCGATGGCGGCGATGAAGCCGGTGCTGTCGATGTAGAGGTCTTTGACGGCGTCCAGATTATTCGCCGGGTCGATGACGCGCCCACCCTTGATGACGATGCCCATCATGCGCGCCTCCCGCCGGCTGGCGCGCTTTCCGCCGGCGCTCCGCCCATGATCAAGGCCATGATCGCCATGCGCACCGCAATGCCGTACGTCACCTGTGGCAGGATCACCGAACGCGGTCCGTCCGCGACCGCCGAATCGATATCGAGTCCACGGTTCATGGGGCCGGGGTGCATGACGATCGCATCCGGTTTGGCGAACCCGAGTTTTTCCTGGGTCAATCCGTAGAGATTGAAATATTCCTGTTCGCTTGAGATCAGCCCCCCGGTCATGCGTTCGCGTTGCAGGCGCAGCATGATGACCACGTCCACGCCGTCGAGGCCCTTGCGCATGTCGGTGTAGGCATGCACGCCGAGTTTTTCCACGGCTGTCGGCAGTAGCGTTTTCGGTGCAATCACGCGCACCTCGGCGGCGCCGAGCGTGGTGAGCGCGTGGATGTCGGAGCGCGCCACGCGCGAATGCAGGATGTCGCCCACGATGGCGACTTTGAGATTTTCGATCGGGCCCTTGTGGCGGCGAATGGTGAACAGGTCAAGCAGCGCCTGGGTCGGGTGTGCATGCCGGCCGTCGCCGGCGTTTACGATGTGTACGTGTTCGGGCACGTGCGCGGCGATCAGGTGCGCGGCGCCGGCCTCGCGGTGGCGCACCACGAACAGCTCGGTGTGCATGGCTTCGAGGTTGCGCACCGTGTCGAGCAGGGTCTCGCCCTTGGCGGTCGAGGATGCCAGGGGATTGAGATTAATAACGTCAGCCGACAAGCGCTTGGCGGCGATCTCGAAGGTCGTGCGGGTGCGGGTGCTGGCTTCGAAGAACAGATTCACCACGGTCTTGCCGCGCAGCAGCGGAACTTTTTTAATCTCGCGTTCGCCGACCGAGATGAAGGATTCGGCGGTGTTGAGAATATCGAGAACGGTCTGACGCGGGAGGTCTTCAGTCGTCAACAGGTGGCGCAGCCGCCCATGACTGTCGAACTGAAGGTTGTCGCGCATCAGGCGTGAACCTCCTGGATCTCGAGCTTGAGCGGTACCGGACCGAGCAGCTTGATGTGCTGGTTCTTCTTCAGCTTCAGATGATGTCCGACCACCTGCGCCTCGATCGGCAGTTCACGGCCGTCGCGGTTGAGCAGCACCGCCAGCGTTACCGAGGCCGGGCGGCCGTAGTCGAAGATTTCGTTCAGCGCGGCGCGAATGGTGCGCCCGGTGTGCAGTACGTCGTCCACCAGAATCACGTGCCGGTTTTCGACATTCTCCGGCAGGTTCGAGGTCTTGACAGTGGGATTCACGCCTACACGGCTGAAGTCGTCGCGGTAAAAGGAAATGTCGAGGGTGCCGAGCGCGTCGGGCAGTTTGAGCAGGCTGTGCAGACGGCTTGCTACCCAGGCGCCGCCGGTGTGAATGCCGATCATGAGCGGATGCTGGGGCAGACGCGACAGCAATTCGTCGGCCATGTAGGTGATCGTGGCGTCGATATCCACGATGTTATTCGTCTGCGGCATGGCGCGCTTCCTTCTTCGAACCTCGTTGCTCGTCCAGGTACGCCTGCAAGATGGTCTGCGCGGCGAGCTTGTCGACCTTGGCCTTGCGCTGCTTCCAGGGGGTGCGCGACTCGACCAGGGTGTTTTTGGCAGCCACCGAGGTCAGGCGTTCATCCACCAGGTGAACGGGCAGATTGTAACGGGCATGCAGGCGATGTCCAAACTTGCGCGCTGCTTGGGTCATGGCGTTTTCGCTGTCGTCCATGTTGAGCGGCAGCCCGACAATCAGGGCGGCGGGTTTCCACTCCTTAATAAGGCGGTCGAGCAGCGGCCAGTCCGGGATGCCCTGATGCACGCTGGCGGTGGCGAGTGCTTCGGCCCGCCCCGAGGCGCGGCCGCCGACCGCAATGCCGAGGTGTTTGGTGCCGTAGTCGAAACCGAGGTAAGCGTGCGTACTCAAGGTGTTCAGGCGTGACCCGCTTCGCCCGACAGCGCGGCGAGATTGACGCCCAGGTGTTTTGCGGCCGCGCCCCAGCGCGCCTCGGCCGGGGTGTCGAACAGAATCTGGTGGTCGGCCGGGCCGGACAGCCAGGTGTTTTCGCCGATCTCGCGCTCCAGTTGCCCGGCCGACCAGCCGGCATAGCCAAGCGCCAGCAGGCAGCGCTGCGGTCCGCGGTTCTCGGCCAGCGCCACAAGAATATCGCGCGATGTTGAGACCCCCAGCGATTGTGTCACGGCGAGTGTTGACTCCCATTTGCCGAGTGGTTCATGCAAGACGAAGCCGCGATTATTTTGCACCGGGCCGCCGAGGTAGACCGGCGTGTCACGGTGCTGCGAGGTGCCGCCGTTAATGTCCATTTGTTCCAGGACATCGGCAAGCCGCAGATCGGTGCTGCGGTTGATGACGATACCCATGGCGCCTTCGCTGGAATGTTCACAGATGAGCGTCACGCTGCGCGCGAAGTTCGGATCGCGCAGGTTCGGCATGGCGATCAGGAAATGATTGGCGAGGGAACCGATTTCGTGCATGGCCTTTAGGGAAGTCGAATAATTCCTAAAATAATATTTCTCGCCGCAAAGACGCAAAGCACGCAAAGATTCTCTCGATAAAAACCCATGTTTTTCTTTGCGTCCTTTGCGTCTTTGCGGCGGATGTCAGCTAATCAGTGCTTCTCGGCTTCTCCAGTATCCGGCACATCTTCGCCGGGTGCAATAATGGGCGGGCTTAGTCGTTGCTGCTGGTAACGCCGCTCTCGTGAAATTTCCAGGTACGGGTGATGTGCAGAATATCGACGTCGGCGCGCATGTCCGCCGGCAATGGCGGGTACGGCGCGGCCATTTCCACGATGCGCGTCGCGGCGTCATCGAGGAGTTTGTGGCCGGAGGGTCGTAGCACTGCAATCGCGTGCAGTGAGCCGTCCGGGTTGATGGCGACATCCAGCACCAGACTGCCGGCGATGTTCTGGCGCCTGGCCTGTTGCGGATAGTTCAGATTGCCGATGCGTTCGACCTTGGCGCGCCACGCGTCCATGTAGGCCGCGTATTTGTATTCCTGGGTGCGCGCGTTCAAATATTTGTGGCGCGGCATTTGCTGGTATTCCTGAAAGCTGCGGTTGATCTCGGCGTTGAGCCGCGCGCGCTCCGCTTCGCGCGCGTTCCGGTCCGGCAGACCCATGCGCTCCGGGGTGGTGCGCTCCTCTTTCGCCGAAGGGCGCGGTTCGCGCGAGCGCACCGCGCGGCGTGCCTCGTCGCCGGTGAGCAGTGCAATCAGATCGCGCAGGGAACTCACGCGCTGTTGCGGTGCCGGTTGGGCGACCGGCAGTGGTGAGTTCTGGTCGCTCATTTCCAGCACCGGCAGCGGGCTGCGCGCGATGTCGCGCGTTTCGCTTGACCCTCCACCGTCCTGATTGGCCTGGGCCAGAAACTGCGGGTTGTGCGGGGTGCTGTCGCTGCGCGTTTGGACCAGGGTGATTTCAAGGCTTTCGGCGCCGGGCAGGCGGATGCGCGGCGCGCTGAAGGTGACCCCGAGGATCACTACCATGTGCAGCAGGACGGAAGTGAACAATGCAAGACCGAGACGATCGGTGGCCGAGAAGTCGTAGGCGCTGTGGGCGGTGTGCATCACGCAGGGGTAGCCGCTGCGTTAATTTCGCGCGCCGCCGCCACCAGCGCCAGACGCGCGATCACGCCGTAGGCATAGAAACGGTTCGGGCAGGCGTCCGGCGCCTTGCTGCTATCCGGGCTGACGCACGACTCGGCAAACGCCAGCGGCTTGAAAGTCATGCCCGGGGCGTTCAGGTTTTCGTCCGTGCCGCGCCCGGCGTGTACCCGGTAGAAGCCACCGACCACGAAACGGTCGATCATGTACACCACCGGCTCGGCCACCGCTTCCTCCCAGGTTTCGAAGGAGTACACCCCTTCCTGCACCAGTATCTCCGTGACGCTGAAGCCTTCCTTGCCGCGCGCCATCTTCGTGCGTTGCTTGCGGTTGAGATCGCGCACCTCGTCTGGACTGCGCACCGTCATGATGTTCATGCCATAGGTGCCGGCATCGGCCTTGACGATTACAAATGGTTCCTCGGAAATGCCATGCGCGCGATACTTGGCGCCGATTTCATTGAGCAGTTCCTCGACGTTGTGTGCCAGACAGTCCTCGCCTGCGCGCTTATGGAAATCGATTTTCCCGCAGGTGCGGAACGCGGGGTCAATGAGCCATGGATCGAGGTTGGCAATGGCGGCGAACTCCTGTGCCGCTTTCTGGTAGAGGGCAAAATGTTGGGATTTGCGGCGGCTGACCCAGCCCATGGACAGTGGTGGCACCACCGGTTGCTCCAGACCCGACAACACTTCGGGAACCCCGCCTGACAGGTCGTTGTTCAACAGCACGAAACAGGACTCGCGGCCGCTGACTTGCACCTTATTGCCGTTGCGCGTCAATGGCGTGAGCGTGAGCCTTCGCCCGGATGGCAAGGACAGGGTTTGCGGCGCGGTCAGTTCCGGCAACAGCGAACCCACGTTTACCTGAAAGCCGGCCAGCTCCAGCACCTGTACCAGGCTGGCCAGACTCTCCAAATAGTAGACGTTGCGGGTATGGTTTTCCGGGACCAGCAGAATGCCACCAGCCTTGGGGCAGACGCGTTCCACGGCGGCCTGGACGGCTTGGATGCAAAGCGACTGAAAGGCTGGATTCAGATTGTTAAAACCGGCCGGAAACAGGTTGGTGTCCACCGGCGCGAGTTTGAACCCGGCGTTGCGCAGGTCCACGGACGCGTAAAACGGAGGCGGCGTGGCCAGCCACTGGGCACGGAACCACTGCTCGATCTCCGTCCGGCGGGCGAGCAACTGCTCTTCGATCTTGCGTGCCAGACCATTCTGAGTGGTCGTGAGATGCGGAACGGCCTGCAGGTGCTCAATCGCCATGCTCTACCCCAAGGCTTATGGACTTTGTTCCGACAAAGACACGATCGGGAATCATCATTGCGTCGGTCAATGGTATCCCATCCCTGGCGGGTCTAGAATGAATAAGAGGGTTAGAGATTCTTCTTGGCATGGTTCATGCAAACTCTGAAAACCGGCAGTTTCCCGGAGCAGGAGCCTCGGACGCGCGAGGAACTGCGTCTTGCACAGGGTATTTTCAGGATTTTGCACCATTTTTGGCCCTGGCAACATGGATTTTGCTTATATATTATGCTAATAAATCATTATACTAGGGAGTGATTCCAAGAAATTACATTTAAGTCCTTTCCGGCTCAGGCCCGAAACGGCGGACGGGCAGCTAAAGTTTCAAAGCAGGATCATATTATGATGTCCGGCCAGATTTCGTGGGGTGGAGCGTGAATATCAAGGTGATGGTGATCGACGACAGCAACACCATCCGCCGAACGGCAGAGGCCTTGCTGAAGAAGGCCGGCTACGACGTGCTGACGGCGGCAGATGGCTTCGAGGCGATGTCACTCATCACCGACAATCATCCCGATATTATTTTCGTGGACATCATGATGCCACGTCTGGATGGCTACCAGACCTGCCAGCTGATCAAGAACAACAAGAAGTTTCGAGACACGCCGGTGATTATGTTGTCGAGCAAGGATGGTCTGTTCGACCGCGCGCGCGGCCGGATCGCGGGTTCCGAGGAACATGTTAACAAGCCATTCACACAGGAAGAGTTGATTGGAGTGATCGCGAAATACGTACATTGACCGTGCAGAGCAACAGACAGTTGGTGCGAGGCAAATTTTTTTAAGCCGTGACAGAAAAACGAACAACGAGGTTCACAAGGACATGGCAATTAAAAATGTGATGGTAGTGGACGATTCGCCGACCGAGGTGCACGTGCTGCGCGAAATGTTGGCGAAGAACGGTTACACCGTTTCCAGCGCCAGCAGCGGCGAAGAGGCCGTCACCCGGGCTGCGTCGGAAAAACCCGATCTCATTCTTATGGATGTGGTCATGCCCGGAATGAGCGGTTTCGAGGCAACGCGTGCGATCACCCGGAATCCAGGCTCGGCGAACATTCCGGTGATCATCTGCACCACCAAGGGTCAGGAGACGGACAAGGCCTGGGGGCTGCGTCAAGGTGCAAAAGACTACATTGTGAAACCGATCACCGAGAAAGTGCTGATGGAGAAGATCAAGGCGCTCTGATATGGCCGCGCCGCGCATCGACCCACTTGCGCTCCTGCAGCAGATGCAGGAGCACAGCCGTCGGACCGCACCGGGTCTTCCGGAACAGGTGCAGGCGGCGCCGCTCTGGTCGGGGCTCGGGTTCCGGATTGCGGATTTGCAGATGGTCACGCCGCTCGACAGCGTGTCCGAGGTGTTGCCCTGTCCGCAGGCGACGCCGGTACCAGGTACGAAACGCTGGCTCAAGGGGATTGCCAATGTGCGCGGTACGCTCGTCACCATCGTCGATCTGCCGGAGTTCTTCGGCAAACCGCCGGTGCGACTCGACGAACGTTCGCGACTTTTGATTTTGAATGTTCCCGGCTTGAGTACAGCGCTGCTGGTGAACGAGGTCGTGGGTTTGCGGCATTTCGATGAAGAGCGGGAGCGGCAGAATATCTCTGGTCTGGATGACCCGGCGTTTGCGTACGTGACCGGGGCGTTTCTTCGAGAGAATGTGGTGTGGGGGGTTTTTGACATGCATTCGCTTAGCGTTAGCGAAGTGTTTCGGCATGTGGCGAGCTAGGGAAGCAAGCCTGCAAGAAATAGCCAATACACATTTTAGGATGACCGGCTGTTAAGGTGCCGGAGGGTCTGGATCGGGGTAGAAACCCCGGAAGAACATCAACGAACTGGAATCGCTAGCGAGATGAGGAGCTGTCTATGGCAATCTTAGATATTCTTAAGGGTAAGTCCAAGGCCGGCCCGATGGCGGGCGAGGCGGACATCGATCTCGGCGAGGCCTATGTCGAGTTGCAATCGGGCAAGCCGGGCTTCGCACTCAGCAAGGACCTGGTCAAATTCATGACCGGCACATCGTTCCTGTTGCTTGGTCTGGTGTTGTCGCTGCTGGCCCTGTATTTTCTGGTTACGCGTGGCGTCGCCCAGGCGGAACGCAACACAAAATATATCGAGCAGTCATCCCAGTTCCTCATGCTGTCGCAGCGGCTGGCCAAAGATTCACGCGAGGCGGTGTACGGCCAGGAAGGCGCATTCCCGACCCTTAAATCGTCGCGCGACGATTTCGACAGCATCGTCAACAACCTGACCAAGGGCAACCCCAAGCTCGGCATCGAGGCCAGCCCGCCCGAGGTACAGGTGGCGCTCGCGTCCGTGGCCGACAAATGGAAAACGACGCGCGCAAACGTCGACCAGATTCTGGGCCAGGAAAAGGCCATGGTAGCGCTGCGCGACCGGGTGGTAGGTATTAACCAGGCCGCGCCACTGTTGCTCGCCTTGTCGGACGAGGTGGTGGAGGCCGGCGCGTCCGCCGGCATGAAGCCTGACCTGATGTACCTCGCCAGCCGTCAGGGAATGCTGTCGCAGCGCATCGCCAAGGACGTAAACCTGTTTGCTCAAGGTGGTACCGAGGCCGCGGTCGCGGCCGCGCAGTTCGGCAAGGACACGAAGCTTTTCAAGGAAACCAACCAACGCCTGCAGGAGAAACTGCCGGCCGGCGTGCGTTCCAAACTGGAAGAGGCGACCGAGGTCTTCAAGGAACTGAATGTACACGTCGAAGGAATTCTGGCGATTGCCGCCGAGCTGTTCGTTTCGCAACGCGCCTCGCAGCTCGTGTTCGAACAGTCCGACCCGCTGCTTGAAGACTCAAAGAAGCTGGTGGCCGCGTACATCGTTCTCGACGATCAGCGTCAGGCCACCCGCTGGTTAACGGCGGTGATGGCGGTACTGTCCGTGGCTTTCCTGTTGATGGTGGCGTGGAAACTGTATAGCGAACAGCGCGAGCGCGCGCGCGCGAGTGGCGAACAAAACCGCCAGACCCAGGACGCGATTCTCAAGTTGCTCGATGAAATGGGTAACCTCGCGGACGGCGATCTCAGCATTCAGCCGGAGGTGACCGAGCAGATCACCGGCGCGATCGCCGACTCGATCAACTTCGCCGTCAAGGAAATGCGCAACCTCGTGGTGCGCATCAAGAACGCCGCGCAACAGGTGGCCGTCGCCTCCGAGCGCAGCCGCCAGACCGCCAACGAGCTTACCCAGGCGGCCTCCCGTCAGGCCACACAGATCACCGACACCACCGCGCGCATGCGCGATATGTCGCAACAGATGGAAGACATGTCCGCCACCGCCGGCCGCTCCGCGGAAGTGGCGCAAGGCTCGGTGGCGACCGCCAAGCGCGGTTCAGCGGCGGTGCAGAACACCATCAAGGGCATGGATGAAATGCGCGAGCACATTCAGGAGACCGCGAAACGCATCAAGCGCCTCGGTGAATCCTCGCAGCAGATCGGTGAAATCGTGGAACTCATCAACGACATCGCCGAGCAGACCAACATCCTGTCGCTGAACGCCGCCATTCAGGCGGCCATGGCGGGCGAGGCCGGTCGCGGTTTCGCGGTGGTGGCGGACGAAGTGCAGCGCCTCGCGGAACGCTCCGGTGAGGCAACCAAACAAATTGCCGATCTGGTGAAAACCATTCAGGCCGATACCAACGAAGCGGTCTCGGCGATGGAACAGACCACCAAGGGCGTGGTCGAAGGCACGCGTCTGGCGGACGCCGCCGGTCAGGCGCTCGGCGAGATCGAGTCGGTGTCCGAGCAGCTCTCGGAACTGATTGTGAAGATCGCGCGCGTCGCTCACCAGCAGTCGGAAAACGCCACGCTGGTGTCGCAGAACATGGGTCAGATCCAGGAGGCCACGACCCTGACCTCCACCGGAACGCGCCAGACGGCGGAGTCGATCGGCAAACTCTCGGAACTCGCACGCGAGTTGCAGGCGTCGGTGGCCGGCTTCAAGTTGCCGGCGGCCTGAGCCGGACGACGCGCGTCGCGCGCGCTGGATAACACATGAGCACGCAGAGCAAGGTCGATCCGAACACCCTCGGCTGGGTCAAGGCCGAGATCGACGAGACCCTCAAGCAGGCACGTCTCGCCCTTGAGTCGTACGCCGAGAACACCACCGACGAGGGCAAGCTGCGATTCTGCACGACCTACCTGCACCAGGTGCTTGGCACTCTGCAGATGGTCGAGCTGGACGGCGCCGCCATGCTGGCGCGCGAGACCGAGGCGCTGGCCGAGTCGGTCCTCAACGGCAAGACCGCGCCGCAACCCGCCGTTATCGAAACCCTGATCCGCGCTATCCTCACGCTGCCGGATTACCTGGCGCGTCTGCAATTCGGCCAGCCGGACGCGCCGTTGCGATTCCTGCCGCTGCTCAATGAACTGCGCGAATGTCACGCTGCCGCGCCCTACAACGAACTCGATCTGTTCCAACCGGACCTCGATGTCCGTCCGCCGAAGCGCGACGCCGGCGAGCGTCTTTCCGAGCCCGACTATGCAGTCTTTACCAAGAAACTACGCCCGGCCTTTCAGGCCACGCTGCTCAACTGGTTGCGCGACACCGGCAACTTCCGCCATCTTGAAGACCTCTCCAATCTGATCGAGCGTTTGCAGAATCAGGCGCCGCTGGCGATCGTTGAACAACAGTTCTGGGTGGCACGCGGCTACCTGGATGCGCTTGCCTCGGGTGCGGTCGCGATCAACAACGACCGCAAGAAACTGCTCGCGCGTCTTGAACAGCAACTCAAGAAGATCGCGATTGGCAGCGACCGCAGTCTGTTGCGCAACACCTGCGAGGCGCTCATCAAGTCGATGCTGTACGAGGTCGGGCAAGCGCATTCCGCCACCCGCCACGCCGCCGAGGTGCGGCGCGCGTTCGCGCTCGATGCACTGATCCCCGGCGCCGGCGGGGAAACCGGGTTCAGCATGCCGACCCCGGAGGCCATGCAGTCGATGAGCCAGGCGCTCGGCGCGGAAATCGGCCAGGTCCAGGACCTGCTGTCCACGTATTTCGAAAACAACGACAGCGCCTCGCTCGAACCGCTTATTACCCTGCTGCACCAGATGTCCGGCACGCTCGAGATGCTCGGTGTCGAGTTGCTCAAGGCACTGGTCGACGAGACCGCCGGACTCTGCCAGCAACTGCAACGCGGCGAGCTGCTACCGGGCGAGCACCTGTCAATGCCGATGGCCGGTGCGATATTGCTGCTCGAAAACAGCGCGCGCGACATCCAGGCCCTGGGCGACGGGTGGAAGCATCAGGTCGAGGATGCGATCGCGAGCTTGCACCAGCTGCGTGCCGGCGCCGACGAGAGCGGTGCCACCGGCATCGAGATCACGGACACGTCACTCACCGATTCCGAATTCAAACAACTGGTGGCCGCGGTTGGCGGCGAGATCCGCACCAACCTCGGCAAGATTGAAGAGGCGCTTGAGACATTCGCCGCCGCGCCGGAGCAGACCGGGCTGCTCGACGCCGTGCCTCTGTCCCTGAACCAGATTCAGGGCGCGCTGCAGATTCTCGGACAGGAGCGCGCCGCCGAACTCACCGCCGATGCACACCGGCAAGTGCAGAACATGCGTGACGGGCGCCTTTCAGCGGACGGCGACATCCTGGATGCGCTCGCGGTGGCGGTTGGCACCATCGGCGCCTACATTGAGGGCCTGGAGCACGACCGCCCGCACCTCGAAACGTTGCTGGTCGCCGCGCACAACGACTTGGCGGCGGCGCTGACCGGCAAGCGTCCGCACAGCGGTAGCCCCGAGGCGTTACTCAACGGCATCGAAAAGAATCTGGGCGTCTGGTTTGCCGATCACGCCGACCGCGCCGCGCTCAACGCCATGCAGCAGGATTTGCGCGACCTCGTCTGGCTCGCCACGCAGCAGAAACAGGAACGCATCGGCAAGCTCTGCGGTCAGATGGTGAGTCTTCTCGAAATAGTGGAAGGCGGCGATGTCTCGAACGAGGTCGTGACGACGCTGCGCCAATCGTACGAGGCGTTGGCCGGGAACGCGCGCACCCAATTGCGTCCACAGGCGCTGGCCCGGGTCGCGGCGCGTGCGTCCTCCAAGGCCAAGGCCGATGCAGCGGTCGCCGTCGCGCCGACCCGCCCGGTGGCGATTGAGGTCGAGAGCGACGACGACATCATCCAGATTTTTATCGAGGATGCGCGTGAGATGATCGCGCTCATCGACCAGTCCTTGCCCGCCTGGCACGCCGATCCGTCCAACCGCGACACGCTGCTCGATCTGCGCCGGGCTTTCCACACGCTCAAAGGCAGCGGCCGCATGGTCGGCGCCTCCGTCATCGCGGAGTTCGCCTGGGCGGTGGAGAACATGCTGAACAAGGTACGCGAAGGCAAGATCGACACCGACGAAGCGATGTTCAATCTGCTGTACCAGACGCACGCGGTGTTACCACAGATGGTGTTGCAGCTCGATGGCGGCCCGCCGCCAGACATCGACGTTAGCGCCTTGCGCGCCGTGGCCGATGCGCTTGCCGATGGCCGCCCGCCTCCGGATGTGGCGGCCAGTACACCGAAGGCCGTTCCGGCACAGCCTGCCTGGACCGTTTCCAAACCCGCCGCGAGCGACACAGCGGTGACCGAGGAACTACCGCAGCTTGACGCCGCGCTGTTACAGATTTTCGGCAACGAAACGCGCGGGCATCTCGATAACATGCGTACCGAGATCGAGAAGTGCCGCGTGGGCGGCATCGGCTGCCTGGCATCGGAGAGCCTGACGCGCGCGGCACACACCCTGCAAGGTAGCGCACGAGCTGTCGGACTCAAGCCCATGGCCGAGGCCAGCGCCGAGATCGAACGGATGCTTCAGGCGCACCAGAAACATCAACAGCTGCTCGATGAACCTGAGCTTGCCCTGTTCGACCGGTTGATCGCCGCGATTGAGCGC
>Ga0315281_10004201_pt1 | contig 20965 bp, 19 predicted proteins | sample YL17G07_0_MG_FD_204540 | JGI IMG/M metagenome (GOLD analysis project Ga0315281, IMG submission 204540) | Sediment microbial communities from Yellowstone Lake, YNP, Wyoming, USA - YL17G07_0 | ecosystem: Environmental > Aquatic > Freshwater > Lake > Sediment | place: USA: Wyoming | collected...
CCGCACCAGCCCATACGCACCTCTGATCATTGTGATTTCATGAATACTCTCGCCATGTTACTCCGCATTTGGCACACCTGAAGAACTGGGTCGATGCTTCATCGCCCCCGCGCGTTTGCACCATCCAATAGAAAGCTTCTCCATGCCCGCATTTTTGGCAGCGAGTTTTTACTGTCGGGAGAGTTCGTATGTTCTCCTCCTCTTTACCGATTACCACGACGGATTCCCTGGTCTTTCCGAATTTCTGCACCACTGGATCTGAACGTCTAGTTTCTTGCCCGCACTTTGGGCATGCTAGCACAACAATCTCTTCCTTCTTTGTTGGAACAAGCGTCAGACTGCATTTCGGGCAGAACTGCATTCTAGATGACGACCGAATTCCACCATGCAGCCTGAGGCGCATTTAACCCTTCTTTCCTTGCTTCGGTGAGACTTCGTCAAAGAATCATACCCGCTTCTGAGAAAACGTAGTCTAACGATTCTCTGTCCCAGCCGGCATGATGAATTGCCGTCGCCACGAATCGTAGTTCAAATTCCGCTGCCCGCACCACTAGCCCCACACCCACTACTGCCCTTCAGGGTCCAAATTTGGACGGCCGCACCAAGCGACCCACACACGACTTCCCCTATGGGGGTTCAAATTATCTCAAACATACACAAACCTGTGGAACCCATACACACTCTGATACTTGCTGCGTAGCAATTCAGAGGCTCGACTTTGACAGGAATCTTTGAAAGCCATTGACATCGATGTGCCTACATGTGTGTGTGCCATCAATGGTGCGAGCATCGTATTTTGAACCGTCGTTTTTGGATTGGATTTGTGTGTGTGGGGCCCTTGGTGCTGGCGCCCGAATTTGAACCGTCATTAGGAGGCGTGATTTGTGTGTGTGCCCTAAAAGCTCGGGAATGGCTTATTACTGAAAAGCTGCGCTTTGCACGCTGATGAGAATGTCAATAGTCGATACTATTGACTTGCTGTACTCCATCTACGCGATCGGTGTTTTCGTCTTCATCGCATACTTCGCCTACAAACTGAGAACCCCAAGGTCGAAGTGACAAACCACGGTCAAGATGGAAAGAACGGAGAAACGCTACCTCTATCTCCTGATCATCATCGCCGTTCTCATCAACGCCGTTACTATTTCTCCCCTTATTCCGTCGCAGAGGTGGCTCTTCTGGTCCCAGCCTACCCCGACCAAGACATTCTATGTCAGCATTAGCGACTACAAATTCAATCTCCCGGCGGACGGTATCACGATCAAGGTCGGCGAGCCGGTCAAGTTTGTTGTGACATCTAGCGATGTTACCTACGGTTTCGGGGTCTTCTACAGGAGTGGACGAATGCTCTTCCAAATCCAAGTACTTCCTAACTATACTAACGAGATTATCTGGATCTTCGACGAGCCAGGATCTTACACGATCAGGTCAACGGAGTACTCGGGGCCAGAGCATTCATTCATGGTTGTGCCTGACGCCATAACAGTGGTGCCATAGCCATGGCCAAGCAACCCATGACTCTCGAAGTGCTTTCTCTACGCTATGCGCTTGTGGCCATAGTGTTCTTGGGGCTTGCCGGGATTGAGGGGCTCTTCATGCGGACACAGCTGTCGGACATCTCGCTTGCTATCCCGGGGCTGATTACGATCCCAATGGCGCCGGAGCATTACTACGCCATGCTCACAGCACATCCACTCGTGGGCGCGTACGGCTGGGCTTACCTCGCCGTGTTTGCGGCGTTCTACTACCTCGTCCCCACACTAATCAAGAAACCACTCTACAGCATTAGACTCGCCAATGGGCACATGTGGATGCACATCGTGGGCTTACTTACAGTATGGTCCGCCGGCTTCTTCCTAAAGTTCGGATCCTTGTACACAGTCTACTGGCCTCTTCCAGTCGCCCGCTTCTCACCGATCAGCGTGGTCGTCTTCGCAGTAGGTCTTGCTCTCGTGGAACTCTCTGTGTTATGCTTCATCTTCAACATCTTCGCCACGGTGTTGAGGACAACCAAGCCTGACGCACTTACCAAAGGAGCTGCCCTTCGAAGTCTGCTGATCGCCTCGTTCGGCCTAGGCGGGATTGCGCATTCTCTTAGAGAGCTCTTTGGACACAAGACTGCTCTCAATGGAGGATCGCACGCCCCAGACCCTGAATCGCTGCCAGTGTTCGTTGTTGCAGTTATGCGCGGATCCATCGACGCTGCCCTGAATGCGGTTGTGCTTGCAGGTGCCGGCGTGTTGATGCTCGCGTTTGCACTTCCGACATTACTGGCTGGTGTGAGGCTCGATCCATTGTTGGTCGATCCTCTGCTTTACAAGAACGTCTTCTGGTGGGGGCTCGACATGATCGCCGACGGTGACGTGCTCATCTGGGTGGCTGGGACACTCTATTTGCTCGCGCCGATCGTCGCAAACAGGCCGCTCTACGGAGAACAAGTGGTCAGGTACGTGATCCTAACTGACCTCATCGTATCAATGGGCGTCTGGAGTCACCACCTGCTATCAGATAGGCCTCAGCCTGAACTGATGAGACTCATTTCTGGCCAGTTCATAACGTGGGGCGAATTCTTCACGATGGGGCTATCGTTCTTCGCGGTTTTGATGACGCTGTGGCTCGCGAGACCTGTCAAACTCAGTATGCCGTTGAAGTTCATGCTCGGAGGCATCATGGGCTTCGCGCTAGGAGGCGGTTCAGGGCTCCTACAAGCGAACTACGCCATCAATCTCGTCATGCACAACACTCAATGGGTTCCAGGCTTCCACATCCACGAGATGCTCCTCACAGGCTTGAGCAACATACTCTTCGCAGCAATCTATGCACTTCTTCCCATGCTTACAGGCATGGGACTGAAGAGCGAGCGACTCAGTAACCTGCATTTCTGGCTCTGGACCGTTGGAGGAGTTGGGATGGCGTTCTCCATGGGCCTTGCTTGGAGAGATGGGATGCTTCGTCGAACGCTCTACCCAGGCGTAACCATGTACCTTCCGTACATGAACGGAGCCATGTTCTTCGGCATAACACTCGCACTAGGCTTCGTTGCTTTCCTAGCAAACCTCATACATACATACGGACTCAGAACCCTCGTCGGACTCTTCATCCCACAAATATCGAAGAAAAAGTAGATCAAGTCGCCATGTGCAGATGATACACGGCGTACTTATCCTGGTCTACTAGAAGGAATAGTCGTCGTCAAGGAGGTGGAGAGTGTTGGAGCAGAAGCCGACCGATGTTCTTGAGGAGGAGCACCGCGTCATTCAGAAAGTCGTGGGCACATTTGCGGTCTTGGCTGAAGATCTCGAAGCTGGCCGAGAGGTGAATCCCGAAACGTTCAGGGAAATCTTGGAGTTCATGCGCACCTTCGTCGACAAATGTCATCACGGTAAGGAGGAGACTCACTTGTTCCCGCTTCTGGAAAAGAAGGGGGTTCCGCTTCGGGGTTGCCCTCTGGGGGTGCTAATCGCCGAACATCAGAGAGGTAGGGCACTGGTGACGGGACTCGCAGCGTCGACTGAGGCATATGCGAAGCAGGGTGGTTCAGCTAATAGACCTGTATTGGATAACTTGCGGGGCTTGATGGATCTCTATCCGAATCATATCTGGAAGGAGGACTATCTTGCGTTCCCTATGACCAACAAGATTCTGAGCGCGGAGGAACAAGACGAGCTACGTGAGAAATTCGAAGCTGTGGAGAAGACGATCGGGGTTGATGTCCACCTTCGATTCGAGCAATTGGCTGAGAAGCTAGACAGGGAATCGCGCAGGTCCTAGGATACCCAGACAACACTGCACTATACTCGTCCGGTTTTCGCAACCAGAACTCGGCAATGCTGAGATGAGGATTCGTAGATCGTTCTGTTGTATTCGAAGTGCCCGCGGCCGCGCAAGCAAGACGGCTTATGCAGACTTGACGAATTTCTCCGGATTCTTGTCGAATTCCTGTTTGCAGACCTGTGAACAGAAGGAGTATGTTTTCGCTTTGTATTCAGATTTCCATTTTGCAGTCTTCTCATTTACCTGCATCTTGCAGACTACATCCAGTGCCATGCAAAACCCTCGTCAAATTCGGCCTACTCAGCAGAACATCAGCCTTTCTCTTGACGTTCAGTAAGCGACCGTGCTCCGTGACTCTAACACCTGTAGAGGGCAGTCACTCGCGGCTCTCAAGTTCTTTGGCCCGTGTCTTGATAAACTCCGCGACTTTCTCTTCGCTATATTTCGCTGCTTCCTGCTGCTTCTTCAAATGTTCGTTGATCATGGTCAGAAGCTCATCCATCTTGATTGGTTTGACTATGTATCCATCCGCGCCCTTGTTCACGGCTTCAATGGCGTTCTGCAATGACGGGTAGCCTGTAATGATTATCTTGACCATCTTCGGCGTAGTCTCCTTCATCGCGGTCAGCAGCTGTACGCCATTCATGTCAGAAAGACGTATGTCAACCAAGGCGAGGTTGTAGGGCGTCGCCTCTGATTTCGTGATCGCTGCTTGCCCACTTTCGGCGGTGTCAACGAGGTAGCCCTTCTCCTGCAGCACCGCTGAGATGGACCTGCGTACATTCTCGTCATCGTCGATGATGAGGATCCTAGCCTGTTTCGTCTCGTTCATCTTTTCTTCATCTCCTCGGGTCTTCGCCTAAGTTCTGCGCTGCCGAGATTCCTGGAATGATTCTTCGATCTCCGCCGAAGGGCCTTCCTCTCCTTCACAGCTTCTCAACTCATGATCATGTTGCGCGCTAGATTGCGTAGTTCTCTGCGATCTGTTTGGATGCATCATACAGTTTCAACTCTGAGAGAGTGCTAGCTGTTGGCACGCCGTTGCTCGTCCAGCCTCGAAGCCTGTAGTACTCATCGAGCATGGGATCCAGCGCAACGGTCATGTTCTTTGAATGTCCTTCCGGCAAGGGGGTCTCCAAGAGCCTCCGAGGCAGTGAATCGTCTTTTCGAGTGAAACCTTCTCTCGCATTGAAGGCGCGTTCAAGGTTGCAGATTCTCTCGCCGATGCTGATCAGGTCTCTCGCCGTGAAGGGTACGCCGGTCACAGCCTGAAGTAGGCGTGCGTAGTGGTCCGGATTCATGGCGAACTGTGAGAACCTGCACAGCACCATAGAGTCTGTTGCTGCTGCGATATTCTGAAGCAATATCGTGAGGCTCGCTTTACCGTCAATCTTGAATCGGTCAACGAGCGCAGGATTTCCCAGAACCTCTACGGACGTCATGTACGCACGAAGATGGCAAGCTCCACGGTTCGACGTAGCATATGCTAACCCCATCCCTTGAATTCCTCTAGGATCATAGGCTGGCATCTCAAGCCCCTTGACGCTCATCGAGCACTCAGGGTGTCCGTGCTTTCGGGCAAACCTGAGCGAGCCTTCAGCGAGTTCGTTCCCGATCCCGGATCGTTCGCCAATTAGCTTGACATAGTCCACTATGGCCTGAGCGTCGCCGAACTTGGGACCGCCCGAAAGATGGCCCGCGGAGGAGAGCTCCATCGCGCACGCGACCGTGCTGCCGGTTGAGATCGTATCGAGCCCGTACTCGTTGCAGAGGTAACTTGCTTCTGTGATAGCTTCTAGATCACGTACGCCGCAGGCGGCGCCGAGAGCCCACACTGTCTCGTACTCAGGTCCCTCACCCTGTCTGTCTTTTCCAGGAATCTTCGTTGCTCTTCCGCAGGCGATCGTGCAGGCATCGCATGCGACTCTCTTCTCGAGTATTCGCTCCCTGATTGTCTCACCGGAAATCGCGTCAGCGTCCTCGAAGAAGCCTCTTTGAAAGTTGAATGTCGGTAGTGCCCCGATCTCATTCATTATGTTCATGAGGACCGCTGTTCCATAGTTCGGCAGTGAATCCTTCGTGACGGGATTCTTGGAGATCGCCTCGAGACTGCTTCGACCTGCGGCGATGAATTCTTCTTGATTCGCTGTTGTTGGCTCTTGGCTCCCGAGGACGGCGATCGCTTTGAGGTTCTTTGAACCCATAACGGCTCCGACGCCGCCTCTTCCCGCCGCTCTATGCTTGTCATTGATTATGGAACTGATCAGTACCTGGCGTTCGCCCGCGGGCCCGATGCATGCCACTTTGGCATCCTTGTCGGTTTCCGACTTGATCTTGTCTTCTGTCGTGTGAGTATTGGATCCCCAAATATGATCAGCATTCCGAACCTCGACCGCGTCATCACGAATCCATACGTAACTCGGTCTCTCTGCTCTGCCCTCGAGTACCACAGCATCCCAGCCACTGCGTTTCATCTGAACTCCGAAATGTCCGCCCGAGTTGGAATCAAAGACCGTACCCGTTAGGGGCGATCTTGTTGTGACCGAATACCGACCCGACGTGGGCGCGCCAGTTCCGGTCAGAGGACCGGTTGCAAAGATCAGCTTGTTCTCCGGCGAGAGCGGATTCGTCGCCCGTGGAATTTCGCGAAACAGCATCTCGGCACCCAAGCCTCGCCCGCCTAGGAAAAGTTCCGCTTGTTCCTTTGTCAGAGGATGCGAGAAGACTTTCTCCCTGTCGAGATCTATTCTGAGAATCTTTCCCGCCCATCCGTACAAGATTTCATCGCCTTCCTCTAGAAGTCCTTGAATTTCCTGTACGCGTTGTCAGGGCAAGTCTTACACTTCTTGACGTAGACAGTCTGAACTTCCAGTGGTTGTTTGGAAATACTGTTGTTCGGGCAGATTTTGCAGGGAACCTCTTCAACAAACCAAGAATCATCGTACTTAGCCCAACTTAGAGAGTTCACAATGTTGATTCCATTGCTAGTACCGATCCGGAATCTCTCCGGCCGGAGAAGACCCGGCGAGTTCGCCGCTGCGTATATGCATCTGATTGCTTCCAGGAAATTGGTGACGCCCCCGGCTGCCTTCACGCCGAGCCTGTCGCCGACTGTGTCGCGCATCAGCTTCAAGTGGGCAGGGTACGCGCCCATCGGTCCAAATCCAGTGGAGGTCTTGACAAAAGCTGCGCCTGCCTCCTCGGATATTCTACACGCCTCCACGATCTCCTCATCTGTGAGGTAGCCGGTTTCAAGGATGACTTTTACCGGCGCTCCATCCGCTTTATTCACCACTGCTCCGATATCGTCTCGAACGAGCTCACGCATCCTACGGCTTTCGTCTCCGGAGGACGCCGTCATCTCTCGAATAGCTCCGACGTTGATTACCATGTCAATCTCGGTCGCCCCGTTTCCTATCGCGTCTGATGTCTCAAACCCCTTCGACTCGGTGGACATTTGACCAAGGGGAAATCCCACAACGCTGGCTACGCCAACTCGACTCGATTTGGATCTCAGGTAGCGTGAGACTTCGGGCACCCACCATGAGTTGACGCAGACAGTTGCGAAGCCATGAGTGTCAGCCTCATCGCACATCGATCGAATCTTCCTTTTGAGGACATGGGGCTTCAGCTCGGTGTGATCGATCAAGCCAGCGACTTGCTTCTCGTCCAAGCGTTCAGCAACTTCGCGGAGCGTCTGACGGGGGATTCTCACAATCCTTCCCTAATCAAAGAGACAAGTTCGAAGGGAATGAACTTTCCTACCTCTGGTTAGGTTTGACTTGCTATCTGATCGATGGCAGAACTCAGTTCCAAGCTCGGAAGCTGGATTGATGTTGCCTATTCTGCACCAGTAGGTTTTTACCTGAGGCGGCCATGTTGGGGCGAAGAGAAGCGCTCACAGCTGCGTGGGCATCCACAAGACTTTGAGTTCTTCTCAAAATGAACGAAAGCCAAAGCAGCAATATCGTGGAAGTCTGAGAGAACCGAATTCTAATTCCCGTAACTGCTCATAGTCTGACAGAACGGCGGATCGAGTCTTCGGCGATTATCACGGACCTACGGGTTAGCCGCCGAGGCTAAGGAGAAAACAGACAATGAGTAGTTTCGAAGAACTGGGCCTAAGCCCAGAAATATTAAGCGCTGTCAAAGCGCTCGGATTCGACGTACCGTTTCCCATCCAAGAAGCAATCATTCCGCTTCTGTGGAGCGGAACCGATGTTATTGGCCAAGCGCACACAGGTACTGGAAAGACCGCTGCGTTCGGCCTACCGATTCTAGAAATCGTCGATGAGAAAAATTTGAATATACAAGCGTTGGTGCTTGTTCCGACACGCGAGCTTGCGATGCAAGTCGCTGATGACATCAACTCATACGCCAAATTCACACGCAAGCGCGCCCTAGCAATCTACGGTGGCCAATCCATCCACGCCCAAATTGACGCTCTAGAGGATTGCCCAAAAATCATCGTTGGAACACCAGGCCGTATCCTCGACCATCTTGAACGCAGATCTCTACACTTGGAAAACGTTCAATGCGTCGTGCTTGACGAAGCGGACAGGATGCTCGACATGGGCTTCATACGCGATGTTGAGCATATTCTGCAACAGACCGGAAGACGCCAAATTGCGTTCTTCTCGGCAACTATGCCCGATGAAGTGCGTAAGCTCGCTCGTAGATACATGAAGAACCCGCGCGAAGTTCTAATCGAATCAGAGGACCTCAACATCAAAGAAATCAAACAGTACTTCTGCCAAGCAGAGCGCGATACAAAACTTGACGCACTTCTGAAGATTCTACATGATAAGAACGTACAACGCGCCATAGTGTTCTGCCGGACCAAGCGTACGACGTTTTGGCTTAGCGAGTCGCTCAGGAGAAGACATGAGAATGCCACAGCGATAAACGGCGATCTCTCTCAGAATCAACGCGACCGAGCAATGGAGGACTTTCGAAGCGGTCACAGCCGCATACTGGTTGCCACTGACTTGGCTGGAAGAGGCCTAGATATTGATGGGGTCACGCACATCATCAACTATGATGTCCCCGAGGACCCCCTCACCTACTTCCACAGAATCGGTAGAACAGGAAGAGCTGGCAAGACCGGAACCGCGGTGACGATCGTATCTGCAGAACAGAACGCCGACTTCAGAGCAATAGAGACAATGGCGAACTATCAAATTGAACGCCTCGAAATCGGCAAGCTTGAGCGGAACACATTCACTCCAAGCAACAGAAGGCCGGAACGATTTCATGAGGAAAGCCGACGCAGATTCAACGGAATGCCACATCGACACTCTAGGTACAGCCACGATCCGCCCTTCCGAGGAATGCGCGGGCCAAGCGATGCCTCTATAACGAACATGCAACGCTGAGAGGCAGGATTCACATGCCAGTAGCCACAAGAAACCTTGCAACCGGGCGCGGCTCCGACCGCGATCTTGTCTACCTTCTCATGCTCGCAAAGAAGTACGGCTTGGAACCCACCGAACTACACAATGCCTTGGTGAAGGCAAAGAGCAGCAAAGAGTCATCATGCGGACCTTTATCGATAGAACTGCGAGAACGCGGAGAGAACGCCTCCCGTTTCATGTTCTCGCAAAACGACCGATCTGTCGCACAGGCCGCGGTTTCTGACGCTTCAATGGCGAAACTTCGGGATGTGCCCGTGGAGTTCAAGCGACTACTGAAGGATTCGCACTCACAATCTACCGTCAATGATCACGTCGAATCCAAAAGGCGCATCGCCGATCTTCAATTCGGTTTGAAACATGTGAACCTGAAAGCTCGTGTCACTGACAAGTCAGAGGTTAGAGCGGTCGAGTCAAGAAACGGCTCGCCGCTTGCAGTATGCATAGCAACTCTCTCCGATGGAACAGGAGAAGTAAGGCTCCCCCTCTGGAACAGACAGATCGATTCCATAGCAAAGAACGACACAGTAGTCATCCATGACGCGACTGTCAAGCATTTCAGAGGCGAAATGCAGCTGTCGCTACCGTGGAAGACAGGAAGCATCTCAACCGTGCAATCCACAGAGAGAATCACTCAATAGTCGAGTGCGCCGCCTAGTGTTTTCAGTTTTGTCAGCACGACCTAAATACAACGACACCAGTCCTGTCAGCGTTTAAGAGAGTCTAGCAGACTTGTCGGAAGAGAGCTCAGAGAGCAAGGCTCCGGTGAAGCTTGATATCGATAGGCTCCAGGATTTCAAGTTTCATGTCGCTTATGGCGTCTACTCTCGAGCTTGGGAAGACAACACATCAGAAACTGCTAGAAACAAGCTGAACGAGCTGATCTCCGCTCTCTCGAAGGATGACAGCGAAGACAGCTACCTTTCGTTCTATTCTGGGATACAGGAATACCGGAGAGATGCCATGTCATTCAGATCTGGTCGGATGAGGATTCAGACCCAGAGAAAGAGGGACTGGCAGCAGAGAGATACCAAAGACCGGAGAAACAGTCGTCACAGATGAGAACCAGGTCCACCAACCGCTGAGAAGACCCGGCCGGGGCTTAGTTTCGTTTGCAGATACACTCTCCTCACGAATTGCATGAAAAGGGTGTTCTGATGAAACGAAACTCTTTTCCCGCGAATCGGGAAACGCGTCCTCGACTGCCGATGCCAACGACTGCCAAGCTCTGCAGCAAATGCAGAGCTCCACTTGATGAGAACGCGAAATTCTGCCCCAAGTGTGGTGCAGTTGCAGACGTGACGGTGCAAATGCCGCCGGAGCACGAGAGACACCCGGCACGTTGGCTCGCTGCTGGCCTGACGGTGATGTTGATTGGCGTTCTATTCTTCCTGTCGCAGAGGATTGCGATGCCTACTCACGTGTGGCTGGCATATTTCGTGGCAGGCCTAGGAGCTGTGCTCGTGATCTCTGGGCTGGCGAGCTACTCAGGAAGACGATCACCGCGGCGTGAACATCGTACACTTCAGCCCAAAGGACCCGCTGAACAACCACGAAGAGCCAAGTTCTCAGGACAGCTCGGAATCGATCATAGTACACTGACCGGCAAGAAAATTCTATTCGAGTTTGACCCGTCCATGCCATATCAGATGGTCGTGAGAGACTTCGCTCTTGAATGCACCTCCCACAAAGAGAAAATGCTCATCCTTACGCCGGCCGGAAGCGTAGTGGAGCAAGCTGTCCGTGGAGATGAGAACGTCGAGACCATCAGCCTTACCCACGATCTAATGCTGTCTTCGATTCTAGACGACCATCAGGAGAGACCGCTCAACATGATCTACGACAGCCTGACCGATCTGGCGCTAGTTGCGGACCCTCGAACGGCCTACAAGTTCGCGCTTAACGCATTGCGGCAACTTTCAGATCCGAAAGTGACTGTTATTTTCCTGCTCAACCCGTCTGCCCATGAATCGAAGGACGTTAGCAGCCTAAGAGGCCTTTTCAGCAACCAAGTCGTCTACGGAAAAGAAGGAATAAGCAGCATCAAATTCGCGTAGTTGGATCGCCCCTGCGTAGAAGCCCCTGGCTTCTATCAAAAGCGTTATCTCTCAACACAGTGAATCCTACTGAAGTCACGGGTGGTTTTCAGGAGAGTATTGGCTTGTCGATAGAAGCGAATAGAAAGATTGCTTGGGACTATCATGCCGCCCTCAACAACCGAGACATAGACAAGGCAATGTCAATGTTCGCAGACGACGCCACCTGGATCGTGATGCCGGGCGCCACGATGTACAACAAACAAGAGATCAGAAAGTATTTGGAGAAGGCTATGAAGAATTTCCCAAAGTTTGTTGTCAAAGACATTCATCCGCCGGTTGTTTCTGGAGACATGCTGACCCACGAATACATTCACGAAGTTAGATTACAGGATGGCCGGGAGGGACAGATTCCGGCAGTCGTTGTGATGGAACTAAGTAACGGTAAGATCACTCAAATACGCTACTACATAGACAAGCTTGAAGCAGCGAAACAAATGGCAAAGGGTTTTGTCAACAAACGACTTGTTGCAGGCATCGTCAAGCAAGTTGATGAATTACTCAACCCCTAGCAATCGCTCTGCAGCTGTTCGTCCACTCATCCTTCCTATTTCACAGACTTCCGAACGTTAGATCGGTGACATTCTTCATGTTCTGAAGCTGTTCTGCGCAGTCATCGCACACTCGTTTCTCGAACTCCATCTTCGCAACGCGCTCCTCAAGCAAGAGCGGCGTCGGCTCTGCTTGGAGAAAATGCGCTGTGAAATGGGCTCTTCTAGTCGCCGGCTTTCTTTGACACATCTCACAATCGCTCGCTTGTTCACGCTTTCTAAGCATGGAATCGATCATCGTTCATCAGCGTCATGCTCGGCTCTGAAGGGCTGCTCAACTCTGAAAGGTCGAGATTGAAAACGTTTGCGACCATGACGCTTTGCCAAGAGGGCCATCTCGGCAAACGAGATATCTAACCGAGGAGGCTGATAGTGGTCCATGTTGAGGCGATACGTCCTCTCACTTGATCAGGGAACCACCAGTTCACGTGCAGTTCTGTTCGACGAGCATTGTAGGTTATTGCGCTCCGCAAAAGAGGAATTTCGACAGATCTTTCCTCGCCCAGGATGGGTTGAGCATGACCCGACTGCGATCTGGTCGACTCAGATCAATACAGCTAAGAAAGTCGCTAAGAGTCACAGAACCAGGATCGCCGCAATCGGGGTAACGAACCAGCGAGAAACCACCATGGTGTGGGACCGACATACGGGCAGACCCATACACAACGCGATAGTCTGGCAGGACAGGAGAACCGCGCCGATCATAGATGACCTGACAGCGAGAGGGCACTCCTCCTACATCCGAAAGACCACTGGACTAATCCCTGATGCGTACTTCTCAGGGCCGAAGATCAAGTGGATCTTGGAGAATGTTCCGAAAGCCAAGAAGAGAGCCAGAAAGGGTGACCTGCTCTTCGGAACCGTGGACACCTTTCTAATCTGGAAGCTCACTGGCGGTCGAGTTCACGCAACAGACCCATCAAACGCCTCTAGGACCATGATCTTTGACACCAAACGGAGATCATGGGATCCGCGTCTGCTCGACCTCCTCGAAATCCCGATAGACATGCTGCCCGAAGTGAAATCGTCAAGCGAGGTACTAGGCTACACTGACCCGGGCTTGTTTGGGCGAGAGATCCCGATTGGCGGTGTCATAGGCGATCAGCAGGCTGCACTCTTTGGTCAGGTCGGATTCGAAAAGGGCGCTGCAAAGAATACATACGGAACAGGGTGCTTCGTCCTCTTGAATACGGGAAACCGACCTTCCACTCCACGTTTTGGGCTGATCTCCACAATCGCTTGGAGCCTCGGAGACAAGGTCACCTATGCGTTGGAGGGAAGCGTGTTCATCGGAGGTGCAGTCATCCAATGGTTGCGGGACAGGCTCGGCATCGTGGGAAAAGCCTCCGACACCGAGCTGATCGGACGCAAGACACCGAACAGCGGTGGCGTCTTCTTTGTCCCGGCGCTCACAGGAATCGGTGCACCTTACTGGGACATGTATGCGAGGGGGCTCATAATCGGAATCACCCGCGACACGACTAGAAACCAAATCGTTAGAGCCGCGCTCGAATCCATCTGCCTCCAAACTGTGGACGTTCTCGAAGCGATGACAAGGACGACAGGAAGTCGACTGCGATACCTCAAAGTCGACGGCGGAGCATCAGTGAACAGCTTCCTCATGCAACTTCAAGCCGATCTGCTTGGGCTTCCGATTGAGCGCTCAGCGATTGCTGAGACTACGGCTTTGGGGGCTGCATTTCTCGCGGGTCTAGCAGTCGGAGTATGGGACGACTTAGACGAGCTGAAGGATCTGAGAAGAGTCGACAGAATCTTCAGACCGGCCATGGCTGAAGATGTGCGCGTGCAAATGCGTGAAGGATGGAAGCGAGCCGTTCGCAGAACTCTGGACTGGGCTAGGCCCGACCGTGTCTAGATCTCCTTGTGCCACGTCGCCTTCGTGACGGCTTGACTATGTTTGGGCGGTTCCTTCTTTTCGTATGCGTGGCGCATGGCAATCTCGTTCTTGTAGGCACTGATCTGTGAGGAAATCTCCCGACTGCTCCAGTGCAAGATCTTGCCCATCTTCTTCGCGACTTTCGCGCAGCAGTCTAGGCCTTCACATTCCCTGAACGCGATGAGGCTTCTTCGAATCATAAAGTCATCTAGGGTTAGTGCGGATTCCTTCCCGATCGCATGAACGACTTCAGCCATGATATCAGGTTGCATCTTGCATATTCGCTCCCTGAGTCGCTTGTCCTTCTTGACGTAGTCGAGCACTTCCGTGTAGCGGGAACCGTAGAGGGAGACGAAGCGGTCGAGCGTCTCCACGCCGATTCCGCGCTCCTTGGCGAGCGAAACCCTTTTCGCTCGAACTCTCTCGAGGTTAGCTGGGTCAGCCCCGGGCAGTTTCTCCTTTGCTGTTGTGCATTCGGCACTCGATCCCAGTTTCTTGCACACCACGTCAGTAATGTCCTCGGCAATGCCACGGTATGCTGTGAGCTTACCGCCGATGACTGAGACCAGTCCTCTCAGTCCTTCCTTCTTTTCGTGGTCGTAGATGATGTGGCGACGAGTGACGGATGACTCCTTGACGCCTTCAACGCGAAGTAGGGACCGCACCCCCGCAATCGTGTAGAAGATCCGATCAAACTTCGTTTTCGGAAAGGCTTTCTGGACCTCGGTTCGTAGATAGTTGACGTCCTCTACCTCGGCCTTCACCGCGTCCATATCTTTCTCATAGTCGGTGTCCGTTGTTCCGATCAGCTCGAAATCGAGCCAAGGCATCACGAAATATGCTCGACCATCAGACGCAAAGAGAGCTACCGCATCTTTCGTCACCTTCGGAGTCACAAGGTGGATGCCTTTTGTTGTCCGAGCCAGGGGCTGTTTCTCTCCTCTAACTTCGTGTACAACATCATCAAGCCATGGGCCTCCGACATTGACGATAAGTTTCGATCGGAACTGTGCCGTCTTGCCTGAGAGCGCATCCTTGACCTTCACACCAGAAACCAGATCGTTCTTCTTCACTAGCCCTACAACTTTCGCATGATTCAGTAGCACGGCCCCGTGACTTTGTGCCGAGATGACGTTTTCCGTACAGAGGCGTTCTGTGAGCGCAATCTGCGAATCGTAGTAGACGTATGCGCCCCTAAGTCCGTTCTCAGCGAGCGCGGGTTCCGCGTCAAGCACTTCCGCTTTGCTAAGGAAGTTGTGGCTTGGGAGCGATTTATCGTAGGAGAGAAGGTCGTATAGGACCATGCCGATCTTCAGTTTCATCTTGTGAAGGAAACCGCCGTACACCGGGATGAGGAACTTCAGAGGATGAACAAGATGCGGCGCAAGCCTCAGAAGGATCTCCCTTTCTCTGAGTCCTTCCCTCACGAGACCGAGATCATAATTTGCCAGATACCGCAGTCCGCCGTGGATCATTCTACTTGAGCGGCCGCTCGTGCCGTAGCAGAAGTCCTCTTTCTCAAACAGGACGGTCTTCAGGCCCCGCATAGCGGCGTCCCTTGCGACACCCGTTCCGATAATTCCGCCCCCGATGACGGCAACATCGTAATCTGCTTCAGCGAATTTCGAGAAATCCCTCTGACTAGGCATAACTACCGAGTACGATTCTTGACCGTTCTGCCTTATACGTTAGAGCGTAACTCAATCATTGTGAAGGGAGATTGTCGAACACAAGCTGGCAGCATACGGAGGGCAGTTTTGAAGGCGCACGTGGCACACAGATATACTACCAAACCTGGAAACCATCTGGAAAGCCCAAGGCGATATTTGTCATAGCTCACGGCATCGGAGAACATAGCGCTCGATATGCACACGTTGCGGAGCATTTGGCACGTTTTGGGTTCACGGTGTGGGCCTGTGATCATCGCGGACATGGAAAATCAGGCGGAAAGCGAGGGCACGTCGACAGCTTCGATGACTACCTCGCCGATCTCGGCCAGCTGATTCGAATCGCGAAGGATCATTATCCGGGGACCAAGATCTTCCTCATGGGGCACAACCTCGGAGGACTCATCGCCTCGTACTTCGCCGAGAAGCATTCCGGCGAACTTGATGGATTGATCGCGAGTGGGCCAGCATTGAGGGAGAAGATGAAGATCCCGCCTGTGAAGGCGTTCATCGGCAAGGCTCTTTCGAACATTGTTCCGACCTTCTCGATGACCACAGGCTTAGATCCGAGTCTGCTCTCGCACGATCAAGAAGTTGTACGCAAGTATGTTGAGGATCCATTGGTTCACAAGGTTGCTACTGCACGATGGTTCACTGAATATCGCCGAGCACAAGATGAAACCATGCAAGGAGCGGACAAGCTTACGATGCCTTGCCTGATAATACAAGGCGGAGCCGACGGAATCGTTGATCCATCCGCGACGAACGAGTTCTTCAAGAGAATCAAGTCGTCTGACAAAACGTTGAAGGTTTACGAAGGCTTCTACCACGAAAGCCTGAACGAAGTGGGCAAAGAAAGCGTTCTCGGAGATATTGACACTTGGCTGTCCGCGAGAATCTAATATCATATCCGGGAACGTTGCGACATGAGCTAGAAGACAACTCCTAGAAGCACGAAAGGGAGAGATCAACTCAGTGGCGGTTGTATAGGCAGGCCTTCGTTTTCTGAGTGTTGCGAACACGATTAGTGCAGGGCATATTCAAGTATTGCATGAGCAAATGCGATAGAGCCGCGTAACTCCAATGAGCGATCTAATAGGCCTGGCAGGCCTCTTCCTTGCAGCGATGGTCGCTGGCGCTATCAATTCTGTGGCAGGAGGCGGGACTCTCATCTCTTTTCCCTCACTTGTGGCGTTCGGCGAACCAGAGATAATCTCTAACGCGACGAACACAGCGGCCATGTGGCCTGGTTCGCTTAGCAGCGCGCTCGGTTATCGAAAGGACACGTCAGTCGAGCGCGGTTTGCTCATCATGCTCGCTATTCCTAGCCTGGTTGGCGGTCTCCTTGGCGCCGTGATTCTAGTGATCACGCCAGCGGAGACTTTTAGACGCGTTGTCCCATTCCTGATTCTCTTTGCTACGTTGCTGCTGGCGTCACGCGATACTCTTGCGCGAAAATTCGGCAACAATCCCACTGGCGAGGAGCACGTGACGATCTTTGGGCGAATCTGGGGCGGCCTCTTCCAACTGTTCGTCGCCACATACGGCGGCTACTTCGGAGCAGGCATAGGCATCCTGATGTTAGGATCTTTCAGTCTCATGGGTATGCGCGACATCCACAAGATGAACGCGATCAAGACTCCCCTCGCCGCTATCATCAATGTAACTGCGTTTGTTTTCTTCGCGCTCAAAGGCTTGGTAGTATGGCCCTTGGCAATTCTCATGGCCGCGGGTGCGATTACTGGTGGATACGGCGGCGCGCGCTCAGCCAAACATGTGAATCCTCGCCTTCTACACTTGTGCGTCATTATCGTTGGCCTGCTGGTTTCAGGCTGGTTCTTCATCAAATCATTCTAGTTGACCGAAAACGAAGGAAGAAAAGGGCGAATCGTCAGGGGAAGAATCCAGTAACTTTGAGCGTGCGTCGATTTCACAGCCCGGCCAGAAGAGGGGTTTGGACCCCTCAAAGCAGAAGCAGCAACTCCTAGGCCGTTGATAATTGCAACACCATAGAACGCGTATCTTAGAGCACCTAGCAGCTGTGTGACCTCCTCTTGGCTACCCAGCGCAGTCGCGGCGATCACCACTGCTAGTTTATCGTACGGCATGAGAGCGGTCATCAGGGTCAGACTTGGGGGAATCCTGAGCACCATGCTCGCGTTCAGCAGTGTGCATGATGCTCCACATTCAATAGACGCAAGCGAAGCGACGCTCGCGTTTTGCACTAACGGTTAAATAACCGCGCAAGTGTGATGACCGCTGGTCGTGGCTTAAGTGAGGGATTCAGTTCACAACAGGCGATTACGTTCACTCGTAGAATGTTAGACCTCTCGCTGATCGAACAACGACTTTCTGGCCTGACCGCATTCGGTCCTTCTCTCGTCACAGCGTTTCTGGGGAGGATTCTCATTTGACAACTAGGGTTAGGTTAGCAATTCCAAAGGGCTCCCTTGAGAAGGACACATTCGATCTTCTGGAGCGAGCGTGGTACAGGATCTACGGTAAGAACCGCACTTATCGGCCCGTATTAAGCGACCAAGAGGTGGAGGTGAAGCTTCTTCGCCCCCAAGAGATACCGATCGCGGTCAACGAAGGCGCTTACGATGTTGGAATCACCGGGGAAGATTGGGTCAGAGAGACAAACGTTGACATTGAGGTCCTATTCGACCTCAGATATGGCGCTGTGAGGCTCGTTTTTGCAGCTCCTGAATCAACGCACGCGACCTCAGCTGATGAGTACGTTGAAGGACTATGGAATTCGGGCAGACCGGTGCGAATCTCAACGGAGTACCTCAACATTGCAGCGAGATACGTGAGCTCTCTGACATCCTATCGTCGGAGGTTTGGAGAGAAGTCTCCTTTAGTGATAACTCCGTGGTGGACTAAGGGCGACAACAAGGCCGCGAGGATCTACCTTTCTTTCGGGGCCACAGAAGCGAAACCGCCGGAAGAAGCAGACGCCATCCTGGACGTTGTTGAAACCGGAACCACTTTGCAGGCTAACAAGCTCAGGGTTCTGGACACGGTGCTACAGTCCACGTCAGTATTGATCGTTAACCGAGAGTCGCTCAAGGACGGTGGGAAACGCGAGAAGATCTACGACATCCTCACATTGCTGAAGGGAGTCGTGGAAGCCGAAGGTAAGCTGCACATATTCGTGAATGTCAGGAAAGAGAACTTGAATGAACTCCTTTCCCGGCTTCCTGCGCTCAAGCGCCCCACGATTAGCCCACTCTCTGATCCTAACTGGTTCTCGATCAACACGGTCATCGATAGATCAGAACTCTTCAGACTATTGCCGACTCTACGTAAACTCGCACAAGGGCTTGTAGTGCACGAGCCGCAACAGATCCTGCCGCTTGAACAGATCGGCCGAGAGGAGAACAATGGAGCGCCGCTTCAGAACTAAGATCCTCTGTCTCACATCCAGAAACGTATGTGAGACCGCAAAATATCTGCGCGAAAAAGTAGCCTTGGAGCCTTCAGTTAGACGCGTCGCCGAGAAGATTGTCCTCGACGTGAGGAAGCACGGAGATTCGGCGCTTCGAAGATGGTCTCAGCGGCTCGACGGAACGCGGCCGCTCAGATTCGCGGCATCGAAACGCGAGATACACGTTGCATCTGCAAGGGTCCCTTCTGAGGAGATTAGAGCGCTAAGATTCGTCGCTGAACAACTCCGCGGTCAAACCGTGCTAGACCTGAAAATGACGAGGCCGTTCACGTCTGTGCGAAGCGGCGTCCGAACCAGCAGAGTCTTCCAACCATTCGACAGCGTAGGATGCTATGTTCCAGGCGGCCGCGTCGCTTACCCAAGCTCGCTTCTCATGAGCGCAGTCTTGGCGAAGACAGCAGGGGTTACACGAACCGTGGTGTGTTCGCCACCGCTTCCCGACGGAACACTTAACCCTCTCGTAGCTGCCGCTGCGGAATTGTGCGAGGTTGACGAGATTTACAAGGCCGGCGGCGCCCAAGCGATCGCCGCGATGGCATACGGAACTGCATCGATTGAGCCAGTAGACAAGATAGTTGGGCCAGGTGGACCATACGTACTCGCCGCAAAACAGATCGTCTCCAATGATGTCGCGATAGATTTGCCTGCAGGTCCGACCGAACTACTTGTGGTAGCTTTCGGGAAGTTCGACGAGAACTTTGTAGCCCGAGATCTGGTGGCGCAAGCCGAGCACTCGCCTTGGGGCATATGCGGGGTCGTTACCGATTCCACGTCAAATGCTAGAGCCGTCATCTCAACCCTGTCGAGGATCCTTTCGGAAGGAGCCGGACGTGAGATAGCGAGGAAAGCCTTGGAGCGTAGCTTCTTCGTCTGTATCGCCAGAAGTCTGCGAGATGCGGCGGAGTTCGCGAATGTCTTCGCCCCTGAACACGTGCAGCTTATGGGATCCGCCCGAGAGATTGCAGGAGACGTCAAGAACTGCGGGTTGCTGCTTGTGGGAGACTATTCCCCGAGCGCCGTCAGCGACTACTCGGCCGGGAGCAACCACATACTTCCCACTGGAGGACTCGCGAGATCATACTCCGGCCTCTCCGTCTGGGACTTCATGCGTCGCACGGAGATCGTCAGTTGCAGTCGAAAGGGCCTCCGCAACATTGCACAGCCTGCGATTGTGCTCGCGAGAGCTGAGGGCTTGGAGAATCACGCTCGTGCAGTACTGGAGCGTCTGAAAGATTGAATCCCAGCGACATCGGATTCGATGAGATTCTTGCGAGGCTTCGGGCCGCGGAGGGCTATGCTTTGGTTCGAGCCGGCGTGGCAGAAGATAGGGACCTGATCGGCCTCGACAGCAACGAGAACTACTTTGCTGATGCAGACCTCATCCGGAGGATGGCCGAGGAGGCTGCTCGTTGCGACCTCAGAGTCTACCCACGCGAGGAAATCATCGAGCTACGCGAAATGCTCGGAGCATGGCTCCGAGTTGAGCCCGAATGCGTAGTGCTCGCTAGCGGCGAGGATCAGCTCATCGACCTAGCGGCAACTGTCCTGCTTAAAGAAGGATCCGCGATTACAATCTCGCCTACCTATTCGATGTATAGGCTCCGCGTGGAACTGGTTGGAGGCAAAGTCATTCAGGTTCCTCTGCGGAGGGATTTCTCACTCGATGTTCCGCGTCTTGTCCCCGTAGCCGACGAGTCGCGCACATCAATCATGTTCCTTTGCTCGCCGAATAATCCAACAGGCAATCAGTTCTCTGAGACCGATGTCGTGGAAGTGCTCAACAGATATCCTGGCCTGGTGGTCGTGGATGAAGCGTATGCGGACTTTGCTGACCGCTCTCTTGTCCCACTGACCCGAGCGTACCCCAACTTGGCAGTGGCTAGGACGTTCTCGAAAGCGTTCGGGATAGCAGGGGCGCGGCTTGGCTACATGATCGCAAACGCAGAACTCAGCAAGGCCTTCGCTGAGAAGGCACAACTCCCCTATCCCATCAGCAGGTTCACGGCTAGGCTCGGAATAGAGTGCCTACGAAATCTCGAGGTCATGCGAGACAGCGTCTCCAAGATGAAGCAAGAGCGAAGCCGGCTAATAGAGCGCCTCAGACAACTAGGGGGACTC
>Ga0315281_10004202_pt1 | contig 20964 bp, 15 predicted proteins | sample YL17G07_0_MG_FD_204540 | JGI IMG/M metagenome (GOLD analysis project Ga0315281, IMG submission 204540) | Sediment microbial communities from Yellowstone Lake, YNP, Wyoming, USA - YL17G07_0 | ecosystem: Environmental > Aquatic > Freshwater > Lake > Sediment | place: USA: Wyoming | collected...
ATTGATGCCGTGTGGCGCGGGTTGCCATCCCACCACCAATAAATTAAGACCAACCCTTTATCCGGTTGGTTTTTTTTTGCGTGTCCCTACGGGTTGGCGCGGGTTCCTGCGTATTCTTGCGGACTGCCGATCTCACCCAACAAGCCCGTTCAGGGCTCCATTCCACTCTCTGCGGGCCATTATTCTCCGCTGCCTCGACCCGCTAAAATGGGTGAAGTCCGCAAGATCAAAAAATCTCACTCTTATATATTAGGGACTTACGCGCGGACGGATCAAGCGGTTGATTGGCAGCATTGGGTGGGGATGGAAACCAAACCCGCGAGGGCGAAATGCAGCCTCATATTAAAGTGGAAAATGTGAAACACGCGGGTTGAATAACATCTTGATTCTTCCACCACACTTAATGTGGTGGTCTGTTGTCAGTAATATCCTACGGAACAGCTTAATAAAATCCATCACATTTTACAATTTGTAACAATCTGATATCGCTTATCGTACGTGTGACGTGCCATGATTCCCGTACTTTGCAGTACACCACGGCCAGCAGCCTACCCAACGAGCAAGGCATCGGCAGGTGCTGCGTGAGGGTGCGCGCACGCGACATGAGCAAGGAGTGTGGCAATGACCACACCGTATTCAACAGGATTTTTTAAACGACCATGACGCACACGGACAACGCCGTTTTTCAAAAGCACGTCTCGCCCCTGTCTTCCCTGATCCGGTGCCGCTTGATGCGGGTCAATTAACCGATGTGGCAACTGACCAACCGTTCCCCGTTTGCCGCCAGCATGGCGGTGTTTCCCAATGAGGACGCGGTGGATACCTTGTATGTTGTCGTTAAGGCCACCTTTAATATCGGCAAAGCATTTACCCTCGCCGACGAACAACTCAAACCCGCAGTGGAAGATGTGTATTGGATTGAGCCGGGGACATCCAGCCTTAAATACGCCTCGGACATTCACTTGGGCAAACCCGCGACCGACATCATTCTGATCGGTCATGCGTGTGCGCTCGAACAGAAAGAAGTCCGCGAACTCGACGTGAGCTTATCCGTCGGACAAGTCAGCAAGCGTCTTCGTGTCTTTGGCGAACGTCAGTGGAAGGACGGCAAAATCACCGCCCCCACCCCGTTCAAAACCATGGCCCTGGTGTATGAAAAAGCCTACGGGGGCATGCATATCGTCAACGGCCAGATCGATTCCGCTGAATTACGTAACCCCGTGGGGCGCGGTTTTGCCGGCACGCGTAAACCCGAAGAAATGAACGGGGCGCCGCTACCGAACCTGGAAGATCCCAATCAATTAATTCGCGAGCCCACCGACAATCCCACTCCCGCCTGTTTTGGTTTTTGTGCGCCGCATTGGCAGCCACGCGCAACCTTTGCAGGAACATACGATGAAATCTGGAAAAAAACCCGCGCCCCGTATTTACCCACCGATTTCAACAAACGGTTTTTAAACATGGCGCACACCGATTTGGTGTATCCGGGTTTTCTTGTCGGCGGTGAACCGGTGCAGATGACGAGTATGCATCCCAGCGGCACAGTACAATTTGATGTTCCTCGGGTGACGTTGACCACGCGCATCACGCTCGCCGACAAAGAAGAAGAACAACCGCCATTTCATCTGGAGACCCTACTGCTGGAACCCAATCAGATGAAAGTCAGTCTGATCTGGCGCGCCGCCCTGACGTGCGACAAGCAAGCATTGAACATCCGCCACATCGACATCGGCTTAGCACACTAAGCGCCTCATTCAACAAAGGAGATAAACAGCATGGCACAAACGACTTTTTCAAACGGCCGTGGTATCGCCCACAAAGGCAGCGGCGGCACCAGCACGGTGTATCCCGATGTCTGCAATACACCGCAAGGTCGCGGTGTGGTGGCGGTGCCGTACCCGAATCTGGGTAAAGCCGCCGACACTGTCTTGGGTCCGACAACCGTGTTCACCGATGGCGAAATGCCGATGGTCAAAGGCGCGCAGTACAGCACCAGCACCGGCGATGAAGCCGGTTCACGCAATGGCGTCGCCAGTGGCACCATTAAGGGCGTGTGCGAATTCATGCTGTATTCGTTTGATGTGAAATTCGAAGGCAAAAACGTCTGCCGCCTGGGTGATCCGTTGTTCCACAACAATAAGAATATCGTGGGTTAATACGGCTTGAACGCCGCCCTGGACATCCCGCCGTCAACCCGCATGAATCATGCGTCGGCGTACCGTGATGTGATTGAGCAGTTTGTCAACGAGGCGTCGTTTTTGTGGCTGTTGCGTTCGATTGCCCTTGATCAACCGCATACCACGCACGCCGACGTCGCCGCGTTAGAACAACGCATCGACGCATCCCTGGAGGGCATGATGACCTCCTGCAACGTAGGGTGGGAAAGCTGCGAGGCGGCGCTGGCGTTGGGACAACCCGGTGAACAGTTCACGGCCACGGTGTTTGCGCTGCGCCATCATGAGATGCGCTATATCCAAACCGTGGTAGAAACAGGATTGAGTAATGCGCACGCCACCCCCGGATTACTCTCCGCGCTGGGCTGGCTGGAACCCGACCTCATTCAACCCTGGATAGGCCGCTTTCTGGGCGGCAAAGATCTGAATCACAAATATGTCGGGCTTGCCGCGTGCAGTATCCGTCGCGACGATCCCGGCGAAGTACTAACGAGCATCCTTAATCGTGAGGATTGTCTCACGCACACGAAGTTACATGCCCGCGCCTTGCGGCTGATCGGAGAGTTACGTCGTGTGGATTTGCTGCCTGCTTTGCACGCGGCCGCATTTTCTTCCGAACCCAGCATTGCCTTCTGGGCCAATTGGTCCGCGATCCTGTTGGGCCAATACGCCGCCGTGAAAAATCTGCAACCGTTTGTTTTTCATTCGGGCCCGTATCAAGCCCGCGCTATTCAGATCGCCTTTCGGATATTGCCAATGGCGCACGCACAGGAATGGATCTCCACCCTGGCCAAAGACCCGGTCAATCTCCGTGCGGTGATCACCGCCACCGGCGTGCTGGGGGATCCGCACGCGGTGAATTGGCTCCTCGGTAAAATGGCCGATCCGTTGTTGGTGCGATTGGCGGCGGAATCGTTTACGAATATCACCGGCATGGATTTAGTGAAACATCAACTTCACACCAAGCCACCGGAGCGTGCGGCCCACCTTGTCGAGGACGACACCGATGACACGCACCTGGGACTGGATGACGACGCTAACTTACCTTGGCCCAACGTTGAGAAGGTGGCGACTCAGTGGCGACATCACAGCAAAAATTTCCAGGCGGGACAGCGTTATTTTCTGGGGAAACCCATTACAGCGGAGTGGCTCAAAAATACAATGACTGCCGGCGATAATATGCGCCACTGCCATGCCGCCGCATTGGCCCTGGCACTCATCGATCCACAACAGCGGTTCATCAACACCTATGCGAAGGTGACATCCCTTGGCAGCGGCGGCGCTCGCCGTGATCAACACGCCCTCACGGCGGATCCTTCCTCACTCCAAGGGGACGCTATGCGTGACCAACCCAAGGTGTATATCGCCGGGGTCGGCATGATCACGGCCATCGGCGCGGATGCGCCGATGACGGCGGCCGCCGTGCGCACTGGAATATCCGGCTATAAATTCAGTGATTTTGCGCTGCAAAGCCATGAACGCGTTCGTATGGCCTTGGTGCCGGAATCCGTGTTTGAAACGAGCCTGAATACAAAAATAAAAATCCGTCGCTTGGGCGCGCGACAAGTCCGACTATTGCAACTGGCCACAGTGGCCCTTGCGCAATTGCAACCCCACCTACCGCCGAAAATAAAACTCCCTGTCTTCATCGCCGGACCCGAGCCGAGGGACGAGGAGGCGCATGCCCTCACCCCGGCCTGGTTGGAGAACCTCGCCCGACAAACCGATGTCAACGTCGACATCCCAATGAGTCGAATCCTTTCCACGGGCCGGGCGGGCGGATTGGCGGCAATAAAACTGGCCTTTCGGCTCTTCGACAGCACAGAGGCGACGTTTGCATTAATCGGCGGTGTCGACACGTATTATGATAATGCTACCTTGGTAAAATTAGTGGTTGAGAAACGCTTACTGGCAGGCCAAAACAGGGATGGCTTCATCCCCGGCGAAGGCGCGGGTTTTATGTTGCTTGCCAAACACCCCCTGCCACTCTATAAAGACAGCAATAAGACCGTGTGTCTGTACGAACCCGGACTGGGCAGTGAAGTCGGCCATCGCACCAGTGAGCAACCCTATCGCGGGGAGGGCTTGGCGGGGGTCTTAGCTGCCGCACTGGACAATGCCCAAATGGGTAAAATCCAAACGCTGTATTCTTCCATGAACGGCGAGCACTTCTTTGCCAAGGAACTGGGTGTGGCGGTGATCCGCAACAGTGAATCACTGGATAAAAAAATGAAGACCGAACACCCGGCGGATTGTTTTGGTGATCTGGGCGCGGCGTTTGGGCCGGTTATCGTTGGCATCACCGCCATCAATGTAGTGAACAACAAGATCGCCGCGCCCTGCGCGGTGTGTTGTTCGTCCGACCGGGACCAACGCAGCGCGGTGGTGATGCACTCATGATACCGTATTGGAATCAACAACGTCGACAAACGACGCCGTAGGAGGATGACATGTCAGAATGTGGTGAAGGTTGCTCGGTAGCGGATATCAAACCCATCAATTGTTGTTCCGAACCCCCTCACAAGGGGCTGACCCTATTACCGTTACGCTATGGCGCCATCGGCGCTGAGAATCTGGGTGACATCAGTTCCCTACCGGACTTAGGCAGCAACCTGGGTGACAAAGTCAAAGACAAACCCCTCACCCATTCAAAATACACCACGCGGCTGTTGCGCACGGGTTACCTCTACACGCTCGAAGATCGCAAAGGGGTATTGCGCTGGTGCGGCTATCTTATCACGGCCCGCGCTCAGCTCTTTCAGTTTGATATCGACGAGTCGGCCCCGCCCGTGAATGAAGCGTACCACTACACCTGTATCGACTGCGCGGACAGCGCCGTCACGGTGACCATCCCCCGGGCCGAAGAAGTGCCCAACTTCTATTTGTTGTATAGCCGCGATCCGCTCTCGCACGAAAAACTCGATGAGTATAAACAACATGCTGCGGGCTATGCGGCGGTCGGCAAGATGCAGGTGATCCACCCCAATAGCAGTGGCATCACCCACCACATGGTCACGCCCACCAATTTGGCCAACCATGTGTTGGAGTTTTATCTCTACGAGCAGTATGCACGCGGGGCGGATATCTTTGCGATCCCACCGGCGGAAGTGCTCAAGAATCAATTGTTCCCACCGATGGTGTACACCGAGTCCACGCTGCCCGACAAGAAAAGCAAAACACAAACCCCCACCTTACCCGCCCAATTTAAGTTGCTCGGGCGGACACGTGACAAATTAATACACGATAAGGGTGTCGGCGTTGTGCTATTTGACCCCATTGGGATAACCCAGGAACTGAATAATTTCCGCAACGACGCAGTATCCTTGATTCATGAGTTCATGGAAAAACCGGATGCCAATCAGCCAGGTGTCACCAATGAGCGTAAATTTCTTGTTCACAACAAAATCGAAGAGGTGCAAGCGACATTGGCGCAGGCCATGTGTGAAAAGCATTACGCGACCATTGAAGAGCTGAAAGAACTACGACAAGGTCATATGGATTATATCGATGAGAATGAATCGACGGCGGGCAGCGATGGGATCCTTCTGGGACGATTGCATCAAGCAAGAACCTATCGAGATAATTTAAATGTATCCATTCCAGAGCTGGAAACAAAGAACATCGATGCAGAGGCAAAAAAAGAATGGCAGGATAAATACGGAAGTAAGATCGCCCCCGGTGAGCGGGAAAAATTCATGGACAACTTGAAAACGCAGGAGAAAAAAGCCCTCCAGCTCGTCATTGAACGGGCGGATGATCATTTAAAATGGCTGAAGTCAGACCAACTCGTGGGCGCTTTCGATACCTACTATCCCGGCACACCCAGCGAGGCACTGGGCAAGGCGTTCAGCATCGACGCCATGGGCTTTGTCGCCGAGGCCGATCTGTGTTTTTATGGCATCGACGGCATAGAAAAATACAACGACTTGCTAAAGTCATGGCTGGCACCCAAACCCATCAAACCCAAAAATCTGTTCCTGCGCAGCTTTTGCTACAACCACAAGGACATTGAGGCCCATCTGGAAAAGGCCTTTCCGGCAGTGTTAGCACTGGCCGGGAAAGTAACCAATGCGACGCAGATAAAAGGCCCGGACTTTCAACAGGCCTTCAAAGCATTCTTTGCTGACATGGCGAAGATAAATCCCAGCGTGGAGGCGTGGTACGGTAGCCAGCCCAAAGGTAAAAGTACCGCCGGGCGGTTACTGGATATCCACCTACAGTTTAAAATGCGCATGGTCGCCCATGCGGTCTTAGGCAAAGAGAACGCCAGCGGCGAGCACAGCACCCCGAAAGAAAGTACGCTGGATAAAAACAAGGTCGCGACACTGGGTGGATTAATCTACAGTAAATTGCACGAACTGCACGAGGAGGTGTCCTTTGGTGAACTGCTATTTCGCATAGTCGGGAAAGAGAAAAAGGACATCCACAACGAGGTAGAGGAAGCAGAGGCAAAAAAACACCATGAATTGAGGCATGTTGAGGGTGAACTACCGATCAAATCATTTGAATCCTGGAAGGTCTTTCAAGAAAAAGAAACAGCGGCAGTGGAAAAACTGATCGAGGGCGCCAGAAAAAATGAACTCCCCCATCTCGAAGCCGAATTGCAACGATTAATCGATGAAAAAATAAAGAACATACCGCCGAGGATACAAAAGAAGGGGATCAAGGCGTATGAAAAGGAAATCGCCTGGCAAAAAATAAAGGCCCGCGACACGCTGACGAAAACGGCGGAGTTTAATACCATTAAAAATAAGATCGAGCATGCCCACGGCAAAATGATGTCGCACGAGACCGGCGTCACGCGCGGCGCCATCGGCCTAGCGCTCTTTGATGTGATTGCGCTGGCGAACATGGGTTTTCACTTCGAGGATGAGAAAGCAAAATGGGCGTTTGCCGCCACCGCACTCCAACTCGTCAGTGCCGTCGCTACGATCCTGGATAACAATTTACGGAAAATGGGCCATGCCGGACACGCGGGGGCGTATCTGACGACAAAACAGGCGGCGGCCAGCGGGGTCGAAAAATTACTGACGGAACCCAAAGTCCATAATGGCGGACTGAAGTTGGCGGCGGGACAGTTAATGATGGGCGCGGCGATTGCCACCGTTGTTTTTAGCCGTCTTGAATTTATTCATGAAAAGCACAAGATAGATGCCGATCCTGTTCTTTTAACACTCTATTTTGGCAATGGTTTTGTAAGTGGCGGCGCGGCGTTGTGTTACGGCGTGATCAGTGTCGGCGAATCCGCGACGTGGCTTGGCACCACCTCGGTGGGAAAAAGGTTGTTATTGGCAGAGGTGGCAGAGGGAGCAGCGTGGTTAACGAAAGCACTTATATTGGGGCGCCTCTTGGTCATGTTCAACGTCGCCGGATTGATCATAACGGTACTCCAAGTTTTATACATGGTGTTGAAAGACGATGAATTACAACACTGGCTGGCCAAGTCAACATACCGACGGTATAAATGGGGCGGGCATGGAGCGACTCCAACCGCGCATTATCAAGATGCCGAAGAAGAGCTCGATGCCTTTAGCGAAGCGGTAGCCGAGGTCTTGGGGATTAAAACCGTGGAGAAACCCAAAACGCCGACGCAAGAGCAACAGGAATATTTGGATCGCGCAAGCAATGCGTGGTCCTAATCGCGTGAACCCACCATGAAAAACTATTACAACGACACCGACGAAAAACTATTCCTGATCGAAGGCCCGATCACGGAATTTAAAATGACGTCAAAATTGCTTGACCTGATCAAAGAGATGACGCCCTGGATGCGCATGGGAAACAAGGCGGCGGGCATCGTTGGTGTCCTCACCCAGAGTGCATCGCTGGTGGGCGGAGCCGTTATGGCATCACGGTACAGCGAACTGGTGCAGGTCATTACCTGCCGCATCGGTGAGCAAGAAGTCACCGGCGAATTCTCCGGCGCCGATCTGTTGCACAATGGCGATGCAGTCAAGGCGGTAGTGGCAAAACGGGGCGACACGTTGTACGTGCATGCCATTGTTCGGCCCCAAGATGAATTGCTGTGGTTACCCGTTGCTGCGAATGAGGGTCGAAAAGCATTATTCAAAGCCAATATGAACTTCTTTTGGTTTTTGTATCTCGGTGTGTTAACCATGGTCGCCATTATTGATGTGTTCATCGGTGGTATCCGCGAGGCAGTAACATCACTCCCGATTTCTGTGGTGGGTGGCTTTCTTATCTTCGCTCCCATTATGCTCTGGGTTACCAAAGACGTGTGGCCCTTGGCCATTCGCGCCGAACAGATATTCACCGTACTGGGCTTTCCGGATGTCGAAAAGCTCAACATGCGCCGGGGATACTTCAAGTGGTTTCATGTCCAGTCAACGCGAGACCTGAATTATTATGAATCGGTGTTTTATTACCAGCGGGTGTTGGAGGCGCATCGCACCGGGACCAAGGTGAAAAAAGAAAAACTCCCCGATCCCCCCGAATGGCATGCGTATAAATCCTTAGCGGAGGATGAAGCCGAGCATGCCCAGTTTCTTGAAACCAAAGCGCAGTATGCCGAGCAGTACCGGCAACGCCACCGGGGGAAACAGGCGAAACGTAACGCCCACAAGCCGACTCACTTTCCTAACAAGTAAGCGGAAGATAACGGTGTAGCGGTCAAGTCAAACCAGGCACGTTGATAATTGAGGCTCATATGCCATCAAGTGTGCGCCAATTTAATCAATCAACGCCTTGTCATCTTATCCCGCTGCGCCTCCCACAACGCCGGTGGATCCACGGCGATCTCAAATAACGTCAGATGGTTTGGCACCACATCATCGAGAATAGCCGCAACAATGTCCGGCGCCAGCGTGGTGAGGTTGAGCATCCGGCTCACATAGCTGTTGTCGATCCCTTCGCGTTTCGCTACCTCTCGCAGTGACGTCACTTCGCCCGATTCCAACATCGCCAGCCACCGATGACCACGCGCGAGTGCCAGTTGCATGGGTGTCGGCGTGCTATCCCACGGCCGTGGCGCGGCGTGCTCACCCTTCGGCAATGTCACCTGCTTGCGCCCGCTGCGGCGCTTGATGTGAATCGGAATCGATAACATCAATCGACCCTCACTGTCTGCCACCATCTCCGGCACACCGGTTAAATCAACGCGTGTCCGACTCATGCCACGGCCTCATCACCCTTTCGCGCCTGTGCCGGTTGCAGCTCCAACACCACGCGTTCAATGCCCGTGGCGCGCAATTGAATCTCCAGGTTGCTCGGTGACACGATCACTTTTTCAATCAGCAAACGCACGATCCGACTTTGCTCTGCAGGGAAGAGTTGATCCCAAATCACCTCTAAGCGTGTCATCGCCACCGTAACTTGTGCTTCATCGAGCGTTGCGTCGATGGCGACGGCCTTGGCCACCACCTCACCCAACATTTCAGGTGCGCGCAAGATCGCGCGTAACTGATTCAGCACCGCTGATTCCAATTCCGCCGCCGGCAAACGCGGCAATCCCGAGGCACCCGCGTGCTCTTTCACATCGCGTTGCGGAATGTAATAACGGTAACGGCGACCGTTTTTCTTGGTAGTATGCCACGGTGATAACGCGCGACCATCATGGCCGAACACAATGCCTTTCAACAAATACGGCACGGTGGCGCGCGTGGTATTACCGCGCACGCGGGCATGCGTGGCCAGGATGGCCTGCACGTCGTCCCACACTTTTTTCTCGATGAGGGGCAGATGCTCCGCCGGGTACCACTGCGTCTTATGGCGTAACTCACCCAAGTAGGTGCGATTGTTCAGCAATTTATAGATGAGACTTTTGTCGATGGGCGTGCCGTGACGCACCTTGCCATCTTGCGTCGTCCAGGATTTAGATGTCACCCTGTCCAGTTTGAGTTCTTTCACGAGTAGAGTGCTGGAGCCGAGTTCAACAAAGCGCATGAAAATGTGGCGAACTAATTTCACCTCGCAGACATTGGGCACCAGTCGCCGGTTCGCCACGTCGTAACCCAACGGCGGTATCCCGCCCATCCACAGCCCTTTGCGTTTGCTGGCGGCGATCTTGTCACGGATGCGCTCGCCGGTGACCTCGCGTTCGAACTGCGCAAACGACAATAAGATGTTGAGCATCAGCCGTCCCATCGAGGTCGTGGTGTTGAATTGCTGCGTGACGGCGACAAACGACACATTGTGGTGCTCGAACACCTCGACCATCTTGGAGAAATCCGCCAGGCTGCGCGTTAAGCGATCGATCTTGTAGACCACCACTATATCAATCTGGCTTTCTTCAATATCACGCATCAGGCGCTGCAAGGCCGGGCGTTCCATGTTACCGCCGGAAAACGCCGGATCATCGTAATGATCCGACACTGGAATCCACCCCTCGGCGCGTTGGCTGGTGATGTACGCCAGTCCGGCATCGCGCTGGGCGTCGATGGAATTGTATTCTTGATCGAGCCCCTCCTCGGTGGACTTGCGGGTGTAGACGGCGCAGCGCCGTCGCAGTGTCAGCGTATCGCTCATCGCTGATCGGCCTTACTTTTTTTGCTGGGGGATTTGAGGCCGAAAAACAACGGTCCTGACCAGCGCGTGCCGGTGATCTCGCGTGCGATCACCGACAAGCTCGCATAACAGCGGCCTTCGAATTCATACTGGCCTTGGGAAATGACGGTGACGCGGTGTTCAACACCCCGGTATTCGCGCGTGAGCAGCGTGCCCGACACCATCGGGTAATCGCGTTCACGTTTTGTGTGTTGGCCGGTTTCGATCAGGGCCGCGATGCGGCGTTGGTTGCGCGCCAATAATTCGGGATCATTCTTTTTGAATTCGATTTCTTGCAGCTTGTACGCGATGCGGCGTTCTAGAAATGGACGATTGTAGGTTGGCGTGTCACGCCCAAACAACTGTTGCCATAGCGTTTTAATTTCAGCCATGGGTAATTCGGGTAATTGCGCGATCTGCGCGGCGATCGATGCTGTTGTGGTATTCATGTGGACTCCTTGGTTCTCTTGTTGAGGGAGGTAACATGAACGCTCTGGTGGCCGGTGAAGGCAAGCTCAACCGCTCTCTGGGTTGGCACATTCGTGGATTGATGATGTATGGCTGCGCGCAGGCGACAAAGTCCTGTCGCCAGCAGCGCCGCGACTTCGGTGCGACGTTGTTCTGGTGTCATGCGGCCGGGGGGAAGCTGGTTGATGTGCTGCATCGGTTATCGCTCCGGGTTGTCCAACGTAATGGCGGAACACGATTGTCCGTGCAAGCAGGTAAGAGGGCCGTGCGGGAGTTGCGGGTTATTACGTACTGATGCGGAAGGATGCGAAAATCACAGTGATACGGGTCGCGTTTGTTGAAGGTAGAATAGACGTTATAAGTCGGCTATCGGCCAAAAGCGGTCGTCCAAGAAATATTAAATCTGCTGGTATTTTTGAAGAAGTGGTTATTTAATTTTAATGACAACCTAGTCACGCATTAGAAGACGGGTTAGGGTTAATAATAACCCCAGATAAGAGTTCCTTGCGGAGGCTACTTAGAACTTTGCTGCTTGAATATGACTCACACATCAAATAGAAAAATAATGCCGCCAACGATAACCCAGAATAAATTAGGACGCTACAATCTATAAGACCAATATTATATAGCCAGAGAAATCCTAAACATACCGGAATTATCGATACGCCAAATGAAAGCTCAAATTTCATTCTAAGTGTTACTGTTCGCAAATACCTTTGCCCCACCGGCTCGTGCAAAAACGCTGTTCTCAAATATTTATACCATTCTTCTTTGTGAGTATTATTATCACTCTGCATGTTGTCCCACAAATTAGATTCGATGCGCGCCCCTATATTTTCCAATATAAAACCTGCTACTATTGATAATAGAAGGATAATTACCGATGATATTGCGGTATATTTTTCTGCGAAGGCGCTAATACCAGAATATTTGTGATTCAGAATAAATAGATATGGGGCAAGAGCCGTGGCACCTGGTATAAGAACAGTTACTATAGGTCGGTAGACTTCAGATTTAAAAGTGGAGCTTAAGTCCATATATTTACCTTTGTACTAACTATCAGTTGATAAAACTGATCTTCCCCTAATGTAGTAGACACCTCGAAAGGAGAAAATCAATATTTATTAAAACATAACTTAACATTTACCCTTAGCAAATCGGGATCCCGTATTGAAAAAATCATAAAGAGCTGGATTGTGAATGTCCGCTTTGGGTCGAAAGCGGACACACCCTCCTTGCGTGTATGTCAGCACTATAAACGTGGCCATGTGCCAGCAATCAGTATAGGACAGCCTTCGCCTCATGTACAAACCACCTCGGGTTAGCTAACAAACATTATTCATCAGAAATCATCGTCATCCTGTCGCATTGTCCCGCTGGTTTGACCCGCGCCACAAATAGACTACGCCGGTTTAAATAACGTTGTCCCACATCGTGACAGGGGGAGCGATGAACGACGCTGAGAATCTGACTTACTTACTGGGCCATCTGCCGCCAGCGGTGTTCCGTGATTTCATGGCACGCGAGTTTGCGCTGACGATGCCCACACGCAATACAAAACAGTCACCACCGAAACAGCGCGCAGCGATGCAAGCGGTGATGTCTAACCTCGATGTTATCCGGCGACAAACGATCGAAGACGTTGCCGAGCGGCTCGTGTTGCTGTGCGATGAATTAGGACAACACGTCGTTGCGGGTTTCCGCGAGAGTATCCTCAACGAAAAAGCCCGCGCCGTCTTCGATGCCCTGCGCCATCCGTATGAACGCGCGCTGTGGCTATACCAAAAGGAGCCCACGCTCTTCGATGATGCACTGGAGGCGCGGCTGGCGGATAATGTCCGGCCGCGCCTCCCCGGCTATGCCGGATTTCATGCGCCCCCACAGCTAACAGTGACGACGGACGCTGAACGAAGAAACCAGTTTCATGATCGCGTCGCTGCACACGTAGGATGCACTACAAATTCCGTTGCCGTGCACGTTTTCAAACGCCTACAACCCGGCGCTACCACCAGCAACGACATCGCGCTGTACCATATCCGCCTTCATCACAACGGCCCCACTGATCTCATCGAGTGCGTGCAAGATGGTGACGTACACTCGCAGACAGCAACCCGCGCAATGACGTCACACGTCACCTACGAACCGGCCACCGGTTATCTGGATGTGTTATCGCATGATCCTGCGTGTCGCGAGAAACTCGCGCACGTGGTGGCCGACACCTTATTGCACGCGCCGAGGTTAACGACCCCGCTGCCACAGAAACACTACGACTATCAATGCCTGGCGGCGCCGCGTCTCTTCTCTCTCTGCGATGAACCCATCACCTCGGTGAAGGTGATCGAACTGGGCGCCACCCACGCCCACCGTACCCTGCGCGTGACGATCGGCGCCCAGGAGGTCGATGACATCTACACCGCCGCGACCGCGATCCTCGGCCCGACCTTTGATTTTCGTCACCACACGTTGAATTCGGCCACGTTGTCCCTGCGCGTGAAGCCTCTCGGTCAAGAACACGCGCGCACGATCACGGTCGTGCTGCGCGACAACAATTTATGCAACACCAAGTCCCTGCGTGAAAACGATCGTGCGTTGTGCGATCACCTGCTCATGAAATGGCGCTTGGTGAAGGTACATCACCATGTCGTGGAAGCGCCCCTCGACGGCGTCGCTGCATGCACTGATCGCCCTGTTTGAGCAATCGCATCCGCCGATACTCAGCGGGAATGGACAACGTGTACACGGCGTGCCCGGCTGGGACTTTTTGCGCAGCACGTCCTTGTCAACGACGGAATTGTCCACGTGGACGCAGTGTATTGGCTACGCCGGCCACTATCCGGCCGAGTGTGGTGATGAGCGCGTGCCCGTCGCGCTTACCGAAGACAACGATCCTTTGCGCTACGGGTATCGGTGCCCTATCACCTTTCGCCGACGAACACTACCCGCACGCGAGGTGGCGATTTATTCCGTCGCCACATCCTTGTTACTGCACGCCATCGCCGATCTGCTCGACATTCCACACGCCTTGCGCAAGGGGATCGCCGCTCCTGTGATCGAAGGCGTGCTGTGGCATCTGGGCAAAACTCGGATCGGTCACGCGCGCACGGATGTGTGGGTGGTGCGCGGCTTGGCGTCGTCGGTGAACGAGGTGTTCGCGCACATGTATTCACCGCTATTGCCGGATCACGGCCTCGTCTTGTCCTCGGGGATAGCGCTGCCTGACATCGTGCGGCCGCCGCGTCATTACCGGTTTGCTTCGATACGCGAGGTGATCATCGACTACCTGCCTACGCCGCAGTTCGACATCGAACTACTCCAACGCCTTCTGTGCGCACCGGGCAACGGAACACACCAACCGATGCTGCCGGTGCAGTACGATGCAATCCGCCAGACCTTAACGATCCGAGGCAAGAGCAAACCCTGGCACATTAAAGGTGCGCACCAAGCCGCCGCTGTGAAATATATGTTCGAGCAATTCCAACACGGTCGGCGATGGGTGATGGCGGCGGAAATTCTCGCAGCCACGTTTCCCGACAAACACAGTAACCAACGCCGACGTCTGCAAAATCTTTTCCGGGGGAACGCGCAATGGCGGGAGTACATTACTCAGCCACAGAAAGGACGCTACGGTTTCCAACTCGACGGATAACGTGTGTGCGTTGTAAAACAGCGCGCACTATTTTCCAGATGAGGCCATAGCGCACAATAAAATACCTGCTTCTGCGTTGATAAACCCGGATCGGTGCGCCATACTCGATGCCAATAAGGCAGTACCCATCCCCACAACGGTTCGCGTGGTGGGGGCGGGGTGGAACGTCCAGGACCAGTGGGACGATGCCGAGCAAATTGGTCAATCCAGGCCCCGCGCTGCGGGGCTTTTTTATTGGCGTTGGTAGCAGAGGAGAGAAAATTGCCCGGATTTTGGGGTCCGGGCCAAGGAGTGAGTGCGTGTCGGGGGTCGAAACGCACAAGCTACGATAATACCTCATTTGCCATCGTCATGCACTTTGCGTTGCACCACGGCATAGTGGACTTGTTATCAGAATCAGCGCTTGACATGCGCAATATACCGGGGTAAGAATGCATAACAACGGACATGTACGAAAAAAATGACCCAGGGAATCCGCTCCATGTCGCTGCATCAAAACCCATTCGATATACTTCCCCCGGATGCAACGAGGCAGTGAAGACGTGTCATCCAACAGAACAAATAAAAACGCAGGGTGCGCACAACGCGTTGAAGAATAAATAACAATTCCATCGCCCAACGCAATGGGTAGGAAATATCAAAAGAAGCCGACGCATTGGAGACATCCCATGATCCTGCATCTCAATACTAAACCACGGCGGGATCGCCAGCAAACGCACGGATGGCGCGCCCTGATAATATTATTGGTGGGGTTGCTCAGCAGCACCGCGTTCGCCGCCACCCCGGTGCGCTACGACGAAGCCACGCCGGATTTAGTCGTAAAAGTCTTAGGCGGCAAGCTCGTCGTGCACCGCAGTTTTTACGAAGGACGCTGGTACCTCAATCAAAACTGGGCGCCGCTGTCGATTACCTATGATTCGTTTGATGGCTCGGTGAAATCCCTGGCACGCGGACGCGCCACGTACACCCGGCTCGCCCCCGGGGTCTTTCGTGACAGTTCGTATTACACGATCCGCCAAACGAACACGGGATTTCTCTGGTTTGATCGTGCTGGCAACACCTTAACGTACGACACCAACGGCAATGTGCAAGCGTACGCCGATCGCAACGGCGTCGGCGGTACTTTCACCTCGGAAATAACAGCGGCGGGTGTTACCCGACTCATCGGCATCCGCGATCACTTGGGCAACCCGGCGTTAACGTTTGAATACACCAATGAGGATCTAACCCGCGTCTTTGATCGCACGAATCGCGCAGTCCGTTATCAGTACAACGCCGCCCATGAATTAACGACCGTCATCGACGCCAACGGCCAGACCTGGACTTACGGTTACACCAACGGTCTACCCACCAGCTTCACCGATCCGGAAAACCGCACGATCACCCGTACCTGGGCCAACAACGGCGAACTCGCCAGTCTTCGGTATGCCGACAAGACCGGCGTGGATTATGTCCATGACTATGACTCCTCCAAGAGCCTGTACTACACCCAAGAAAAAACCACGAGCGGTCGCATCACCGAGACCTGGATGACGCTCGACCAACGTTTATTACGCAAAGACATCAACGGCAAAACCGTGGCGACCGGCGTCCCCGAAGCCCCCAGCGCCCGCGTGCGTACTTCAACGGATGCCCGTGGTCTCACCACCACACAGGATCTCGATGAATGGGCTAATGTCACCAAAACGACGTACCCGGATGGCACCACCACCCGTACCGTGTATGAGCCGGTGTATTCCAAACCATTAACTTACACCGACGAACGTGGCGTTATCACCAAATATGAATATGACGGCAAAGGCAACTTGCTGAGAATGACGGAAGCCTTGGGATTACCCGAGCAGCGCATCACCGAATACAGTTACGATCAATACGGCCAGCGCAAGACCATCAAGCGCCTGGCCGATGCGGTGACGCAAGAAGCCTTAACGCAATACGATTACGACACCTATGGCAACGTCATCAAGATAACGGATGCGGAAAACAATATCACGCTGTATCCGAGTGCGGATTATGATGTGATGGGGAACTCCAAGAAACTCATCGATGCCCGCCTCAAGGTGTGGACTCGGACGTATGATAATAAAGGCAAGGTCCTTACCCGCACCGATCCGCTGAATCACAAAACCACGTTGGGATACGACAAAGCGGGGTGGCTGATCCGCGTCACTGATGCTGCCAATAATGTCACCCAGTACAATCATGATGCCCGTGGTAATGTCATCGGTATCATCGATCCATACAGTGCGGTGACACGGTTCGAATACAACGACGATAACCAACGTACCAAGGTAACCGATGCCGAGAATCGGGTGCAGGTCACCCAATACGATCTCAATGGGCGGATAAGCCAACAGATCGACGGTAATGGCAATGTCATCCAATATGTGTACGGCGATGTGGCCTCCGGCCTCAACGAATTACTCGTCAAGACGATCTACCCGACCTTTGCGCAAGAATATAAATTCGACCAGCGTGGCCGTGTGGTCGAGACCATCGACATCGTGGATGCTGCCACCCGACGGAGCAGTAAGACCACCTACGATGCAACTGGCAATGTGCTCACGTCCACCGATCAAAACACCAAGACCACGACGCATACGTATGATAATCTGGGCCATCTCAAGGCCGTGACTGATCCGCTGCAAGGGGCCACGCAATACACGTATGACAATCACGATAACCGGATTGCCTTAACCGATCCGAAGAATCAAACTCATCGTTTTACCTATGACCGATTAAACCGCAAGCGCACGGAAGTGCGTCCACTGGGGCAGACGATCACCACCACCTACACCTCAACGAGTCAAGTCGACACCGTTACCGATCCCAAAGGACAGATCAAAAAATACACCTATGATGATGCCGAGCGAATCACTGGCGAGAGACACTACCTTACTGCGGCTGATATGGCCAGCAACCTTGCCAGCAAGACGATCACTTACACAATGAACGATCTCAATCGATTATCAGGTTACAGCGACGGCAACACCGTCGGCATCAGTACGTACGATACCCGCCAACTCCGCAAGACTAGGGAGAGCGTCAATTACGGTACATTCACCCTGAATTACAGCACCGACTATTTCGCCAATGGCCGCAAGAAATCCTTTACCGGCCCGGACGGTAGCACTGTCAATTACACCTACGACCTCAACAACCAGTTGGCCACAATCCAATTACCCACCATCGGCAGTATCACGGTGAATAGCTACACGTGGAATTCCCCCAATCAAATCACATTACCGGGCGGTACAGTCAGAATTCAGAATTACGATCCGCTCATGCGTCTGAAACAAGTTCAGGTCAAGGATCCCGGTCAAACCGAGATACTGAATTACCAATACGGCTTGGATAACGTCGGTAACATCAAAACAAAGACCACCGAGCACGGCAATTATGTTTATGATTATGACGAGCTGTATCGGCTCAAAGCCGCAACTAATCCCAGTCCGTTGTTAAGTGAAGGTTATACGTATGATGCCGTGGGCAATCGACTCACCGACAGCAAGACCATCGGTAACTGGGGATACAACGCCAATAACCAGCTTACAGATATTGACAACATAACTTATGATTATGATGTCAATGGCAATACCATCAAGAAAACCAATGCCACCGATCCTACGCAGACACGGAACTTTGTCTTTGATACAAATGATCGTCTCATTGAAATTCGCGATCAAAACAATGCGCTAATCGCCACTTATATATATGACCCGTTTGGCCGTCGACTAGCCAAAGATGTGGCGGGCACCAAGACGTGGTTTTTCTATGCCGACGAAGGATTGATCGCTGAGGCCAATGCCACCGGCAGCGTCACCAAAATCTACGGTTACCGGCCATATCGTACCTGGGGTACTGATCCAGTGTACTTTAGCGAGGGTACGAACACGTATTATTTTCAGAACGACCATTTAGGTACCTCACAAAAACTGATTGCCCAGAATGGCAGCGTGGTCTGGAGCGCGAAAGCCGACGCCTTTGGCAACACCCTAGTTGAACCATCTTCCACCATTACCAACAATTTGCGTTTCCCCGGCCAATACTACGATGTAGAAAGCGGGCTACACTATAACTGGAACAGATATTACGATCCACAGAGAGGGCGTTACGTTACCAGTGATCCGATTGGGTTAGCAGGTGGGTTGAATACGTTTGGGTATGTGTATGGGAATCCGCTTGGCTATATCGATCCAGAGGGTCTGGCAGGATGGTGGAGAGATAGAGTTCTATATCCCATTTGCTTGGTGATAGGTTTGTGTAATGCAGGTTCAAGTATTGCCAACAACCTTCCTGTAAAGAAAATTCCTGGGCCATCACGTGAACAAGTAGAAAAAGTTGAAGAAATAAAAAGACGTAGCAACAAACAATCGAAAAAACAAGAGAATGATCCATCAAACGCGTGTCTTCTTGTTGATCCAATAGGCATGGGAGCAGAGGTTGCATATTGGGCATGTCTGGGTGGTGACAGTGGCGCATGTGGGGTTTACGAACTCATAACCGGCCATACTGTGTTGGAAGAGGTAGGCAATAGATTTGGAGAAGAATGTTATGCGCTTGGTTATTGTATATAAATAAAATATGGAAAAACAATGTCTACATTTAAAGATATAGAAGATTATTATTTTAGTGGCGACTATGGTAACGCACACAAGCTATCCAATCTACTGGCTGAAAAAGGTGACCAAAAAGCCATAAGGTTCTTAGGTTGGCTAAATACGCGTGGTGAAGGTTGTGAAAAAGATAATAATAAGGCCATTACATTTTTTGAACGCGCTGCGAAGATGGGTGATGCTGAAGCTTCATTTGGAATTGCAACGATCTACTATGAAGAAAAAGACTATATTAAAGCTGTTTTCTATTTAGAAGGTGCAAAGAAAAATGGCTTTATACCTGCATGGAGATGGTTAGGAGTAATGTATCATTTAGGGCTAGGCGTGGATAAAAACATGGATAGGGCATTTGAGTTATATTCCGAAGCTGCTAAGCGAGGAAATGTTGCCGCATATTATCAATTAATATTAATGCTTCGTAGTGGCTATAAAGGATTATGGGGGAGGATGATATTTGTACCGATGTTTATACGATATTTTATAACTACATTTTTAATTGCCAGTAAAGATAAAAACAGCCAGCGTTTAATGTGATTTCTTCAAGCGGACGACGGGTTCTGGCCTTTGCCGCGAGCGCAGGACGCGCAGGAGCGGCCAACGGCGTCAGCAACGTCGTGTCGATCAACCAACGCTTAAACGGCGGCAAGTGGATGAGTTTAGGCCAACACGACTTCGTGGCGAATGGCGCCGCCACCCAATACATCGAACTCACCAACCAAAACGGCCGCGTCACCGCCGATGCGATCAAGCTGGTGTACATCCCCGCGATCACCGCACCCGACACACAAACCAATGTGTACTATATTCATAACGATCACCTCGGCACGCCAAGAGCGATGACCGACATCAACAAAAAAGTCGTGTGGCGCTGGGACGCGGATCCGTTTGGTAACACCGCGGCGAATGACGATCCGGATAACGACAGTAGGGTAGTAGGTACAATAGGGCTAGTGTTTACTTAGGATTTAGATATTGAACTGAGGTTGCTTGTTGGTTCTCGAAGAAAAACGTGTTAAATATTACAAATAATAGACAGATATGGGTAATGGGATGTAAGGCTTAATAAGTCTATATACTTGGTAATATAAATAAAGAACATACCTGCGCATCTATGCTAACAAAATAACATGTGTTATTAACGAGGCGTTTTATAAAATGAATTCTTTCATACTAAAAAAATGGCACATGATATTGCTTGTGTTTGCATGGCTACCATTAGCCGGGCCATTATGGCCATTTCCAACAATGGAATATGCTGCGAAGGGATACGAAGCAGTGCAATCAGTTATTGATGAAGTAAATGCGGGAAATAATCAAATGGAAATAGACGGTAAATCAGAAGTAACTAAAGAAATACAGAAACAAATTGAAACGGTACCAACAGTGCAGGAACTATATATAACTTGGTTAGTAAAGTGGGTTCTGAAACTAATTTCACTTGTTTTTGGTATTCTATCCGTTATTTATGCAATCGGTGAGTTTAAAGGGTGGAGGGTGGTGTTGATTTTAGCGTCGATTTTATATTTATTATTTAGTTATTCCTTAAAAGTAGAAAAAA
>Ga0315281_10004203_pt1 | contig 20961 bp, 12 predicted proteins | sample YL17G07_0_MG_FD_204540 | JGI IMG/M metagenome (GOLD analysis project Ga0315281, IMG submission 204540) | Sediment microbial communities from Yellowstone Lake, YNP, Wyoming, USA - YL17G07_0 | ecosystem: Environmental > Aquatic > Freshwater > Lake > Sediment | place: USA: Wyoming | collected...
GTCTTCAGCTTGAAAAAGAACCTGACGATCAACCTGGGCCTGCGGCTCGACAGCACGCACATGCACGTCAACGCGACGGACGTCGCCAGCTCGCCCTGGACGGAGTATTATTACAGCCGAATGAACATCACGCCGATCTATCATCAAGATGCCCAGAAGAACGTGGTTTCGTTCACGATGCTGTCGCCGCGGATCGGCTTGACCTACGATCTTTTCAACGACGGGAAAAATATCCTCAAGGCCCATTACGCCCGCTATTCCTATCAGGTCAGCTACGGCCCGGTGGACCAGGCCATCACGACGGGATATTGGGAAGTGGATTACAACTGGACCGACACCAACGGCGACAAACTGCCCCAGACCAGTGAATTCGGCAAGATCGTCTACACCAGTATCGGGCAGGCCGTCAAGATCAACCCCGATCTGAAATCGCCCTATACGAACGAAGTCGTGGCCGGATTCGAAAAGAAGCTCGCCCGGGATATGGGCGTTGGCCTGAACTTCATCTATCGGGACACGCAAAGATTCTGGTGGTCGGACAACCAGGCCGTGGATCCCCAACAGGATTACACGCCCGTCAGCGTCCAAGACCCCGGCCCCGACGGGACTTTGGGAACGGGCGACGAGGGCGGGACCATCACGATCTACAATCTGGCCTCGGCCAAGGTGGGCGTGTCCCAGCCCTATGTCACGGAGAGACCGGGCTACAAGACATCCTTCCGGGGCGTGGAACTCACCTTGAACAAACGATACTCGAACCGCTGGCAGTTCATGGGCTCGGTGACTTTGGGCAAGACAAACGTGAAGCTGCCGATCGAAGCCGTGGATGACCCCAACAACCGGGTCTTCAACGATAACGCGGTGGATTCGAACGACGCCCCCGTCATCATCAAAGCTAGCGGGAGCTATGACCTGCCCTGGGGCTTCTACGTCGGCGCGTTCTTCAACTACCGCTCCGGCTATCCGACCGCACGGTACTTCAACACCAGCACCAGCCTCCTTTATCAAGGCCGGATCAGCGTCACGACCGAGAAAATCGGCACCAGCCGCTATCCCGACATCGCTATGCTCGACCTGAGGGTGAGCAAGGTCTTCAACTTCGGCGCCATCGGCAAGATCGAACTGATGCTCGACGGCTTCAACATCCTCAATTCGGTGACGACCCTGGGTTGGAACGCCCAGTCCGGCAGCAGCTATCATTTCATCACCCAGGTCCTGTCCCCGAGGATCGTCCGCCTCGGTATCAAATGGGGTTTCTAAAACAGCGCAGATAGAACACGCAGAACGCAGAGGGGGGAACCCGAGAAGGGTTCCCCTTTTTTTTAGCCGTCTTTCAAAGGATGAGTTTTTCCGCTATCATAATTTATCTGAACGGCATGAAAGCATCCCACAGGGCAGGACCGCATCGTTTTCCCGGATGGCTTTCCCTGTTCGCCCTTTTCTTTTTTCTCCTCCCGAGTGGAAGGCCGGTGTTCTCCGCGGCGTCCGAGGCGTACAATCTGCTCCTCATCACCGTCGACACGCTGCGGGCCGATCACCTGGGCGTCTATGGCTATAGCGCGATAAAAACGCCGGCCATCGACCGCTTGGGACAAAGCGGAATGCTCTTTTCCCGCGCCTTTTCCCACGTTCCGCTCACCCTGCCTTCGCACTGTTCGCTTTTGAGCGGGACTCTCCCCCTATATCACGGCGTCCGGGATAACGGCTACCGCCTGCCCGCCGCTACGGCGACGCTGGCCGAGATCCTGAAAAAAAGCGGCTACCGGACGGGAGCTTTCGTCGGGGCTTTCCCCCTGGACTCGCGTTTCGGTCTGGACCGGGGATTCGACGTGTATGATGACCTTTACGGCAGCAAAAACGCGGTCCGGGACCTGTCGTTCGTCGAGCGGAAGGCGGACGACGTCAACCGGAAGGCCCTGGATTGGATCGGCGGCCGCCGGAACGATAAGTTTTTCGCCTGGATCCATTATTTCGATCCGCACGCCCCCTATGAGCCTCCTTCCCCGTTCAAGGAGGAATACAGAGGCCGCGAATATGACGGCGAGGTCGCCTACACCGATTCCGTGATCGGGAAGCTTTTGGCCAAACTGGATGAATGGAGATTGACCGGCCGGACGATCATCATCCTCACGGCCGACCACGGCGAGGCCCTTGGAGAGCATCAAGAGGCGACACACGGGATCTTCATTTATGACGCGACGCTCCATGTTCCATTGATCTTTTTCAATCCGAGCCTCTGGCCGGCTCATGGGGTCGTCTCCGGCCAGGCCGGTCTGATCGATATCGCGCCCACGGTCCTGGAGCTGCTGCGGCTGCCCGCCGAGCCCAAGATGCAGGGAATGTCTCTGGCGTCTGTGATGAAAAAGAGAACATCCCAGCTCGGGGGCGCCCAATATATCGAATCCGTGGCGGCCATGATGGACCGCAATTGGGCTCCGCTCCAGGGGATCAGGACCGAAGAGTGGAAATATATCGACGCCCCGCAGCCCGAGCTCTACGACCTTCGGAACGATCCAGGGGAAACGAAGAACGTCCTTGAAAGAAATCTCGACCGGGCGCGCCGTATGCGCGAAACGCTACAGGGTCTCATCCGGAGCTCATCCTCCCCCGCCGCCTTGAAGGTTCTCCAATCGGCGGTGGACAAGGAGACGCGGGACAAGCTGGCTTCCCTGGGCTATGTTTCGGGAAGGACCGCCGGCAGCGGCGACTCCCGGCCGGATCCCAAGACCATGATCGCCCTGGACAATCTCTTCAACGAGGCGATCAACGCTTCCGAGACCGGGAATCTGGAGACGGCGGAGCGGATCTATCAGGACGTCCTCAAAAAACAGCCGACTTTCACCGTCGGGTACGAATATGCCGCTTACAATTTGTACAAGATGGGAAAGCTGGACGAGGCGATCGCGCTCTTGAAAAAGGCTTTAGCCCAGAACCTGACGACGACATCCCTGATCTCGAGGCTCGGACTCTACGATCAGGAGGCCGGGCGCTTAGAAGAGTCCATCGCGATCCTGGAAAAGGCCATCAAACAGGATCCGAATTACGCCGAAGCCTACAACTATCTCGGCGTCAGCTATTTCAAAAACGGCCGGACCGCAGACGCCGTCGCCTCCTTCAAAAAGGCTATTGCCCTGGATCCCGACTATGCCCTGGCGCTGAACAATTTGGGCAACGGCTATCTGGCCTTGCAGGATTACGATGCCTCCGAGCAGACCTACAAACAGGCGATCGCCGTCGACCCGGCTCTGGCCGCGGCCTACAACGGCTGGGGCGCCGCCTCCTACCGGAAAGGCCTCACGGACGAAGCTCTTTCCCATTGGGAAAAATCGCTGGAATTGGACCCCCGGCAGCCGGACACCTCCTATAATCTGGGGCGCGTCCACCTCCGGCTTGGACATAAAAAGGAAGCCCTGAAATTCTTCGAGCTTTTTGTGCGGACGGCTCCGGCCCAGAAATATCAGAAAGACCTGGACGAAGTCCGGGGCGTCATCGAACGGCTCAAAAAAGAGATCGGAGGAAAGGCGCATTCATGATGGATCGAAAAAACAGCGTCCGTTTCGGGATTCTTGCCCTCACCGCACTTCTGGCCGCTGGCATCGCTGGACAACAAAAACCCAAGCCCGCCCTTCCTCCCACCTATCAAAACTGGCTGAACAATGAGGTCGCGTATATCATAACAGCCAAAGAACGGGACGTTTTCCTCGCCCTTCAAACGGACAAGGAGCGGGACATCTTCATCGGTGCTTTTTGGAAACAGCGGGACCCGACCCCCGGGACGCCCGAAAACGAGTTCAAGCAGGAGCACTACCGGAGGATCTCCTACGCGAATCAATATTATGGCCGGGAAACGGCGCGGCCCGGCTGGCAGACCGACCGGGGGCGGATGTCCATCCTTCTCGGCCCGCCGCTTGACACCGTCAGCATCCAGGGCGGAGGGACGGTCCATCCCTGCCTCATCTGGTCATACGAGACAAAATCGCAATACGGCCTCCCCGCCCATTTCAACCTGGTCTTCTACAAAAAGGACGGCTTCGGAGAATACATTCTCTACAGCCCGGCCCAGGACGGGCCCGCCCGTCTCCTGGTGAATTACCAGGGCGATTTCAGCAACCGGGAGGAGGCCTATCTCCGGCTGAGAAAATACGATTCGCGGCTCGCCGAGGCCGCCCTGTCCCTGATCCCTGACGACACGACCTTTTACGGACAACCCTCCCTGGCGTCTGAGCAATTGTTCGCCCAGATCGCCTCCCTGCCGCAAAAAATGGTCGACGACCGCTACGCCGAAGTGCTGCTCAAGTTCAAGGACATGGTCGAAGTGGAATACACGGCCAACTATATCGCCAGCAACGCGCTGCTGAAGGTCTTTCAGGACGAGTCGGGTCTTTTTTTCGTCCACTACGCGATCGAGCCCAAACGGCTCTCTCTGCTGACCGGAAACGACAAATACAGCTTGAATTTCGCCCTCAACGGGATCGTGACCGACATGCAGGACCGGGTCGTTTTTCAATACGAAAAGAACGTTCCTCTCGATTTCCGCAAAGAGCAGATCGACGACATCCGAATAACGTCGCTCGTGGTCCAAGACATGATCCCTCTCATCGACGGGGATTACAAGTTCAGCCTGCTCCTGAAAAATACGGTGTCCAAGGAATTCACCTCCTTCGAAGGCCGGGTCTCGATCCTCGCCGACGCGGCTGCCGCGCTGCGGATGGGCCCGGTACTCCTGGGCTATCAGCGGAAGGCCGTCGCTCCGCCGGCCGATTTCAACAAGCCGTTCAAGATCGGCCGCGACCAGATCTCCTGCCAGGCGGATAACGTCTTTCACCCCAGGGAGACAATGGTCGTGTTCTTCCAGATCTTCGGCCTGAAGCAGGACCTGGCCCAGAAGGGTCACGTCGCCTATGCGATCCAGAAAGACGGCCGGGAGCTGACATCGAAGATCAAGTCCTTGAAGGACACGGACCGTCTCAATATCTTCGAAGAGCTGCCGCTCAAAGATATCCCGGCCGGCAATTACCGGCTCAGGATCTCCCTCGTCGACGGCGAACGGAAAGAACTCCTTTCCGCGACGCAGGAGTTTGGGGTTTCGCCTCTGGCGGACCTGCCCCGGCCCTGGATCGTCTCTAAAGTGATGCCGCCGTCGCGCGATATCGAATACGCCTACATTCTCGGCACGCAATTGACGAACGAGGACCGCCTGGAGGACGCGGAGCGATACCTTCAAAAAGCCGCCGGCCAAAACCCAACCTCTCTTAAATATGCGCTTGGCTACGCCCAGATTCTCCTGAAAATGAAAGATTTCCGAAAAGCCAAAGAGATCCTGGCCCCGTTCATCGAAAAAGAGGAAACAAACGACCGGCTGCTTTCGCTCATGGGCACCGCCTGTCAAGCCATGGGAGAATATGAAGAGGCGATTACGGCGTATAAGAAATATCTTTCTCACGCCGGCACGAATCTTTCGGTCCTGAACGCGATTGGCGAGTGCTATTATAGCCTGGGGAATGACCGGGAAGCCCTCCTTGCCTGGGAAAGGTCCCTGGAGCTCAATCCCAAACAGGAATCGATCAAAAAGCTCGTCGACGAGATCAAGAAGAAGAAGCAAGAATATAAAGACGGGGACGCATCACTTATTTCGCCAACAAAACGAGAGAATTCATTTTCTCTGACTTGAATAAAGTGATGTGTCCCCGTCTTTCTCGACGATCTTCCTCTGTTTGAGGTCGTATTTCGTCCCGGGCAGAAGGACGTGCATGACCAGGCCGGTGATACCGATAATCTTCCCGGGCGTTACCGTGACGCTGGCCTGGCGGGGATCATAGACGATGACGTCCTTGTCCCCGATGACATCGAACGTCTCATCCGAGTTGATGATGATGGCGGTCGATTCATCGATCCCTATCCCCAGCAGCTTGGGATGCTCCGCAACCAGGCAGATGAGCCGGTTATGGCGCTTTCGCGTCGCGAAGTGCTGGTCGACGATCGCCGTTTTGATGAGCCCGAGACCCGGAGTGGTGATGATATTGCCGGCTTCGAGCGTCTCGAATTCATGTCCTTCTTCGGGCTTCCGCTTCTCGTCGCCCGTGATCATGACCTCGCTCATGATCGCCGCGCCGGCGCTCGTGCCGCCGATCACGGCGCCGTTCTCATAGATCTCGAGAAGCTTTTTTTGAATGGGCGTGCCGAGAAGGGCTTTCGTAACGCGCGCCTGATCTCCGCCGGTGAAATAGACGCCGCCCGCGTCGTTCAAGATCGCGGCGTTCTCCTCTTTCAAAGCCTGCTCCCTCGTCAAGTTGAAGCTGACGGCGTCCTTCGCCCCGACCTTCTTGAACTCGGCGGCCTGAGACGTTCCGGACTCGTCCGGCGTGGCGCTGGCCATGGGGAAGACGACGATCTTTCCGCTCTTGAATCCCTCCGCGAGCGCGCTGAACTTTTTCATCATGCTCTCCGGCCGGCTCCCGCCGCCGATGATGAACAGGCGGCCTTTGGGGGCAGAATGGCCGTAAACCGCAAAGCCGAAAAAGAAGACGACGAATAACAGGCGATATTTCCTCATTGACTTCTCCCTTGGATCAATTCTCACGACTGCCTATTTCAGGCCAAGCTCTTTGTGCTTCAGGGCGATCGCCTCGGCCAACTTCTCGAGGGCCGCGAAATCGGCGTCCCGGGGAAGTCCTCGGCAGACGACCGGCGCCAGAACCTCGACCTTGAGGTTGGGGATCATGGCCGCGATCTGCTCCACGATCTTGTGGCCCCAGCCGTAGGAGCCGATGATTGAAGCAAATTTCAGTTTAGGCCGGAGGGCGTTAGCAAGAAAGGCTGCAGAGGCGATCTTCGGGTGCGGACCGACGTGGACGGCCGGCGTTCCGAGGACGATCGTGGCCGCGTCCACCAGGGCAATGGCCAGTTTCCCGATATCGATCTCGGCCAGGTTGAACTGGTAGACCGTGACGCCGCGCTCGGCGAGGGCGGCGACGAGATGGCTGACCATGCTTTCCGTGCTCCCGTGCATGGAGACATAGGCCACGACGGCGCCGTTCTTCGGTTTGTCCGAGATCCAGTCCCGGTAGGCCTCCATGATGAATTCCGGCCGGTCATAAACGGGGCCGTGCGAGGGAGCGATCATCTCGATCTTGTGGTCTTTAAGCCGTTCCATGTTCTTCTGGATGGCGGTCCGGAACGGCATCATGATCTCGGCGAAATACCGCTTGGCCGGCTCGTAGACGCAGTCTTCGTCCGTTACATAGAGGTCGGACTGGGCCAGATGCGAGCCGAAGAAGTCGCACGTGAAAAGGATCTTCTCTTCCCTTAGGTATGTGACCATGGTCTCGGGCCAATGGACCCACGGCGTGTGGATGAATTCGAGCGTCACGTTTCCTAGCGGCAGGGTCTCGCCGTCGCCGACCGTGATGAATTTATCTTCGGGAACGGCGAGAAGGTCCATCAAGATGCCCTTGGCCTTGGGCGAGCAGACGACTTTGGCCTTCGGATATTTTTCAAGCACCGCGGGGATCGAGCCCGAGTGATCCTGTTCGCCGTGGTGGGCGATCACGTAATCGAGCGAAGCAATGTCCCGGAGATTCTCAAAAAGGATGTCGCGCTTCGTGGGGTCGACTGTGTCGATCAGCGCCGTCTTCTCACTGCCCCGGACAATATACGAGTTATAGCTCGTGCCGTCCGGCAGCGGGATAAGGGCATCGAACAGCCGGCGGTCCCAATCGACCGCGCCGACCGCATAGACACGCTCTCTCATCTTTCTAGCTTTCATGATTTATTCCTTTCGTCGTTCTTAGAAAAATAATACGAGACAATATATCGGAATATGTTGTTTATTTCAAGTCATCGGATTGACCCAAATTTGCCCATAGAAAGCAAGACGGAATTCCGGGACATGACCGGAAAATTCGGGACATAATCCTTTTCTCTCGAAAAGGGATTGTGTCCCATGAATTTTCCGGATCGTATCCCTGGAATTCCGGACTTCCCGCCTATTTTTGATCTGATCAGAGAAGAAAGAATCCTATCGGCAATTTTGGGATCGACAGCTTCTCAATGAGAGTCCGATGCCTGGGGAACAGCGCCAAGAGCTTTTCGCGGCGGCCGAACTCGAAGTCGGAGAAATCGAAGCCGGGCGCGACGGTGCACCCGCTGAGGGTGAAAGATTGGGGACGAAGGACTTCGGCCCCGAACCAAGCGCCGCGCCGAAGGACGGCCTGGAGGGTCTCCCCTGCTTCGGGATTGCGGCCCAGCCCGAACCGCCGATATTTCCCGGTTTCCTCGAAGACATGGAAGAGAAGCGGGCTGCCGTCATAAAAATGCCAGACCTCGTCCGATTTGAGCAAGTGGAAATGGGACACCTGGCCTGATTTGAGAAGAAAGAAGATCGATGTCGAGAACGCCCTGGAGCCGGCATAACGGGATGGGAGCGCCCTCTTTGGGATCGACTCCGCCGCCCTGTAGATTTCGCGGTAATAGCCGCCCTCGGGGTGATCGATGAGATGTAGTTTTTTGATCCAATAATTTGCCGATTTCATGACTTCTCCACCAAGAACACGACTCTCAAAGACGGGGACGCGGACTGTGGAGACATGGACAAAGACGCATTTCTTTAAATATGCACTCCACGGAATGTGTCCTCATTCTATCTTATCTCCCGGACTTGCCGGTCATCTCCTCGATGTCCAATCGCAAGATCGCCGCGCGCGCATAGGCCTGGTCGTCTTTCAGGGACTTTTTCCTGACCGGACGAGGATCTTCCTCCAAGTGCTGAAGCATGACCTCCATGCCGTGTTTTTTCTCTGCCAGCCCATCCGCGACGACGATTTTGCCATAAAGTACGACCGACCTGTAGCCGTGGGCGCATTCGCCCATGATATATCCGCAGTCCTCGATAACCGTCGCGCAGGCTTGCGGATTTGTTCTAATGAAGTCGAGCTTCAACCCCGTCTGCGCCGTGTGAAAATAGAGCGCCTTTTTCTGGGGGTCATAGCCATAGCTCAATGTCACGACATAAGGTTCATTGTCCCGGCAGAGAGCGATGACGGCGTATTTCCCGCGTCGAATGATCTCTTCCATGATTTGCGGGTTTGTGATCTCCCGGTCTTGTTTATTCATGTGATATCGGCTCATAATCCGTCTTCCTTTCCGGGGTCAAACCTTCCCAATTCACAATTTTTTTCTTTGTCATCTCGAGCGACCGAAGGGAGCGCGGCGATCTCATTGGAGGACCGATTGAGATTGCCGCGTCGCTCCGTTCCTCGTAATGACAGGATAATCATCATCTTAATTTTCCCCGGCTCATCGAAGCAAACACTCCGCCCAGGCAGAGAGCCGCGAAAAACCAGAAGGCCGTTCTCAGAGCGGCCAGGAATTGGGGAAAAACCGAAGGCGCGATCTGTGCCTTGCCGAGAAATAGGGAGAAGATCAGCATGGCTATACCCATGCTCAACATCTGCCCGGTCAGCCGCATCGTTCCTAACGTGGCCGAAGCGACACCGTAGAACCTCTTCTCCACCGAACTCATCACGGCGTTAGTGTTCGGCGATGAGAAGAGGGCGAACCCAAAGCCGAGAACGACGAGGGCCCCGCCGATAAAGCCGAGGACCGTGGCCCGGCCGATGAACGATAAGAGCAAAAGTCCCAGGGCCGAGATCCCCATCCCCGCAGAAGCGATGAAGCGGGGCTCGATGCGGTCCGAAAGCCGGCCGGCGAGCGGCGAAAAAACGGCCATGACCACAGGCTGGGCAATGAGAATCAGGCCGGCCTTCTGCGGGCTCAAGCCCTTGATATACTGGAGATAAAGGCTGAGGAGAAATCCGGCCGCGGTTGTGGCGCAATAATTGATCAGGGCCGCCAGGTTTGAAAAGGCAAAAACCGTATTCTTCCGAAAGAGGGCCATATTTAATACGGGGTTGGCCGTTTTTGTTTCGAGCCGGACAAAGCCGACAATCCCGACGAAGCCGGCCAAGATCAAGAGGCCTCCCAATGCCTTTGGAAGCCGGGACAGCCCCAGCATGACGGCGACAAGCGTCAGGCCGAGGACGGCCGATCCGGCCGCGTCGAACTTTTCCCCTTGGGCTTCGGCCCACTCCTCTTTGAGGTTCACAATGACCAAACCGAAAAGCAAGAGGCCCAAAGCGCCGTTCGCCCAGAAGATGCTCCGCCAGCCCAAATGCTGCGTCATCAGGCCGCCCAGGACGGGCCCCAGAGAAAGACCGAGATACGTGGACGAGACATTGATGCCGAGCACCTTTCCCCGCTCGCTCAGAGGATAAGCTGAGGTGAGCATGGCCACACCGGTGCTAAAGATCATGGCCCCACCCATTCCCTGGATCACCCGGGACGCCAGGAGAACGAATGGCGAAAAAGCAACGGCGGACGCGAACGAGGCTAGGGCGTAGACCAGGCTCCCCCAGCTGAAGATTTTTTTTCGTCCATGAATGTCGGCGAACTTTCCAAACGGGACGAGAAAGATCGCCGCCGCCAAAATAAACGACGTCGCCACCCAGCCCAGGGCGACGGCCGTCAGCTGGAATTCACGCCCCATCGAAGGCAAGGCGACGTTGACCGACGACGACATGAAAGGCGTGAGGAACGCTCCCCAAGTCGAAACTACGAGGACAGTGGTTTTATGCGGGGCGGAAACGCGATCAGCCATTTTTTTAGCCTTTAAGTGTAATTCAAGAATTCATATTTTTACAATCGGATTGATAAGGAAATTTTAAACCCAGGCCTTTACCCGAAGATCACGTCCGGGATAGGCCACAAGGATTTCTCCGGGGCCGGCTTGAAGAACCCGGCTGTCGGCCACGAATTTCGGAGAAGCTCCTGTCGCAGCCTTCCTGATCTCAAGCTCCAAGCGTCCGTTCTGGAAAGAAAATGAGGCCTCGATCTTTTTCAAGCCGGGAAGAAGCCTGGGCCGGAGGCGAAGGCCGATCTCCTGGGGCTCGACGCCGAGGACATGATGGACAAAGAGGATGATCATCTCGGCCCAGTTCCAGGGCACGATCCCGACCTGCGGGAATGGCGGCGCCAACCGTTTCCCATAAAATTCGAACCAGGAGCCGGCCCTGGCTCCGGGCACGGTATTGAGCCAGTTCAGGATACGCCAGACATTGTCATAATGTTCCATCTCGACGCTGGCGCGGGCGATAAAAAGGGACGGGAACGGCCAGCTGCCGGGCGAATCGGGCTCGGAGCTCGCGTGATACCGGCCGTAACCCCCGCCCTTCCAAGCCTGGTTCCAGAGAGTCTCAAGCGATCCGAGCGTCAGGCCGCAAAGGCGCGAACCCGGCGGAACAAATTCCAAGGCGATGGGCAGCGCCACGGATGCATCAGGATTCAGAAAATGATCGCCCGGCTTCGCCAGAGGCGCTTCGGCGGGCAAGCCGGAATCAGGACGCGCTCCAATTTTCTCCTGAACTCGGCCGTCAATCCCCCGCCGCTTGATGAAGCCCCGGTCGTCGGCCAGCCGGAACTTGGGGTCCTCGAGCATGGCTTTTTTAATCCTGAGGGCTTCGGCCTCCCAGCGGACGGCATGCTGCAAGTGTCCCAGCATGCGGGCCAGGACAGCCGCCGCGCTGAGCCCGAACGACATATAGAGCTGATGGACGAGCTCGATCCCCGGCTCGATGCCGTGGGCCCGATGCCGTTCCCAGAACTCCCGGCGGTTGGTCAAAAGCCCGCTCGGCGGATGGCGGAAGACCTCTTTCAGGGGGAATTCGGCCGTGACGACGATCTTGTCCCAACTCTTCCGGGCCAGCTCCACATCTCCCGTCCAGAGAACATAGTCCTTGAACGTATAGAGCAGAAATCCGTTCTGGTCGAGCTCGACTTCATCCGAATCCCGTTTTTCGCTTGAATCGATCGTATCGCCCTCGGCGGTCACGAATTTATCGAGCAGACGGCTGAACATCGTCCGGGCCAGGCCGTGCTCGCCGGCCATGGTCAAGGCCAAGGCGACCATGGCCTGATCCCGCAGCCATTCCCGGTTATACTGCCAGATGCTTCCATCCAAGCGCCCCGTCTGTGAGATCACGGCCGGAAGCTGGTATTTCGACGCCTGAAAATAATGATCGAGCAAAGGATGCCCGAAAGAAACGCGGCTTAGCCTTTTCCAGTATGCGACGGTTTCGGGACACACGGCCGACTTCCGGGTGAAGTCCAAAGTGACTTCATTTTTATGGGGATCAAGAACATATCGGATGAATATTTTTTTCTCCTGACCGGGATCCAGAGAAACGGTTCTATTCAAGATGATCTGACGGAGACCCGTCCTGATCTGAAGCTTCACCCTCCGCCGCCTCAAACTCTTCAGCCTGACTTCCCGCAGAATGACAGGCTCAGAGCGATCGGGGCAATAAAAATATTCTTCGGCCTTCAGGGCTTTGTTTCGCCACCGGACACGGACCGCCGGGAACGCATATCCGGGCGACCATGAAACATCAACGTCTCCGGGCTCGGGCTTATGGATTCCGGCTCCCTCCGTGATTTGAAGCATCGTGTTTTCCAGGCCCGTGCGGCTGTCCATCGTCAGCGCTTCTCTCTTTTTCCGGAGCTTGTCGGGGTTCATGATGAGAAGGCCGACCGGAGTTCCGTCGCCCGCGGGCGCCGCCTGGACTGCGGCCTGAACTAGGCCGTTGCCGAGGAAAAAATAATTTACGCCTTTGAGCTCGGTCCGGACATCCGGGTGGCCGACCTTTGGGTCGTCGTCATAAACGTGCTCTTTGACGTCGATCATCCCCTAGGCCTTCCACAAGTGCTTTTCGAAGTCGGCGACGATGAAATTTTTTCCTTTTTTCACGATTTTATGCCCTTCCTTCTCCAGGAATTTCTTCTGCGCCGCGGCTCCGCCAGGACTTTTTCGTATACGGGCTCATGCGAATCCTCCCATTTCAATTGTCATCATTTCATTGTCTTAAAGGCTTTTCGATCCCGCTTGCACAGGAGCTGGGCGACATGGCGGCCGGAGAACAAGCATGGCGGCACTCCGCCGCCGGGCATGACCCACTGGCCGGCCATATAAAAATTGGAGAGTCCGGGAAGGGTTCGCTCGACCTGCGATTTCAGCGCATCCGGCGTGATCATCCAGCCTTCCCAGGACGCCTTATGATTCAGCGTATAACGCCAGAGCGTGTAGGGAGTCGCCACGTCGATCATTTCCACATTCTGGGAGATCCCCGGCAATTGGCCTTCCAGCCGCCCGAGCATTTCCGTGGCGATCCGCTCTTTCTCGGCCTCGTACTTAGGCCGGTCGCTCTTCTGAAGGTCGTTCCAATAATCCCACGCGGACTCGAACTCGACCTGGACGATTGTTTTTCCCGGCGGAGCAAAACGCGGGCTGTAATTCAGAATTCTTATGAAATAGCCGCTGATGGATTTCCCGCCGACCTCGAGCGCCTCTTTCATCCTGACCGTGATGAACACGGGACTATCCGGGAACTCCCGGGCCAGGCCGTAGCTGACAAGAACGAACGGCGTGAACGTCTTCCATTCCGCGTAACGTTTTTTTATCTTATCGTTGACATAGCGGCCGCCGAGCATCTCGAAGATCGTGCTCCGGCCGTCAGCCGCGGAAACGATGGTCTCCGCCCGGCGCTCGCTTCCATCGGCCAAGCGCACGCCCACGGCCGCGTCGTTCTCAACCAGAATTTCCTTGACCGTTGCCCTATACGTGATCTCCCCGCCGAGAGCTTTATAACGCCTTTCGAGCGCGAGAGCGAAATCCAGGCAGCCGCCTTCCAAAAAGCCCATCTGTCCGTCAGCCAGGAGAGCCAGGATCATGAAGATGAACCAGACCGGGACTTCCGGAAGAAAGAGATTTTTGATGAATTCGCGGAGCCAAGGATCCTTTGCCGTTCGGGCGTATTCCTCCATCGGCTTGGCGTATTTTCCCGAAAAATATTTCCACAGCTTGCGCATCCCCCAGAACTCTTTTATCTTTCCTGGAAACGTCGTCATCTCGGGCGGAAGGCTCAGCCCAACCGTGCTCATGTCCAAGCCTTGCATAGCCCTGGCGCCCGCTACGAGCTCATCGATAATCCCCCCGTCTTGGGGGGCCATCGCTTTTAGATCTCTGGCCAGCTCATCGAGGTCGGCCGTCATGATGACCGACTTGCCGCTGACCTCATCCGCATATTTCCCGAAAGTCGCCATGTCAACGACTTTGCAACCCGGGAGAATGCCGAGCTCCTTATAGATCTCGCGGAGCGTCGTCCCGGGTTTGTGGCCCATGACGAAATGGATGCCGCCGTCGATGAGGAAACCTTTGCGCTTCCAATAAGAGGCCACGCCTCCGGGAACGGTGTGGTGCTCGAAGATGCGCGTCGGATATCCATTCATCCGGCAGTAGATGCCGGCCGAAAGCCCAGCCACACCCGCGCCGATGATGATGACGGATTTTTCGGCCAATCAACATCCCTTAACGAATGAAGATGATCATCTCGGTCATGAAGAGGGCCGTCGTCAAAAGGCCGACCAGGATCGCCTTCCACCATTTGAGCTTCTGGCTGATGCCGACGGCAAAAGTGATCAAAAAGAACATCCAGACCACTGCGAGGACCTGGTAGGCGACGACGAACGTCTGCCAGAATCCAGGGCGGGCCGAAAGCTCCATGAACTCTTCCTGCTTCATGCCCAGGAGAAGAAGGACCGCAAACACCGTCTCGGTGATCCACGTCACGAATTGGGGGACCGTCACGGCGAAGCCGAGCGCCGCCAGCGTGCCTTCGAACGTCCCGCTTCCCTTTCCCCATTTGCTCAGGAGCTGGGCAAAACCCGCGGCGAGAATCCAACCCATAGCTACAACGGGAAAGGCGAAAAACATTTCCCAGAAATAATAGTTTTCCGGGGATAGGGTGATGAAGGCCGGCGCCGTGATCAGAGCGCCGCCCGCGGCCAGCATAACCACGGTGATGGTGTAGAGGATCCCGATCAATAAGATCGCCTTGAAGCTTTTCGAGACTCGTTTCGGGTCGGCCTGAAGCGCCTGGAATGTGCCGACGGGCTTAACGACCGTCCCGCCCAGATACCGCCAGAAGCTTTTCATGTCACAAAAAGGTCTTTGCTCGAAAAATTGGGATCGCTCGTCAGGTTGATCCCCAGCCTCTTGAGACCCGCCTCGTCGCCCGGCGTCGGGATATGCGTCATGTGGACTTCACAGCCGCGCAGGTCCTTAAGCTTCTCCAGCGCGAGCTCGGCCATCGGGTTGGCGCTGGCGTTGAGGCTTAAACAGATTAGGACTTCTTCGACGTCCAGGCTGGCCGCTTTGGCCCCCAGAATATCTTTCTTGAGATGGCCGATGGCTTCGATGGTCGAAGCCGAAAGGAGGGGGATCGAATCGGGAATCCCGGCCAGCTTTTTTACGGCATTGAGGATGAGGCTCGAGCCGGCGTGGAGCAAGGGGGAGTTCTCGCCCTTGACGATCGTGCCGTCCATGAGCTCGATCGCGGCGCCGCAGAAAATCCCCTTGTGGCCTTTGCCTTTGGCCAGGGATTCCTCGGCCGCTTGCCGCGCCGGTTCGACGACCCGGCGGAACTCCGGACCGACCTTCATTTCCCGCATGATGAGCTCCGCCCGCTCCACGGTTTCCCGGTCCACGAATCCCATGGCGTATTCGCAGAAATAGCGGAAATACCGCCTGACGAGCTCCTGGAGCGCCGCTTCCCGGACGACGTCGTCGGCGATGACGCCGAATCCGGCCCGGTTGACGCCCATGTCCGTGGGCGATTTATATACGCATTCCTCACCCGTGATCTTTTCCAGGATCCGCTTGAGCACCGGAAAGATCTCGACATCACGGTTGTAGTTCACGGCCACCGTCCCATAGGCTTCGAGGTGGAACGGGTCCACCAGGTTGAAGTCCTGGATGTCGGCCGTGGCCGCCTCGTAGGCCACGTTCACCGGGTGCTTGAGAGGAAGGTTCCAAATGGGGAACGTCTCGAACTTGGCGAACCCGGACTTATGGCCCCGCCGGTAATCATGGTAGAGCTGGGAAAGGCAGGTGGCCATCTTGCCGCTGCCCGGCCCGGGGCCGGTCACGATGACGAGAGGTTTTTCGGTTTCGATGTATTCATTGGCGCCGTATCCCGCGTCGCTGACGATGAGGTCGACATCCGTGGGATAACCTTTCGTGTAGCTGTGGGTATAGACTTTGATCCCCCGGCGCTCGAGCTTGTTCTTGAAGACCTTGGCCGACGGCTGGCTGTCAAAGCGGGTGATCACGACGCCCCGGATTCCGATTTCCCAATCCGATAGGTCATCGATCAGCTTAAGCGCATCGACGTCGTAGGTGATGCCGAAATCCGCCCGGATCTTTTTGCGCTCGATGTCGCCGGCGTAAATGCATAGGAGGATATCGGCCTTGTCTTTGAGCTTCTGGAGGAGGCGCATCTTGACGTTCGGGTCAAAGCCGGGAAGCACACGGGCGGCGTGAAAGTCGAAGATGATCTTCCCGCCGAACTCCAGGTAGAGCTTGTTGTCGAATTTCGCGACCCGCTCGAGGATCGCCGTCGTCTGTTCTTTCAGGTACTTGTCATTGTCGAACCCGATTCTAGCTGCCACGATGATCTCCTGTCAGCTTTGAACTTTCGTCGTTTGGATGTCCTCAACACATCCGCTCGGCCAGTAACCTTATATCGCAGGATAAAAACGGAGTCAATCTTCAGGAGGACGATTCTGGACCAACCTGAAATCTTCAACCAATCCGTAACCGACGACGCTGTATTTGGAGCCGGGAGGATGGCCGCCTTTGGCTCCCTGCTGGAACGAGCCGGGCCAGGCCCTTCCTAGGGCCGGATCGTTGTGAAAAGGACCGAGCGTGTTCTTGAGGGTTCCGTAAACAACGACGCTTACATCGTTGCGGCCTGGGGTCAATCCGTTCGTGATATCAAGATGGAAGGGCTCGAAGGCGATAAAGCCGGCCGATCTTCCATTGACGAGGACTTCGGCCACCGCTCCCTTCCATTTTCCGAGTTCCACGAAGAAGCGCTTCCCTTTGAAATCCTGGGTGCGAAGATCGTATGTTTTTTTATAAGACACCGCGCCTGAATAGAGGGGCAGGCCTTGGGCCGTCCAAAGGCCAATCTCGAGCGGAGCCGCCGGCACAATCCGAAATCCTTTTGTCCCGTTCTCGAGCCCGAAATCGCCCAGGATATAGACCGGCTCGAGCTCCGAGTGGATGGTAAACGGCGCGGCCTTGAGGGTGAGGCTATTATTTCCCGGCTTGACATAAGGCCCGATATCGAAAACCCCAAAAGCCCGATCAAGCCACCATTGGCCCTTGAGGGGCGCAATCTTCTGGCCGTTGATGAAGACTTGATAGAGTTCAGGCCTTTCGACGACGGCGCGAAGGGAAGCAAACAGACTCCCTTCGGCGGCCGCAAACGGGAAGGTCGCCTCAAAGCCCGAATCCGCAGGAAATTTGTCTTTATCGAGGATATTGGTCTTATACTGGACCGCGCTGTCCCACGGGTTTCTATCGAGGCCATGATGCTCGAAAGTTTTGCGCTGGGCGTCATAAAAATAGAGGTCTTTTTCAGTTTTGCCGGCCAGCGTCAGGTCGCAATAATCGAGCGTCAACACATTCGAGGATTCTCTTTTCACCGTCAACGACGTTTGAGGATCGAGCGTCTCTCTGGCGAATATCGCCGTTTGGCCCGGTTGGCTTTTGTCCGGACGCAGACAGAGGAGCAGGCTTCCGCCCGGAGGAACATCATAATCGATCCAAAGCTTGCCATCCTTGAGCTCATAAGGATAAGGGCTTGTTTTGCCGGTAAAGAGGTCCCAGTGTTCGCCTGATTTTCCCGAAGCGATCATCGTCCCTGCCGCAGCGTTCTTGTCGCTCGTGTTGGCCAGGAAGACGAGCTCCGCGTCTTTGAGCGTCCGGCGGTGATGGAAAACGAGGCTCGGCCCAGCGCTCTTTGCCCTCTTGACCTCGAAGACCAGAACCGGGGCGGAAAGTCTGGAAATATCGGCAAGCCATGCTTCGGGTTTGGTCTGGGCCCAAGTCCGAGGATGTTCGGCCGCTTCCTTAATCATCCGGTCGTCGGCTTTTCCGTCGACAAAAGGCGGAGCGGACGGCCAGGACAATATTTTTCCTCCCTGCTTCAAATACGCGCTCAGGAGTGCGACGGTCGGTCCATTCACATTTTCCAGGCCGGGAGGCAGGATCACGAGCTCGTATGCCCGCTTGTCGACGACGAGTTTTCCACCCTCGGCCTTGCCGAAATTCTTGAGAATGAACTCGCTCCCCAGGTCGTATTCGACCTGGTTCTCCTCGAGCCTGTTGACGAAATCCTGGAAATCCTTGCCGATGGCCTTGATCTTGTCCGTGTCGCCCCGCGGCGAATGATACATCCAGGCCGTCGTCGTGGGCTCGATGACGAGGATCCTGTTGATCTGCTCCCCTAATGAGAGCGCCGCGGACAGGCGGCCGAAATAATCCCCCAGGATCTTATACGCGGGCCACCAGGGCTCATGGTAAGAAAAAGACTGCGGATGGTCGCGCTTGCGCGCTCCCTTGATCGTCACGTAAGAAAGGTGCTGGTTCATGAAGTTGACGCCCAGGGCGTATTCCCAGTCTGCGATCCGTTTCTGGTCGAAGAACGTCAGGTCCCAGCCGGCAGCACCGAACGTCTCGGACATGGTCCGCGCTTTCCCGAGCTGGTTGGCCGCGCTGCGGATTTCTTTCACCGCCCTGGCATTTCCGAACTGGGCGTGAGTGTCGGTCTGGAAATCGTTCATGAGGATATCGATGCCCGGCATGTGGGCATAAGAGCAAAAAGCAAGGTTATCCGGGTTGACGACCGGCCGCGGCCATTCGTGTTCCCAGTAATGTCCGGTGAAGATCAGGTTGTTCTGCGTGCAATAGTCATAATAGGGCTTAGCCCAATTTTCGATGAGCAGGTCGAGGAGGGTCGCATAAAAATTATGCCGGACGCGCAGCCAGTCGCCCGTCCCGTCGTAGAGCGAGGGCAGGTGGAGTTTCAAATCATAGCCCCACTTTTCCTTGAACTTTTCGAAGAGAGCCGGCGTGTAATTGACGACGGTCATGTTCTGTCCGCCGGCCGGATTAATCTCGGCCTCGTCCTGAAAGACGCCGGGGACTACACCGCCGAATTCATTTCCGAATGCGCGTTTGTAGGCATTGAGCGTCACGTCCAGGAATTTCTCGGTGACGTCCCGGCGCATGAGGTCCACATATGTAAACCCGCCGTACCAGGGGTTCGGCTTCTGCCGGACGAGGTCGAAGATATAATATTCACCCGCTCCCAGAGCTTTCCCCTTGACCCGGGCTTGCCCGGTGACATCCTCAAAACCTGAAGCGCTCTTTCGAAGGACCACGAGCGGAGTCGTCTCGAAGGCTTCCGGAAGCGTTTCGGCTTTAGACATCCGCAGTCCGGTCCGGACCGCGTCCGGCATCTGGGCCGGAACATGTCCTCCGGCGAAACCCGAAGGATAGGAATTTTCGTCGTAGATCCAGATTTTCATCCCGAGCCTTCTCCCGACATCCACGGCATGCCGAAAAAGAGAGAGCCATTCATCGGACAAATAAGGCGTGATAAGACCTGGCCGGGGATGGACGAAGACGCCGCCGATCCCGTGCGCCCTGAAATCGGCAAGCTGTTCCTCGATCTGTTCCTTTGTGACCCTGTCATTCCAGACCCAGAGCGGGGCGCTGCGGTACTCCGCCGGCGGGTCCTGGAATGTCCTGAGGACGGCGGCATAGGAATCCGGCGGGGCAGAGCTTGGACGTTTTTGCCCGATCAAAAAAAAGGACGCGATCAAAACCAAAAAAAACAAAAGGACGATCTTTTTTCTCATGGCGACACTCCCTTGCTGCGAAAAATCATTGAATTACACCGTTCCATTATATCCGATCTCATTCGACAAATGTTCCATAACGCTTTTAAGACTTTTAATTTGTTATATTAATCCCCTCTCCTCCCCTTGGAATTCAAGGGGAGCCCCGAATAAGGTAAGCGTTTCGGGGATTGTAACTATCGGAGACGCACTTGAAGACTCTGATTTAGTGATATTAGTCCCCCCTGCCCCCCTTGTTCTAATCAAGGGGGGTCGAATCAGGTATGCGTCTCCGGAGCATGTATGGCGGAGAGGGCGGGATTCGAACCCGCGGTCCCGGTTTGAGCCGAGACAAGCGCTTAGCAGGCGCTCCTGATCGACCACTCCAGCACCTCTCCATCTCTGTCTGGAAGGCGGCGTTATTCTATCATTTTTCGATTTTGAAGCAAAGGGCTCGCCGGCCTGCGGCTGGACGCCGGACTCTACGACGTCCTCGAAAAATGGGCGGCCGACGAGCTGCGCAGCGTCAACGCCCAGATCGAATATTTGCTCAAAGAGGCTTTCCGAAAAGCGGGGCCCCGGATTGCCTATTCCCCGGATCTGAGATATATTCTCTCAGCATCTGGCATTGGATTCCGGAAAAGGAGAATGCCCATGAAAACCAAGAAACAGATCCTTTGGCTGGCGGTCTGGGTGAGCCTAGCCCTGATTTCCGGCGCGGCATGCTCAAAAGCCAAAAATACCCGGCTCGGGAATTCCTTCCGCGAGGACAAAAACGGCTGGATCTACGTCCATCTCGAAGGGGCGCCGCGGGAGATCGGTTTCCAGCACGGCTGGCATCTGGCGCCCGAGATCGACGACGCGCTTCAAATGTTCACCTACTATCTGGAGAATTCCACGAAAAAGAACTGGGCGTTCTACCGGGAGGCCGCCGAGCGCATGTTCTGGCCGAAGATCGACCAGGAATACAGGGATGAGATCGAAGGCATCGCTGAAGGCTTGAAGGCGCGCCTGCCGGACAAGAATTATGACAAGATCGACATCACGATCATCAACGGCTGGATCGAACTCGCCCAGTATTATGTCCCCTCTCTGGACGAAAAGATCAAGGCCGGCGCGGGCGACAACAAGGCCCCTGGCTATTGCAGCGCTTTCATCGCCACC
>Ga0315281_10004204_pt1 | contig 20955 bp, 22 predicted proteins | sample YL17G07_0_MG_FD_204540 | JGI IMG/M metagenome (GOLD analysis project Ga0315281, IMG submission 204540) | Sediment microbial communities from Yellowstone Lake, YNP, Wyoming, USA - YL17G07_0 | ecosystem: Environmental > Aquatic > Freshwater > Lake > Sediment | place: USA: Wyoming | collected...
AAAGCGTCGTCTATTGGAAAGTCCCATTTTCTAAATTGGTCTCTTAAATCAACATTAGCGGCGATCGAGCAGGACCAAAGGTTACCTTCCATCAACTCTCTGGCTTAATTTGCAGAAGAGCTGGGAGTAAATATTGACTATCTAGTAACTGGAAAAGAGGGACTAGTAACCAGCATCATACCTGCGATAAAAGCCGATAAAAACCTTGAGCTTGAGGTAAAGAATGCTCTAACCAAATTGGTGAAAGCCTTGTATAACAACGCTGCAAAGTCACACATTAAGTAAATCGTTTCTGTGATGTCAACTGTTTAACGATCCCTACATAAATCAAACCTTCTGATGTTTTGTTATTCATCTCCCCAACGTATATACAGATTGAAACGTATGCAAGTCGTTTCGGTTAAGATTTTGTTAAAAGTCTGAACAACTCTATCATGCGTTTCGTCGATACAACATTCTCCATCTTATATATAAATATTCATATATTCGGGAGATGAGATATAGTTTTAGCTCGGATAATAGATGATAAAACTTGACTTTTTGTAATATATTTGATAATCATATACCAAAACTATTAGAGCAGACATTAAAAATATGAATTGATTCAGGAGGGGGATGTAATGGCAAAACTCAATGACAAAGTAGCAATCGTAACTGGGGCAAGCCGGGGTATTGGTGAGGCAATTGCCAAACTTTTCGCCGCTGAAGGTGCAAAAGTCGTCTGTGCGGCTCGTTCTCTGAATGAGGGTGACCACAAGGTATTCAGCGGTTCACTTAATACCACCGTTGCAGAAATCAAAACTGCCGGTGGCACCGCTTTCGCAGTTCAGACTAATTTATCCAAAGAAGAAAGCTGTGTCCAGCTTGTTACAAAGACCAGAGAAACATTTGGCCCCGTCGATATTTTAGTAAACAATGCCGCCGTAAGCTTCTTCTCTCAAATTAAGGATATGACCCTCAAGCAATGGGATACTTCTTGGGCAGTGGGGCCTCGAGCCATTTTCATACTTTCTAAAGAAGTGATACCGGATATGATACAACGACGTAGCGGCGCCATTATAAACATATCGTCTAGCGGAGCCATAGGTCCTGGTCGTGGTCCGTATAAAGATAGGGGACCCGGTATAAACTCTGGCACGAAATATGGAGCCCAAAAAGCAGCTATAGAACGGTTTAGTCAGGGACTGGCACAGGAATTGTATCAATACAATATATCTGTGACGGCGCTATCTCCCTCACAACTTGTAGTCACACCTGGTACCTTGTTCTTCAAGATGGCTGCCAGTCCCGAAGACCCACGCGCTGAGCCAACGGACATGATGGCAAAGGCTGCCCTTCTTCTTGCATCAGAGCCCTTGGACAAGATAACAGGCCGTGTTACTTACAGCCAACAAATCCTGCAAGAATTTGGATGGATAAAAAAGGGCCAGGGTACAGGTGTCGACCGACTGGGAAGTGGCTTTAGTCAGATATAGGTGGCTGATGACTAAATATTGCATATCTTTGTAACAGGGTATATTATCGTAACATTTAATAAGGAGAAAATAGATTGTTTTTATGCTATGTATCTCTGCTACTCCTGTCCGAACTTAAATGGCAAGATAGGTAATTGAGAAAATGCCAATTTATGCTTTTAGTATAAACGTGTTTTAAGCCTGCTCTCTCGGACTCTGGATCAGCTCGTACATGACTCCACCCGGGTTGCCTGTATCCATGTAAGCAAACCTTCCTCGTCTACCGAAAAGGACTTTGACACCTTTCTTGCCCAGATTCGCCGTTGCTGCATCAACATCGGCGACACGAACACCGAGATGATGGATTCCCTCACCATGTTCTTCTAAGAAGTCGGCATAGAATGTCTTTCCTTCAACAGATTGTATAAGTTCAATCTGTAACGGACCTATGCTCGTAAAGGCGAGTTTCGTTTTGGATTTGTTACCTGCCCTATCGACAGTCTCCATCTCCGTAGAATTCCAGCGATCAATCCCGAGAAGTTTTGACCACGATTCGATTACCTTATCAACGTCTCGAACAACAATACCGATCTGCTCGATCGATTCAACCTTTAAGTCGGTTGATTCCTGCTTTTCCATATTAGCCCTCCCGCAGATAGTAATCCATATTATTACTTTCGATGTCATTGGTCAAAAGCAATAATGCTAAGAAGCTTTCTATATTATTGAAAATCTCGCATCTCCAATTGTTAGACAGCCTTGAAATAAATATGACTGCACTTCGTGTAACAATAAGATGTTTGTGCAATCGATTTAGAAAATCTCGCCAAACCGTAACAACTGAACAAGGATAAATCTGACTACATTTATTAAGGAAATTAATAGCAAAATCAAAAATGAAGCTGTGCGTTAAGAGACTTCGCATCCGGGCCAACCCCTAACACCAGGCTGGTCTCAAAGGCTGAATTCTCAATTGTCTGGCTTGATTTGGCGGTTGGTGGTCCGTCAAGACTGTTGATGGCATCCCTCAGGCTCTGATCGCTTATTGAGGCATACTGTTGGGTAGTATTTAGGTTTTCGTGACCCATCAGTTCCTGGATCACTCGAGGATTGACGTGGTGTTCGAAAAGATCGGTGGCAAATTTGTGACGCATCGAGTGGGTATTAATATCGACTCCCGCTTTTTTCGCCAGAATCTCAAACTTGTTGCCGATAGAAGCAGTTGTCAGTTTGAAGACTTTTTCATGAGGCACCATATTTTTGGTGAAGGTATGCAGCCGGTCAGCGAGCGGTTTGGCCAGCGGGATTACCCGATCCTTTTTACCCTTGCCTTCCCGGACGATAATGAAATCTTCATGGAGGTCGCTTTTGGAGAGATTAGCCAGGTCAGCGCGACGCATCCCTGTTTTTTCGGCGACATCGATGAGCAGGAGGTCACGTTCGATTTTGGATTTATGGCTTTTCTTATTCCGTACCTGAGCACGCAGTAATTCTACCTGGCTGTCTTCCGTGTACGGCGGTAGGCTTTTCGGGATTTTTATCTTGAGGTCGCTGATCGGATCTCCATACCATTTCATGAAGGGCCGCAGCATCTGCAGATACCGGGAACGGGTGTTCGTTGCTCGGTTGGCATATCCAGCAAGAAATGCCTTTGCCTGAACTACCGAAGGGGGTTACCCGGCGAGAAAAATGGTAAAGAGTTCCAACAGGCGGCGGGTATCCTTCAGGTTGCGGGCGTTGTGGAGACGGAGAATGAGTTCGACGTCATAGAGCTTGAGGAGTTCGGGGTTGGATTTACCTCTAAGTTCCAAGATCCTTGAACCTCCCGGACCGAGCACGGAAAGAATGATGTCGTCGCGGAACTGGTGGAACAAACCGGTGAGAAAATGGGCGATACTGGACTCGAACCAGTGGCCTCTGCGATGTCAACGCAGTGCTCTAACCAACTGAGCTAACCGCCCATAAATACAGCGTGGTATTATAAAATGCTACCAGATGAGAGCATATCAGTCAAGAATGACCACCTGCACTTCACCAGCCTATAAATGGTTCAGGTAAAATAAATGGGGGTAGGGCGACACAACGCCCTACCCCGGAATCCTCTGAAACAAACAGATACAGGCTTATTCCGTGTTGCTATCCATTTCGTTCCCGTAACCTTGTTTGGGGGTGACTGCCCAGGCGGTCGCAGCCACAGCCGTCGCTTTAATAATATCGCCTGCAATGAACGGGAAGAATCCCATTGTTAGGACCTGATAGATTCCGACGGAATCCCCTTTAACCAGATTCAACCAGAGATAAAGCTGCACCAGTCCGGGAACATAGATCAGTATAAAATTAGCTATCAGCATCAAGCCGAGCATTCTCGGGAACTTCCGTGCTTTTATATATCTATCGGTGAAATGTCCCACGAGGAAAGCCGCCAGAATAAATCCGATAATGTACCCTCCTGTAGGTCCGGCGAGGTGGCTGATGCCTCCCGACCAACCGTTGAACCAGGGAATACCGGCGACGCCGAGTACGGCATAAATAGCCATACTAACTCCTCCCCACCACTGCCCGAGTAGAACGCCGGCTAATAGCGCGGCATAAGTTTGCCCGGTAATAGGCACAGGAGTCCAGGGAAGATATACTCTTGCCTGAGCCATAAGTCCGGTAACTGCTGCCACACCCAGTGCCAGGGCAAGCTTCTTGACTATACTCAGTTCGCAACGCCACTGGAAGGTACTATACCTGGCTATTCTCAATCTATCCAAGGTGTTTACTGCCATTATTCATCTCCTTTTTTCGTGTCTTAAATGATGTGTTTCGGTGGTGATAGGTCGTTATTAAGAATAAGAACAGACCTCTCCTTGAATTAACATTTTAGGGTGTCGTCTAATATGATGTCAACTCATGTTGTGTTTATACGTATGCCTGTACTTTAATCTGAAGGTTTTTAACAGTAACGATAAATGTTTCACTGGTAGGAAAACGTTTTCCTCTTTAACACCTCTATTATTCAGGGTATACTCATATAAATTGTTAGATTGCAGCATCATCCTGCGATTTGTAAAAAAAAGGAGAAAAGAATGCCCCCAAAAAGCTCTGCCATAGAAAAAGTACTCCGTGAGGTTAAAGAACAAAATATCAAGCAAATCAGTCTCTGGTTTACTGATATCGTCGGTTTTCTCAAGAGCATCGACATTGCGCCGCGGGAATTAGAGGGGGCTCTGCACGACGGCTTTGGTTTTGATGGATCATCGGTGGAAGGGTTTGCACGCATCGATGAAAGCGATATGGTTGCGCTGCCGGATCCATCGACTTTTCGAGTGATCCCCTGGAGTCCAAATACGTCGCCAACAGCGAGGCTGATTTGCGACATCCGAAAGCCAGGCGGCGAGTCATTTGAAGGTGATCCGCGCAATGTGTTAAAGCGTAATCTGGAGAAAGCCAGCAAGTATGGTTATACCTTCAACGTCGGTCCAGAGCTTGAATTCTTCTATCTCAAAAACAATGCTGGTACTGAGACAATCGATGAAGGCGGCTACTTTGACCTGACTCCGCCCGATATCGCCAGCGACCTGCGTCTCGAGACAATTCTTATCCTCGAGCAAATGGGCATCAAGGTGCAGTCGAGCCACCACGAAGTAGCCATCAGCCAGCATGAAATCGACTTACAGTACACCGACGCGTTCACAATGGCGGACAACATAATGACCGCCAGGCTGGTCATTAAAGAAATTGCGGAGCGGCACGGATTATACGCTACTTTTATGCCCAAGCCGATTTTTGGCGTTGCCGGCAATGGCATGCACACGCACCAGTCGCTATTTAAAAACGGCCGAAATGTCTTTTTCGATAAGTCCGACCCCTTTTATCTATCACAAATCGCCCGGCATTACACTGCCGGACTCCTCAAGCACGCACCTGAAATATGCTCGGTCGTCAGTCAGTGGGTGAACTCGTATAAACGGCTCGTTCCCGGCTACGAGGCGCCTGTCTATGTATCCTGGGCGCGTAGAAATCGGTCGGACATGATCCGCATCCCTATGTACCAGCCCGGCAAAGAAAATGCCACCAGGATAGAATTCCGCGTGCCTGATCCAGCCTGCAATCCGTATCTTGCCTTTAGCGTGATTTTGGCTGCTGGTCTCGACGGTATCGAAAAGAAAACGGCACTGGTTGATCCCACTGAAGAAAATGTTTATGAGATGAGTCCAGAGGAACGTCAAAAACGCGGCATTGGAAGTCTGCCTGGTAACCTGTTTGAAGCAGTCAGCCTGACTGAAAAAAGCGCTCTGGTGCGGAAAGCGCTCGGAGATCATGTGTTCCGGAGCTTTGTACAAAATAAGAAGATTGAATGGGATAATTACCGGACGCAGGTGTCTGCTTACGAGGTTGAAAGGTACCTGCCGCTTCTGTAATTAGTGAGGTTAACGGGTGGGTTTCTCTGTGCCAATGAGGGCAATCTCCATATTTTTGCCACAGTGAGGGCACGTAACATTGACTACAAGCGGTCGGTTCATTACCCGCTCGGCAACTGCGGTAACCATGGAGTCGATGTTGTCTAGTCGACGGTCGAGCGCATCGAGCCTGTCTTCCAGTTTCTGAACTGCAATATCGCTGCTTTGCCCCTTTGAGTCGTCGTCGGATGATCTTTCGGGTCGCCTTCTCAGCACCAAAGGAACCTCCCGTGGGAATATTGTCTCATTATAAGGGAAGGGAAAGAGAGTGTCAAAAAACTTTTTACGAAGTTGTTATTCCAGTCCCATATCTAACACAGGATAATTGGCTGGAATCTATATCCAGAGAACTTCTCTTCTGATCGAATAACGAAGCCACTTCTTCAGCAAGAACCCTCTTAAACTCCTGCTTCTACATACCGCCGGTCATCAAAATTGAAAAGATATATCGCGATCGCAGAGATGTATCTGTATGGCGTTTTCTACGCTCTCCCGAACTCTTTTTCTAGCTGCCGGATGCTCAGCTGGATTAGGGTCGGTCGACCGTGCGGGCAGTGATAGGGATCCTGCGTTTGCTCCAATTGTCGGATTAAAGACCGCATTTCTTCGTCGGTCAGCGATTGTCCCGACCGCACCGCTCCATGACAGGCAAGCGTCTTGGTGATGGCTTCGCTGCGTTCCTTGTCTCGTCGGGTGGGATCGTCTAGAAACTCGCGTACCGCAGAGAGCCAGTCGCCCCGACTCAATACCGCCGGCACGGTCCGTATCAAATAACTCCGACCACCAAAAGGCTCGATGGTGAAGCCGTATTCCTGTAAGTCTTCATAACACTCTTGCAGCACGGCGTACTGTCGAGGCATTACCTCTAAAGTCACCGGCTCGAGCAGTCCCTGCACCTCGATATCTTTACTGGCCTTTTCTGTTTTGATCTTTTCGTAAAGAATCCGCTCATGCGCGGCATGCTGGTCGATAATATATACGCCATCAGGTCCTTCAGCCACGATATAGCAGTTGTTTACCTGTCCGATAACACGTAAGGCCGGGAGAACTGCCGCAACAGGAGTGGGGGACTGCTGAGTTGAACCGGAAGGGAAAATAGCTTCTTCGGTCTTTGGCGTTGGAAAGAGTTGATTTACCTGGATTTGGATAGGACGTGCGCCTTGGTAATGTTGCCCCTTGTCTTCGATTTGCGGAATAGGAGCCAGGTTGACCAGCGCACTGCGCACGGCTCTTTGTACCGCGCTAAAGACAGCACGCTCATCCTGTAATTTAACTTCGGATTTGGTCGGGTGCACATTGACATCTAACAATGCTGACGAGATGGCTATATTTATCACTGCGACCGGATGCCGACCCTGCATAAGAAGTCCCTGGTAGGCTTCCTCCAAAGCAAAGGTGAGCTGTCGACTGTTTATCGCCCTTCTATTTACAAAAAAGCTAATAGAGTCGCGGTTTGCCCGACTCATCACTGGCGAGCTGACCATGCCAGATACTTTAATTTCGGATCGTTTTTCCGGCCTCCATGTATTTTCAATATCAGGTATTTCGACCATTTTACCAGCGGTCTCGACCCCGTAAACAGCGATGACGCTATCGAGTAATTTACCTGTCCCGGGTGTCTGGAGAGTAATGCGACCGTCCAGTAGCAAAGAGAACTTGACCTCGGGGAAAGCGAGGGCATATTGGCTGACAATTTGAGCAATGTGGCTGTTCTCGGTCGCGGTCGACTTCAGGAACTTGAGTCGCGCCGGTACATTTCGGAAAAGGTTTTTCACCGTGATGGTTGTGCCGCGCGGTCGGGCTTGTCCAGTGTGTGTGGTAACTATCCCATTTTTTAATTGGATAAAATCTCCGCCTGATGTTCCCGAGACTGCGGTCACTAATTCCACTTCTGCTACTGCAGCAATACTGGGTAAAGCCTCGCCGCGGAAGCCCAGCGTGTCCAGCGATTCCAGGTCATCGATACTCGATAGTTTAGAGGTGGCATGTCGACCGAACGCTAGCTCCGCTTCCGATGACGGTATCCCGACGCCATCGTCGACCACCCTGATAAAACTGACTCCACCTCCCCTGGACTCCACTGTGATCTGTCGGGCAGCAGCGTCCAAGGCATTCTCCACCAGCTCTTTCACCACCGAAGCAGGTCTTTCAATCACCTCACCAGCTGCAATCCGTGCGATTGTTCTTTCATCGAGGATTTTTATGGGCATTATTAGCTACCTTCAGACCTATATTGTGTAAAAGATATTACGATTATCTGCGTTGAGTTCTAGTTAATGATACACGTTTACGTGTAACTAGTCAATATCTTTTCAAGACATTTTTTCAAGTCGCGCGAAGCTCAACATCAATCGTTTCAGTCCGACTTTATCAAAAGCAACTGCAACTTCACAGTCGCCCTTCACCTTTTTCACACTGATCACGAGACCTTCGCCGAACTGTGCATGTCGGACACGGTCGCCGTCTTTCAAGTCGATCGTCGATTCTGCCGCTGCCTTCGCTGGTTCATCAGATCGCACCCGGTTCCACGAGTACAATGATTCAACCGATTTGCTGCTCTCTTCCGACCAGTCGGGTGAAACAGTTAACTCTTTGGGAATATCGTCGAGAAACCGCGAGGGCGGATTGATAGTACTCATTCCCATGAAGGAGCGTCGGAAAGCGTGTACCAGGTAAACCTTCTTCTTTGCCCGCGTAATCCCCACATAGGCAAGTCGACGTTCCTCCTCCATCTGGGCGGGATCGTCCATCGATCGAATATGAGGCAGCAGTTTTTCTTCCATTCCGATGATAAATACTACCGGAAACTCCAGCCCCTTTGCCTGGTGGAGCGTTATCATGGTTACTCGGTCGACTCCCTCCTCCATCCCATCGACGTCCGAGACCAGGGCTACCTTCTCCAGGAATTCTATTAAAGCTTCCGGCAGAGACAAATCGCGGTACTGCTCGGCGACCGTCCGCAGCTCCATAACATTTTCCCACCGCTCCTGCCCGTCGGCATCATTCAAAATATATTGCTTATACCCTGAGCATTCCATGAGAAAATCGAACAACTCCACAAGGTTCTTTTCCCGACTTTTTAAAATACAATCGTTGAGTATTCGAACGAATCGACTCAAGACATCGGCCGACCGCGTTTCGAACGGCTGCTGAATATTGCTGTCCTTTTTTCTGGCTTCCACCATCCTGTTCAACGCGTCGAATATCGACATACCCATCGAATTAGCCCAGGCGGTAAGTTTGTTCAGCGTCTGCTGTCCGATACCGCGTCCCGGCACATTAATAATCCGTAGCAAGCTGACGCTGTCCTGGGGATTCTGGATAAGTCGGAAGTAAGCAATCACATCTTTGACTTCACGTCGTTCATAAAATCGAGTCCCGGCGACAAGTCGATAAGGCATCCCATATCTGATGAATGCCTCCTCGAGGACGCGCGACTGCGCATTGGTGCGGTACATGACGGCAATGTCGCCCGGTTTAAATTCACTACGGCTGACCAGTCGCTCCACTTCCCTTACTACAAATAACGCTTCGTCTTGCTCGGTAAACGCCTCGATGACATTAATTTTCTCGCCCTTGACATTCTCCGTCCACAGCTTCACCGGCTTACGTTGAAGGTTGGCGGAAATAACATGCGAAGCAGTCTCCAGTATGGTCTTGGTCGACCGGTAGTTCTGCTCGAGGAAAATAACTTTGGCATCAGGGAAGTCCTTTTCAAAACTCAATATGTTGCGGAGGTCCGCAGACCGCCACGAATATATCGACTGGTCGGGGTCACCGACGACGCAGATGTTGCGGTATCTACCGCTGATGAGTTTGACCAGCTCGTACTGGACGAGGTTCGTGTCCTGGAATTCATCCACCATGACATGGATATACCGATCTTGATAACGTTTGAGTATTTCAGGACTTTTTTTAAACAACTCGACCACTTTCAATAGGAGGTCGTCGAAGTCGAGCGCCTGGCTGCCGCGGAGCATCTGTTCGTAGCGTTCGTAAACACGGCCGACGATCTCCTCGAAGTAGCTGCGGTTGTGTTTCTGATATTCAGGTGGCGAGACCATCTTACTCTTAGCATGCGATATGGCGCTGGCAACTGCCGACGGATTATATTGCTTGGGGTCGAGTCGCAACTCTTCGAAACTGCGTTTGATAATCGCGACCTGGTCGTCGTCATCATAAATCACGAACTTGGAATCGATGCCGATTGCTTTGCCGTCGATTCTCAATATCTTCGCGCAGATTGCATGAAACGTCCCGATGGTTAGCTGCTCTACCGATGTGCCGACCAGATTTTTAAGTCGACTTTCCATTTCCCGAGCAGCTTTATTCGTAAAGGTCACCGCCATGATACGTCGCGGATTTACCTTGCAGACTCGGATGAGATAAGCAATACGGTGGGTAATGACTCTCGTTTTACCACTGCCAGGTCCTGCCAAAATCAGCACTGGTCCGTTTATCGCTTCGACTGCCTGGCGCTGGGCAGGATTGAGTTCGTCCAGAATATCCATTTTATCCATTAATTATATCATCGGGTGATGGTTATTGCTGTAGTCCTTGACTTTGCATCATGTTTTATTTATCGTTGAGTTGTTTATTTCAAGAAAAAAAGCACACGGATAATGACTTTGCACGTAAGATCAGCAATCACTAACAAAATGCCGCAATCAGGTCGAATGCGATACCAGGGGTTGTGCTACTCGCTGTAATTTTATTGGCTTTGCTCGTCGGGTCAGCACTGCTTGACCGGATCACTTTCGGGCAAATGGACTGGGAATTCTGGCGCGGCAGGTGCAGTCACCTACCATCATCATATACATTGTCATGGTCAGCCCAATAATAAATGGCTATTGGAACCGGGCAGTTAATACTCTACTCCCTCTCATAAAAGAGAATAAGCTCAAAGAGAAGTTGATAACTGATCTGACCAAAAACGACCGGTGGCGGGAATCAAGCGCGGCTTTAGTGGCGATCGGAGCCATAGTGGCGATTTCGCATGACTGGGAAGGCTGGCCCGATGGATGGTTCGAATGGTACCGGCTAATCACCCAATTTACGATGATAGGACTGCTTGGCTGGCTGGTGTACACCGGGTTGCGAGGTGTCCGTAACTTGACGCGGTTGACGCGTTCTATCCAGGATCTGGATATCTTCAATCTGGAGCTATTGTCTCCGGTTGCCAGTTGGAGTCTGGGCGTTTCACTGGCATTCATCGGCGGCATCACTATCAGTCTGATTTTTGTACCCTACGATAGCCTTCTTAATGCCATCAGCATCTCTGTATATAGCTTCCTCATTTTCACGATTATCCTGATTTTCTTCTCTTCCATGCTAAGCACCCACAACGCGATTCTGCGAGTCAAACAGCGAGAACTTAACGCGGCACAGGAAAAACTTTCAATAGCTTTTCGCAAGATGCGGAGGTCGAGCCCACGCGGAGCGGAGGAGACAGATAAGACGGTATTTACCGAGGTTGCAGCCTGGGGGACATACGAAGCCAATGTACGGAATATTCATGATTGGCCATATACAGCTTCTATACTTCGACAACTGTTAGCGTCCCTTATATCTCCGGCAATCGTCTATCTTATCAAAGTGGCCTTTGGAGTGCAGTTCGGTTGATGGGAAGTTTTTAACTCCTATAACGTGGTGCTGACCAGATCGATTCACAATATATAATCTACCATTTGATGTCGTGCTCCGCAGCGAGAGTAAACCAATATCATTCATTGACAACAACCTATTTAACAAGTTATTATATGCTTGTATGCAGGAATATGCATATAGTTGGCGAGGTGGGAAATGAGGGAAAATGTAAAAGCTTTTAAAGTCTTGTCCGATGAGACCAAGCTGCGTGTGCTTAACATCCTTTTAGAACGAGAATGCTGTGTTTGTGAGGTTATGCAGGCTCTTGAGATATCTCAATCAAAGGCTTCACGTTGCCTTACCACTCTCTACGATGCGGGATTTTTAACATTACGGAAGGATGGATTGTGGTCGCTATACTCGATTGACAGGGATGGAGTCGCAGGGTATCGGTCTCAATTACTCGAAGCTGTCAAAGAAGTAATGAAGAACGACAAGACAGCGGCGTTAGATAAAAAGCGACTCAAGGAATCACAGCGTGTCGGCGCTCGATGTATAGAAACATCAGCAGCACGTAAGGTTCTAGTGAAAAAAGGGTAATTTGCACATAAATACCTTTCTTACCTCATGCATTCAAACAAGAACAACCGATAGAATTTTTTCTACTCGTTAAACTTAGGAAGGAAACCAGTTGAATATCTTTGGATGGTTAAATGATCAGTTACTTAGAATGGAATGGCTGAGCAATTTAGTCACATGGTTAGTAACTAACGTCTTTAAATTAGATGTTGAAGGCAAGGTCGGGGGGAGCATTCAATTTTTCCTTTATGATGTGGTGAAGATATTCATTCTGCTATCCATCCTCATTTTTGTAATATCGTATCTCCAAAGCTTCTTCCCGCCTGAAAGATCCAAGAAAATTCTCGGGAAATTTACCGGTATCTGGGCAAACATGCTGGGAGCTTTACTTGGGACGGTGACACCGTTTTGTTCATGTTCATCTATTCCGATCTTTATTGGCTTTACCAGTGCTGGATTGCCGATCGGGGTCACTTTTTCTTTTCTGATATCTTCGCCTCTGGTAGACCTGGCATCTGTGCTTTTGCTTGCCAGTATATTTAACTGGCCTATTGCATTAGCCTATGTCGTTGTTGGCGTCGTTCTCGCTGTTATTGCGGGGACTGCTATTAGCAGGCTCAAACTCGAAAAATATGTAGAGCCCTTTGTTTTTAGCAACAAAATGCTCGAAGTCAACCAGGAAGAAATGACCAGGCATGATAGAATCATTTTCGCAAGAAACCAGTTATCAGACATTGTTAAGAGGGTATGGATATACGTGGTGGCAGGCGTTGCGATAGGAGCTGCTATTCACGATTGGATTCCAGAGTCGATAATAGCAACTGTTCTCGGCCAGGATAAGTGGTACTCGGTTTTTGTCGCCACTATAGTGGGCGTTCCCATGTACGCCGATATTTTTGGGACACTGCCAATTGCTGAAGCACTGGTGTCGAAAGGGGTAGGGCTCGGTACTGCCCTCTCATTCATGATGGCTGTCACAGCACTCTCGCTGCCATCAATGGTGATGCTGAAGAATGTTATCAAAATGAAACTATTAGTCATTTTTGTTGGCATTGTTACCCTGGGTATTATCGCTATTGGTTTTCTATTCAACGCCTTCGGGTATCTGCTTCTTTAACATCCTGGATTAAGAATTGTTTTAGTCGGTAAGGTAAGGTTATTGACTACAAGTTGGTTAACAAACAACTAAAAAACAGGAGGGCGGTCAATGGTAATCAAGGTACTTGGCATGGGTTGAGCAAAGTGCGAACAGCTCGAAAAGATTACCCGTGAGGTAATTAAGGAACTCGCCATCGATGCAACTGTGGAAAAAGTGAAGGATATCAAGAAGATCATGGCATATCCCATACTCGCTACACCCGGTTTAGTAATTAACGAAAAACTTGTTGTGTCCGGACGTCTACCCAGCAAGGCAGAAGTGACCACCTTTATCACCACGGCTTTAGCCAAGGAAGCCTAGTCACGAGGCTTCGGATTGAGTTGAAAATAGTGAGTGTGAAGCTGAATATCGGTCCAGTTTTATGTTACTACACCGATAACAAGGTGTCGGTTGAGGTCACAGGAAGTACAGTTGGTGAGTGTCTTAACTATCTCATCAGACAATATCCTGACCTCAAGGTAATTATTGATAATCACATTGGTAAACTGGTTGGCTTTATTACCATCTTTCTTAACAAGGAGAGTATTGTCATCCATGATCTGGACAAATCTGTAAGAGATGGCGACCAACTCACCATAGAATACCAGCCGGGCTGATGAGGGCAAGGGGATGGCTAGTATAGCCATATGAAATAATGAAGCGGATTTAGGATTACGAATCGCTTGGTCACTTAATATTACTAATACAGTGATTTGAGGATACGCATGATAAATAAAATCTGGGTAATTTCTCTACTGTTGTTGCCCATTTTGCTTTTATTGATAGGATGCTCACGCCAAGCGACTGACTTCTATCCACCGCTAGCAACCACAACGCTTGAAAAGGCTTTATCAAGTGGAACGCCAACCCTCGCAGAATTTGGGCGGGGAACATGTATACCTTGTAAAGAAATGAAGCCTATTCTGGACGAATTAGCTTTGTTATATAAAGATAAATTAAATGTGGTGATTGTGAGTGTCGATGATTACCAAAGCCTTACCTCACGTCACGGCATAATGGCAATTCCAACCCAGATATTTTTTGATAGCGGCGGTACGGAAACATTCCGACATATTGGTTTCTACCCTGAGAACGACATAATTATCAAGCTAAAGCAAATGGGGATCGAGTAATTGGAAAGTTTGATAACCAGTATCGGGGATATTATCCAGAACCAGGGCTGGCTTGCTTTTCCCGCCTGTTTCTTTGGTGGGGTAATCTCCAGCGCTAGCCCATGTGTATTAGCAATGATACCACTTATCATCGGTTATGTTGGAGGATACTCGGAAGGTTCTCAGAAAAGGGCAATCCAGTATTCTCTTATGTTTACACTCGGCTTGACTATAACCTTTACTATCTTAGGGGTAATCGCCGGTGCCTTGGGAAGTCTCTTTGGTGATGTGGGAGGATTCTGGCATTATGTACTACCTCCGGTCGTTATCTTGTTGGGGATATATTTAATACTTGCTGACAAATTAAATCTCAATGTCGGTTTATCGCAAAGATTCTTGCCAAAAAAGAAGGCACTACTCGGGGCTTTCTTGCTTGGACTTTTTTTGGGCATCGTGGCTTCTCCTTGCGCTACTCCTGTCTTAGGAGTAATTTTAACTTTTGCCGCCACCAAGAAACAGATTGTCTATAGTGGCGGTTTACTTCTTGGTTATGCCATGGGGCACTGGATACTCGTTCTAAGCGCTGGTATTTCTGCCGGGTTTGCCCAGAAGGTGTTAGCATCCAAGGGTATCGCTAATTTCTCCAGATATTCTAAAAAGGTAGCCGGGGTTATTTTAATTGGTGTAGGTATTTATTTACTTATTACCTTGTTTTGATAAACCATCCAAAGAATTAGTGAGGGTTACATTTGAGTACTAATGCTATTATCTACATCTCGGTCTGCGCAGTCCTCCTGCTGGTATCATTTTTTGCTAACCGACAAAAAACACTCATGGGACTTAAAAGAGGCTGGTTCATGTTCCGCAATATTCTTGTTCCCTTTTTGAATATCCTCATTTTAGTGAGTATAGCGTTGTTTTTGATTCCACCGAGTATCATCAGCAGGTATTTAGGTCCTGAGTCAGGAGCACTTGGCTTGCTGATTGCAGCGGTTGTTGGTTCCATCACCCTCATCCCTGGCTTCATTTCCTACCCCATCGCGAAAGGGCTAATTACACAAGGCGCTTCTTATGCAGTCGTTGCCACTTTTATGACGACGTTGATGATGGTCGGCGTGGTGACCATGCCTCTGGAAATAAAATACTTCGGTAAGAGAGTTGCAATCACGAGAAACCTGCTCAATTTCGTGGCGGCGGTTATTATTGGGCTGGCAGTGGGGATGGTGCTATGAAGAAATACTTGAAGAAAATCCAACGCTACATATGGCTAATATTGTTTGCAGTCTTTATGTTATTGTCATTTGCCTTTCATTTCGATGCTGGAAAAACAATCACCACTGGCTTTAAAGACTCGCTCATAGAAATGATTACCTTTATTCCCGCCCTCTTCATCATAGTGGGGCTGTTCGATGTCTGGGTATCTAAGGAAAAGATTCAGCAACATATCGGACAAGGTTCAGGTATAAAAGGCATTTCTATCGTCGTATTGCTGGCAATGCTGCAGGCGGGACCATTGTACGGCGCTTTCCCGGTGGCATACATGCTCTGGAAAAAGGGCGCCAGTATCAGGAATATTTTTATCTACCTCGGAGCTTTCACATCCTTCAAGATTCCAATGCTCGGCATTGAAATCGCCTATCTTGGTATTCAATTTACTCTGGTCAGGACGCTGGTCTCACTGCCGTTCTTTATTGGTATTGGTTACTTCATGGAGTGGTATTTGAAAGACAAGGATTTCAAGGTGAACACAATTGGATAAGATAGTGCTCTTTGTCTGCGTTCACAACTCAGGACGGAGCCAGATGGCAGAAGCCTTCTTTAACCAGATGGCTAAAGGAGCAGCCCATGCGATTTCCGCTGGAACTCAACCGGCTGACAAAATAAATCCGATGGTCGTCGAAGTGATGCGGGAAGTTGGTTTAGACATCAGTGAGAACAAGCCCAAGCCACTTATGATGGACATGGTGGAGAAAGCGGATAAGATGATAACGATGGGTTGCGGTAACGAAGCAGGTGCTCTCTGCCCAGCAGGTTTTATCGACACTGAGGACTGGGAATTAGAAGATCCAAAAGGAAAAACAATTACCGAGGTCAGAAAGATTCGAGACGAAATCAGGAAACGCGTCAATGATTTTCTGTTGATGATTATTCCTTAATAAGGAGATTAATATGCTTGAAATGAAGAAAGCGGCTATTTCCTTTGAAGCACAAGAATTGATGGAGCTCGAAAGAATCATTACCGATAGCGATGAAAAGGAAGCCTTGCGGTATCTCAAAAAAATCGTTTACGATCGTATTTCTCAGGCGCAGACCGGTCGGTTGAAGTCGCACCTCGATTCCAGCAGTGACACGGTCGCCGATTTCCACGCCAAAAACATATAAATCCGAAGATTAGAAGGGAGCGTTAATGAGTAGCCAAATACCTGCAACATGCGGACCTCGTCTTTCATTTGTCGATCGCTTTCTGTCACTCTGGATCATCCTCGCAATGGTGTTCGGAGTTGGTCTGGGGTATTTTGTCCCCGCTACCGCGGATGTCATCAACAGCTTCTCCGTGGGTACCACCTCCATCCCCATCGCCATCGGTCTGATACTGATGATGTATCCGCCGCTTGCGAAGGTCAAGTATGAGGAATTGCCCGGATTTTTCCGCAACTGGCGCGTCCTGGCACTCTCGCTGACGCAGAACTGGATTATCGGTCCTATCGTTATGTTTGTACTGGCGCTTCTCTTCCTTGGTTATCTTTGGCCTATGCCCGACTATATGGTCGGGCTTATCATGATTGGATTAGCACGCTGTATTGCCATGGTTATTGTCTGGTGTGAACTAGCCAGGGGAGATAATGAATATTCTGCGGGACTGGTAGCTTTCAATGCCATCTTTCAAATGGTCTTCTATTCGATATTCGCCTACATTTTCATTACCGTTTTGCCTCCACTATTCGGAATAAAGGGGATGGTAGTAAAAGTATCCCTTTGGGAAGTTGCCCAGAGCGTCCTCATCTACCTGGGGATACCATTCTTCGGCGGGATGCTCAGTCGATTCGTTCTCTTAAAAATAAAAGGCAAAGAATGGTACGAGACTAAATTCGTTCCTAAAATCAGTCCCATAACCTTAATTGCTCTTCTCTTCACGATTATCGTCATGTTCTCGTTAAAGGGAGAGATCATCGTTCAATTACCGCTGGATGTGCTGAAGGTAGCCGTCCCGTTGCTTATTTATTTTATAATCATGTGGTTCGTTTCCTTCTATATGGGCAGGAAACTAAGCGGAGAATATACCAAGACCGTCACCATTGCTTTCCATGCGGCTGGCAACAACTTCGAACTGGCAATTGCCGTAGCAGTGGGGGTGTTCGGCATCAACTCCGGGCAAGCATTTACAGCCGTCATCGGACCGTTAATCGAAGTGCCTGCTCTCCTTGCACTGGTAAACGTCGGGCTTTATTTCCAGCGTAAGTTGTCGTGGAAAAATACACCGCAAACCAATAGTTGACGGATGTCGGCATTCCCACGTATCATAGTTGGCTGAATGTTGTTTTATAAGGGGTGAAATATGGCAGATGATGTTGTGAAACTGGATATCGAAGGAACTATTGCCACCATCACTTTGAATCGTCCTGAGTCGATGAACTCTTTTAATCAGGATGTCTATCGTAGATTGAAGGAGGTAGCACAGCAACTCAGAGAAACTCCGGCTGTGAGGGTGGTTATCATGACCGGCGCCGGCGAACGCGCTTTCAGTGCCGGTATGGACCTGAAGATGATTGCCGGGCAGGGTGGAGGAGGTCCTTCATCTGTAGCTAATTTGCGCGATGGGTACGAACGCTTATACGGTCAGAAATCCATCCTGACAATGTATGAGGAATTACCCATACCGGTCATTGCGGCGATAAATGGCTACTGCATGGGTGCGGCCCTGGAGTTAAGTCTCTGCTGTGATATAAGGATTGCTTGTGAGGCTGCGGTATTTTCCTTACCTGAAATTACCTTTGGTGTGATTCCGGATTTCGGGAGTGCACAGAGATTACCACGCATCATTGGCCTTACAATGGCAAAAGAGATGATTATGACCGGGCGGCGTATTAATGCACAGGAAGCACTGAGACTCGGACTGATAAATCATGTTTATCCCAAGGACCAGTTGATGCCGGAAGCGAAGAAACTAGCAGAAGAAATTAACAAAGTGGCACCACGGTTAATAGAAGGTTGTAAGCGTGCCGTTAATATGACGATGTCGGTACCGCTGGATTGGGGCTTGCGATTAGAGACTGATATTTGTCTGGGTGCCGGCAGCGGCGCCTCATTTGGTACTGAAGCCAGACGGTTCGTCGAGAAAAAGTAGTCGCGGCATCTTAATTAGTTGAACCCATTATCTAGATTGAATGTGACGTTCAAGCGAGCACAATTCATAATAATTTTTGTTTTTGTATTATAGTTGGTTTCGGGTGAACTATGGCAACAGGATATAACGCATATTGGAAGAAAGAACACAACTGGGAATACTGGACCGAGCCTAGCGAGCAAATAGTCAACCTGGTTAAGACAATTGATGTTGTTCGCTTTAAAAACGTCCTCGACCTCGGTTGCGGGATTGGAAGACATGCCTTGTATCTGGCTAAAGCCGGATTCAATGTCACGGCATTGGATTCTTCCGAAGAAGCCCTTAATGTTTTGCGGAAGAATACTGAGGAGAAAAAGCTTGATGTAAAAATTGTACAGGCTGATTACTGCCAGGACATCTTCCAAAAAGACTCGTTTGATTTAGTTATAGCCTTTAACGTCATATACCACGGATTCAGGGAAGATATAAAAATGTCTCTAAACCTCATCCATGGGTGGTTAAGAGCAGGCGGTATGTTGTTTTTTACCTGTCCGACGCTTCGCGATGCTAAATATGGTACCGGCGAGCAACTTGCCCCGCATACATATCGACCTCTCAAAAGCATACACCTCGGAGATATTCATTTTTTTGCCGATGCTTACGACATTTCAGAATTGCTGTCCGATTTTAAAATTATCTCCCGTACCCAGGACGAGCACTACTGGAATAACGAAGGTACCCACCAGTTTAGTTCATATTGGCAGATTACGGCGAGAAAATAGCGACAAAATCAAAAAGAGCTTAATCGACGGGTATCCCGAAGTCGAGAAGCTTCCTTGGGAATACGTCATCAAGGCTTGATATTTCTTTGTCGGTAAGCTCAATCAACTGGAAACCGTATTTTTTGTAGGTTTCTAATTTCCTGTCTTTACGCAACTTGTACTTTTCGTCGTTTTCATATCCCCAGTATTCGATATAGACCCCTTTACCGTTGCCATTATTAATGAAGAAATCGCAATACAGCTCTTCCTCAATCGGGAGGCGACGTTCATAAGCATGAGTTATTTTGGAGTCATACAACCAATTATCGATTATTATTTCTGCCTTCGATCTGACTAAATGACCGTCCTTAGCTCTTTCTTTTGCCGGGAATTTTTCTCTAAACTGAATATCTTCTTGAGTAATATTCTGCGGCCTGTCTTCTACGTTCGAGGTTACTTCACCGCGAGACTCACGGATACTATTGACTAAAATATTATTTTTCATGATAGTTTCGGGCCAACGGACATATGGAGAACCAGAGATCTTGTCCTTCGACTGCACTCCGCCCAGTCGCTTGCCATGCTCAGTTATCTGCCATCCCTTGATGTACTTCGTTATCCATCCCAGTTCCGACAAAATCAAGTTTACTCTCGTATTTGGAATTCCAAATTCTTTTCCAACAGCGGTTGCGGTTAATAGATTTTCCTTTACCGTTTCCCTTTTTGTCTCAGGCTCGATATCCATAGATTCCGGCCAGACAATGTAATTTCTACCGGATTGCTCATGTTTTTTATAAGAACCACCTTTTGATAATCCAGCTTCCGTAAGCTGCCAATCTTTACCATTCTTTATAATCAGACCCATTTGCTGCAATTGCTGAAAAAGATCCTGGGGATTTCTATTTAGTTTTTTAGCAAGGGCAGTTGTCGATAATTCTTTAACGGCGTCGGCTTTTTCATCCATGGATAATTTCTCCTTTTTTAATTCATAAGAATACTACTAAGGAATGAATTATATCATAATTGATTTTAATATGGTAACAACATTTTGGGTAAACGTACACTTTCTATCACCAAGTCCTCTGTCTCTATCTTGACCGCGTATTTTCAACGGATCATTTTTATTAGCTCTTTGTTTTTATCAGCTCACAACCCTATAATCAAACAAATGTCGATAAAATTAGTAACACCTCGGTTGTTCCTATTCCATCTATCCGCAACTCAATTGGACAAGTGTCTAGATAATCCAGAAGCATTGGAAGCTGAATTGGGCTTTCCAATGGCGCGAGGAATGATCGATGCCAATGTGGTCCGTGCTACCAACATGAAATTAGCCAAAATGGCGGCAGTTGAGGCCCGGTTCCATGATTGGTTAACGTACTGGTTGATCGTTATAAAAGCGGTCCCAGTTGGCGCTGGGTTGATTGGTTTTAAAGGCTATCCCGATACCGACGGCAAGAACGAGATCGGCTACGGCATAGATGCAGCCTACCAAAACAAAGAATATATGACGGAGGCGCTGCAGGCGCTGAGCAAATGGGCGTTTTCGCATCCGG
>Ga0315281_10004205_pt1 | contig 20954 bp, 30 predicted proteins | sample YL17G07_0_MG_FD_204540 | JGI IMG/M metagenome (GOLD analysis project Ga0315281, IMG submission 204540) | Sediment microbial communities from Yellowstone Lake, YNP, Wyoming, USA - YL17G07_0 | ecosystem: Environmental > Aquatic > Freshwater > Lake > Sediment | place: USA: Wyoming | collected...
TGGAGCAGTTGCCGGTAGCCAATGGCCCGGCCGTGCCGCTGTGGCTCATGGCAGCCGGGGCGAAGGTCACCTTGTTGGTATGGCAGGTGTCGCATTGCGCACTGGTGGGAATGTGGCTGACAGATTTGCCCAGCGCCGTGGTGCCGTTATGGCAGGTCGAGCAGTTGGTGTCGCTGGCCGCATGCACGAAGGTGGCCGGCTTCCACGCCGTCGTGCCGTGGCAGGTGTCGCACTGGATTGTGGTTAACAGATGGGTGACTGGCTTGGCCTGTGCGTTCTGTGCGAGGTAGGAGCCGTTGTGGCAGGTGGAGCAGTTCCCCGTTGCAGCCGGTCCAGTCGTACCGGTGTGGCTCATGGCGGCCTGAGAAAATGCGGTGTAATTATTGTGGCAGGTATCGCATTGCGCCGTGGTTGGTATATGCGATACGGTTTTTGCCAAAGCATTGGCAAATGTATAGGAACCGTTGTGGCAGGTCGCGCAATTGCCTGAGGCCAACGGCCCAGTGGTGCCGGTGTGACTCATGGCGGCCGGGGCGAAGGCGGTGAAGTTCTTGTGGCAGGTGTCGCATTGCGCACCCGTCGGAATATGGTTGGTCGGTTTGCCCAGTGCCGTGCTGCCGTTGTGGCAAGTCGAGCAGATGCCGGCAACCGGCGGATTGGCCGCAGCATGGTTGAAGGTGACTGTGGCCCAGCTGGTGGTGGAACCGTGGCAGGTATCGCACTGGGCGCTGGTGCCAATGTGGGTGCCCGGTTTGGTCTGGGCGTTCTGCGCCAGGTAGGTGCCGTTGTGGCAGGTCGCGCAGTTGCCGGTGGCCAGCGGCCCGGCTGTTCCCGTATGGCTCATCGCCGCCGGGTTGAAGGCGGTGCTGTTATGGCAGGTGTCGCATTGCGCCGTGGTCGGAATATGCGATGCGGCTTTGGCCAGGGCATTGGCGAAGGTGTAGCTGCCGTTGTGGCACGTGGCGCAATTGCCGGCGGCCAGCGGCCCGCTGGTCCCGGCGTGGCTCATGACGGCCGGGTTGAAGGCGGTAAAGTTCTTGTGGCAGGTGTCGCATTGCGCACCGGTCGGAACATGGTTGGTCGGTTTTCCCAGTGCGCTGGTGCCGTTGTGGCAAGTGGCGCAGATACCCGCAACCGGCGGATTGGCCGCAGCATGGTTGAAGGTGACCGTGGCCCAGCTGGTGGTGGACGTGTGACAGGTATCGCACTGCGCGCTGGTGCTGATGTGGGTGCCCGGTTTGGTCTGGGCGTTCTGCGCCAGGTAGGTGCCGTTGTGGCAGGTGGAGCAGTTGCCCGCTGCCGCCGGGCCGGTAGCGCCGGTATGGCTCATGGCAGCCGGGGCAAAGGCCGTTTTGTTGGTGTGGCAGACGCTGCACTGTGCGCTGCTGGGGATGTGGCTGGCGGATTTACCCAGCGCCGTGGTGCCGTTGTGGCAGGTCGAGCAGTTGGTGTCGCTGGCTGCGTGGACGAATGTGGCCGGCTTCCACGCCGTCGTGCCGTGGCAGGTGTCACATTGAGCCACTGTAGAAAGATGGGTGACTGGCTTGTTGAGTGCACCGATGGCCAGGTAAGTTCCGCTGTGGCAGGTGGAGCAGTTCCCTGGGGCCACCGGCCCGGCAGTTCCCGCATGGCTCATGGTCGCCGGGGTGAACACCGAGGTGGTATGGCAGAGATCGCACTGACTGCTGGTCGGGATGTGCGTAGCCGGCTTGGCGAGCGCGTTGGCAAAAGTATATGAACCGTTGTGGCAGGTGACGCAATTGCCAGCGGCCAGCGGCCCGGAGGTACCGGTGTGGCTCATAGCGGCTGGCGCAAATAGCGTGAAATTCTTGTGGCAGGTATCGCACTGCGCACCCGTCGGGATATGGTTGGTCGGTTTGCCCAGGGCATTGGTGCCGTTGTGACAGGTGGCGCAGATGCCTGCTGCACTCGCATCGTGCGCATAGCTCGCCTGTGCCCAGGAAACCGTAGACTTGTGGCAGGTGTCGCACTGAGCCGAAGTACTGACGTGCGTGGCCGGTTTGGTCTGAGCATTCTGGGAGACATAGGCACCGCCATGGCAAGTAGAACACTGCCCCGTAAGACCGCTGTGATTCATGACCGCAGGAGACCAAACCGTAAAGCCATTGGTGTGGCAGGTGTCACATTGAGCACTGGTTGGAATGTGCGCCAGCGTTTTGTTCTGGGCGTTTTGTGCCACATAAGCGCCACTGTGACAGGAAGCGCATTGCCCGGCGGTACCCGTGTGATTCATCCTGCCCGGTGCCCAAACGGCGAATCCGCTGGTGTGGCAGGTGTCACATTGATTAGTGGTCGGTATATGCGATGCCGGCTTGGCCAGCGCATTGGCGAATAGATAAGACCCACCGTGACAGGTGGCACATTGGTTGGTCGTGCCGGTGTGATCCATGATGGCAGGATTGAAGGCCACATAGTTCTTGTGACAGGTATCGCACTGAGCACTGGTGGGAATGTGGGTAGTCGGCTTGCCCAACGCCGTCGTACCGTTATGGCAGATCGAGCAATTCCCGGGGGCAGCCGGGGTAGCGGCACTGTGGTTAAAGGTCGCCGTGGCCCACGTAGAAGTGGAGTTGTGGCAGGTATCGCATTGTGCGGTAGTGCTGATATGAGTAGCCGGTTTGGTTTGTGCATTCTGGAGAACGTAGGAACCGCTGTGGCAGGAGGAACACTGCCCAGCCAATCCAGTGTGATTCATCATGGCTGGCGAGAATGCAGCATAGTTCTTGTGACAGGTATCGCAGGTTTGCGAACTGAGCGGAATGTGGGTGATGGATTTTCCCCGGGCCGAGACACCGTTATGGCAAGTAGCACAGGTACCGGCGACAACGCCCTGATGTGTGAAACTGGTTGGTTTCCATGCCGCGGTGGTATGGCAAGTGTCGCATTGCGTAGTCGTTTGAATGTGCGTTGCCGGTTTGGCAAATGCATTGGCAAAGGCGTAGGTCGCGTTGTGGCAAGTTGCACAATTCCCCGTGGATACAGGCCCGCTCGTTCCTGTATGGTTCATGGTGGCCGGCGCAAACGTGGTGTAACCGGTATGGCAGGTATCGCACTGTGCGCTGGTCGGGATATGGTTGGTCGGCTTGCCCAAGGCAGCGGTGCCGTTATGGCAAGTCGTGCAGTTACCCGGAGCGGATGGTGAAGCCGCGCTATGGTCAAACGTTGCCGTGGCCCAGGTTGTAGTGGACTTGTGGCAGGTATCGCACTGGGCGGCGGTGCCGATGTGGGTGGGCGGCTTGGTTTGTGCGTTCTGCGCCAGGAAGGAACCGTTATGGCATTTGGAACAGAGTCCAGCCAGCCCGGCGTGATTCATGCTGGAAGGTGCCCAGGTCACAAAACCATTGGTATGGCAGGTATCGCACTGCCGTGGATCGGGAATATGAGCGACCGGCCTGGCTAACGCATTCGCGTAGACATAGGAGCCATTATGGCAGGTCGAGCATTGCCCGGCGAGGCCTGTATGGTTCATCGCCACCGGCTTGAAAGCAAAGAAATTGTTATGACAGGAATCGCATTGGGCGCCGGTGGGAATATGGGTATTTGGCTTGCCCAAAGCCGTGGTGTTGTTATGGCAAGTCGAGCACTTTCCTGCGGTCGAAGAATCATGCACGAAGGTGACCGTGGCCCAACTGGTGTTGGATTTGTGGCAGGTATCACACTGCGCGCTGGTGCTGACATGGGTGGCCGATTTAGTTTGAGCATTCTGGCTTAGATAGGATCCGCTGTGGCAGGTGGAACACTTCCCTGCCAGGCCGGCATGGTTCATTGCCGCCGGACCCCAACTGCTAAATCCGTTGGTGTGACAGGTGTCGCACTGACTGCTCGTTGGTATGTGGACAGCAGGCTTGGTAAGCGCGTTGGCAAAATTGTACGAGCCGTTATGGCAAGTGGAGCACTGTCCCGATGTTCCTGTGTGATCCATGCTGGCCGGTTTGAACGCTGAGTAGTTCTTGTGGCAGGTGTCGCATTGAGCACTGACGGGAATATGACTGGTTGGCTTGCCCAATGCAGTCGTGCCGTTATGGCAGGTCGAGCAGATTCCGGCAGCTGGCGGGGAGGCCGTGGTATGGTCAAAGCTTGCGGTTGCCCAGCTGCTGGTGGAGCTATGGCAAGTGTCGCACTGGGCCGTGGTGGCAACGTGCGTGACCGGTTTGGCCTGGGCATTCTGGGAAATATAGCTGCCGCTATGGCAGGTGGAACACTGCCCTGCCATACCACTGTGATTCATCCTTGCCGGGGCAAAGACCACTGCTGCCGGCGGCTTGTCATGGCAGGTATCGCACGAGGCTGAGGTAGGAATGTGGCCGCTGTTTTTGGCCGTTGCCTTGGCGCCGTTGTGGCAAGTGACACAACTGCCCGCGCTGACGTTGACGTGATCGTAACCGGCCGGCAACCAGGCAGTCATTTTGTGGCAGGCATCGCATGAACCGGAGGTTGGCAAATGGATAGCAGGCTTCCCGGTTTCATTAATGCCATTGTGGCAAGTCTGACAGGCTCCTGCCACGACTCCCTGATGCCTGAAGGAGGTGGGCGTCCAGCCACTGGTTCTGTGGCAGGTGTCGCAAGTGAGCGAAGTAGGAATATGGGTGAGTGGTTTAGCAGTCGCATCGACCCGCCCACCGGCTCTGTGGCATGTACCGCAATCGCGCGGTGTGCCGCGGAATACTCCCTGAACGTGGCAGGACTCGCACAGTGCCTGTGCGTGGCGACCAGTGAGCGCGAAACCGGTGGCTGAGTGATTGAACGCACCGAGCGTTCCTGTACCAGGCTCATCCTGCGCCAAAACCGGGGCGCTGGCTATCCATGCAAATATGCAAACAACGGCCAGAAGCCGAATCATTTGCATATGCAGCCCTCCCAGAATTTTTCCGCTCATATCATTCACCCCAGTTCAGACACGAACATGATTTGCAATTTAGTTCCGGTCCAAACTAACTTACAGCGCCCCCGATTACTATTAGGGACTTTACTAATGCATCGAGGGTTTTCACTTACTCCATATGATTTCGCCATTCACAAAACCCATGGGAAAGTTGTTGTTCTTAGTTTAGCCCCATCCTTGCTGAGCTTGATCACAGCCCAATTCATAACATGGGAATATTTCCCACGTGACGCACATGCTATGTGGGAACATTTCCCATGTCAATGCGTATGTGTGATTTTTTCACACGCCATGCTAATATAGCAATGTGCCTGCCAACTCAAAAATACCACCCTCCGGGGGCAATTCTCCCTCACCGGCCCTGGTGTCGGCCTTGAGACGCTTATTGCGCCCGCTGGTGAAGCTATTACTGTCCCACTCGATCACCTACCCTTTCCTTTCGAACCTACTAAAATCCATCTATGTCGAAGTGGCCAATAATGAGTTTCAACTCGCCAATAAGCCCCAAACCGACAGCCGTATCAGCCTTCTGAGCGGAGTGCATCGCAAGGATGTGAAGCGCCTGCTGGGAGAAGCTTCCAGCGATCAAGCCGTGCCGCCGTCCGTTTCGCTGGGTGCTCAGCTCGTGGCGCTATGGACCACGGACGAGGACTATCTCGATAACAATGGCAACCCGCGCCCCCTGCCAAGATTGGCAAGTGATGGTGGCGCAAGCTCGTTCGAAGGTCTGGTCGGCTCGATCAGCAAGGACATACGTTCACGCGTTGTGCTGGATGAGTGGTTGCGGCTGGGAGTGGCATGGATCGATGATGAGGACCGCGTCAACCTGAAAACGGATGCCTTCATTCCGGAGAAAGGGTTCGATGAAAAAGCTTTCTACTTCGGCCAGAATTTGCACGATCACATGGCGGCTGGCGCTCACAATTTGCTGGGTCAGCAACCCCCGTTCCTTGAGCGCAGCGTCTACTACAGCAAATTGAAGCCGGAATCGGTCACAGAACTGGCCGAGTTATCAAAAAAACTCGGCATGCAAACGCTGCATGCCGTGAACAAACGCGCCATCACGCTGCAGAAACGCGATGCAGGCAAACCCGATGCGAACCAGCGCATGAACTTTGGGGTCTACTATTTTGGCGAAACGGGTGCCGATGGGAATAAGCAGGAAGATGTCTAATTTGCGCAAATTCATAATGTCTCGATCCATGTTCTCCAGCTGGCTATTGCTGGGCGCTCTGTCCTATTCCGCCACTTTATATGCGGCCAACCCTTGCGTGTCGTTAAACGATGGTATTGGCGGCACCGGGGCACCACTCCAGGCTGACGGCATCGGCGGAACAGGCGCACCCGTCAGGGCTGACGGCATTGGCGGCACCGGAGCACCGGCCCAGGCGGACGGCATCGGGGGCACCGGCATCAAGGCCGACGGGATGGGAGGCACAGGCATCATCGGCATCATTACCGGCTTTGCCAGCATCTGCGTCAACGGCGAAGAGGTGCACTACGATGCCACTACTCCGCTCAAGGTCAACGGGGCTGCGGCTCCGCTTGCAGAGCTCGCTGTCGGGCAAGTCGTGGCGATTGAAGCCGGAATCATCGGCGGCAGATTGAAAGCGCATCAAATATCCGTGGTGAATGCAGTGGTGGGTCCAGTAGGTGCCGTCAACATGGCTAACGGCCATCTGCAAATCCTTGGTCAGAGTATCCAGCTGACGCGCGGGACGGTCATGTCGGATCGAGCCAATTCCCGGCATGCACTCAGTCAAGTAGCGGTAGGCGACTTCATCCAGGTGAGCGGCCTGCGGCTGAAAAACGGCGAGATCGTTGCATCCCGGATCGAACGCATTGCGCCCACAGCAGAATCCAGCGTAACGGGTGCAGTGACTGCCATACAGGGCAGCGCGTTCGCCATACAGGGTCTCCGGATATCTCCGGCGGCAGGTAGCTCCACGCAGGAAGTATCCGTGGGACAAGAGGTCATGGTCGCGGGCCACTGGAATGGAAAAACTCTGGAGGCCCGTGATATCAACCCTGAGCCTTCCAACGAACTCCTCGGCCGAGTCGCGCGGGTGAATATGCAGGGGCACGTATGGGAGCGGCTTGGGGAAACCCGGCTCAAACTGGGTGAACGCGAAGTGGAAATCTCTGCGCAAACCCAATTTAATCAAGGTAACTTGTCTGACGTGAAGCCTGGGCAACGGCTGTACGTAAGCGGCCAAATGGTGGATCACCGCCTGCAGGCAGAACGTATCGAGATTGAGCGAGACAAGCCAGAGCAGCCTCGCGGCATCCTTCCCGGCAAACGCGCGGAGAACACACGCCCTGATTCGGCTGGAATGAAGGAGCGCCCGGGAAAAACAGAGCGTCCGGAAAAAGTTGAGACCCCCGAGAAAGTGGAACGCCCGGAGAAAGTTGAACGTCCTGAGAAGGTTGAACGCCCTGAGAAGGTCGAACGTCCCGAGAAGGTCGAACGCCCGGAGAAAGTCGAACGCCCGGAGAAAGTCGAACGCCCCGAAAAAGTTGAGCGGCCGGAGAAAGTGGAGCGCCCTGAACTACCCGACCGATAAACAGGGTTGGTGGCTGAAATAACAGATTCAAATTACTGATGTGGGAATTTTAACCAAGCTGCAGGAGACCATTTTGAAGCAAATCGATCATCATATTCTGGCAGCCTTAGCGCTGGGAGCGCTGTTTTTGTCACCCTCTCCGTCTCTGGCGGAATCCGGTGTGCTCAACTTTACAACGGGGGTGGACTATAGTTCAGGAAAATACGGTGGCCCAGAATCAACCGATATTCTGTATATCCCGTTCACTGGTAAATATGAAACGGACAAGTGGACTTTAAAGCTGACGGTTCCCTACGTCACGATCACCGGCCCCGGGAATGTGGTCAAGGATATTGGCCAGACCACCCCCACTGCCGGCACCCGTACCACGCAGTCCGGATTGGGCGATGTGGTCGCAGCTGCAACATACGAGCTTTATGACAACGGAGCATCAGGCACAAGGGTTGATTTAACCGGAAAGATCAAGTTCGGCACCGCAGACAAAGACAAGGGGCTGGGAACTGGAAAGGATGACTACGCCTTTCAGGCAGACGTCTACAAGGCCATCAACAAAAGCTTCACCGCCTTCGGGGCGATCGGCTACAAGATCGCAGGAAAACCTGCAGATTACACGTTGAACAATGTGTTTTACGGCTCGCTGGGCGGCAGCTATAAACTCAGCCAGGAAACCAGTGCCGGACTGATACTTGACCTGCGCCAGAAATCTTCTGCAACGGGCACGGCCCAGAAAGAATTGACAGCATTCCTAAGCCACAAAATCAGCAAGGACTGGAAGGCCCAGGGCTACATCGTCAAAGGCTACACCGATAGCAGCCCGGACTGGGGCGCAGGGATCATGATGACACACTCATTCTAGCAATCCCGAACCAAGGGAAAACCCTCACTTCCTTAATTAATCCGATCAGAGGCCGTAACCTTCTTAATGTAATGTTTTGACTGCCAACCATTTTCGTTAAGGACATCAGAGCATGTCGAACACTACCATCCTTGGCCCAGCCACCATCATCTCAATGGAGGGCCCCGCTCAGAACCGGACAGAAAGCGTTCTGCGCGGGGCTTGGCGTTCTGTGCTCGCCTTGCTGATTGCGCTGGTTCTGATATTGGCATGGTTATCGGCATTCGGGAATTTCTACACGCCCGGTTCAAAACTCGGTTACAACCTGGGCCTGGCGGGGGGCCTGATGATGTTGAGCTTACTGCTCTATCCATTGCGCAAACGCATACGCGTGCTGGAAAATCTTGGCCGCATGGAAACCTGGTTCCGATACCACATGTTCATGGGCATCAGCGGCCCTGCCCTGATCCTGTTCCACGCCACCTTCAAGACTGGTTCGATGAACGGAGGCATTGCGCTCTACGCCATGCTGCTGGTTGCCGCCAGCGGGGTAATAGGACGCTTTGTCTACCGTCACATCCACCGCGGGCTATACGGAAAAGAGATGACGCTGGCTGATGCCGAATCAGAACTCAAAACCAGTCTGGAAAACATGGGTTCAGTGTTCGCTCTGCGCCCCGACATTGAGCAGCTTCTCAAGGCATTTCACAAAACGGCACTTGCCAAGCTTGATAGCTATCCACAACGCGCCTGGCGCTTCTTGACCCTGCGCTGGCAAGGGAAACGCCTCTCTCACACGATACGTCGTGAAGCCAAAAAGGCATTATTGCAGGAAGCCCGCCTGAAAAACTGGTCGCACCAGCATGTCATGCTCAACTACGATCTGTCCAAGCAACAGGTAAACCGCTATATCAATGCCGTCATTCAGGCCGGCCAGATTTCGGGTTGGGAACGCCTCTTTTCCCTGTGGCATCTGGCACATGTTCCATTCATCTATCTCCTTCTCCTGAGCGGCATTGTTCATGTCATTGCGGTTCACATCTACTGAATCGCTTGTTGCCTGCCTGATCTCCCTGCTGTGTTTTTTCTGCACCGGGGCGTCGGCTGACCCGATCGAGAAAGTCATCATGCCGGGTCCGGTGATCCAGGGCCATGCCAAATATGAATATGAATGCAGCAAATGCCACCAACTGATGGACAGGGGCGCCCAGACTCGACTTTGCGCAGACTGCCATAAAGACATCGCCAAGGACATCCGCACCAAAACCAGAATGCATGGACGTCTGGAAGACAACAACTGCCGTCTCTGCCATACCGAGCACAAAGGGCGCGACGCCAAGCTTGTCATACTCGACAAGGAAAAATTCGACCACGACAAAACCGATTACCACCTGAAGGGAGCGCACAAGGAGATACACCTCAAATGTGCCAGTTGCCATTTGCCCAAGGCCAAATTCCGTGAAGCCTCCAGGCTGTGCAATGACTGCCACAGAAAGGAGGATATTCACAAAGGGAGCCTCGGCAAACAATGCGAAAACTGCCATAACGAGAGCAACTGGAAGGAAGCTAAATTTGACCATGAAAAGACCAAATTTGGTCTTGCCGGAGGCAAACATGCCGACGTGAAATGCAAGGAATGCCACAGCGACAAAAGTTTCAAGAACGCCCCGCTGGCATGCAACGCATGCCACAAAAAAGACGATCAGGAGAAAGGCCACAAAGGCCGCTACGGCACCAAGTGCGAGTCTTGCCATACCGACAGGAAGTGGAACGACCTGATTTTCGATCACGATAAGGACACGCATTACGTGTTGCGAGGCAAACACCATACAGCCAAGTGCAACACTTGCCATCTGCCGGAAATGGGTCCGCTCTACAAACAAAAATTGCCGGTCAAGTGTTTTGCCTGCCACAAAAAAGACGAGCAGGAGAAAGGCCACCGGGGTGGATTGGGCGAGAAATGCGAATCCTGCCACAACGAACGCGCATGGAAAAATTCGAGCTTCGACCATGACGACACCAAGTTCCCGCTGCACGACAAACACAAGGATGCCAAATGCGAGTCATGCCACAAGGGCGGAATATCCGGCCCGAACGCCAGGATAAAAGTGGAAAAAGAGTGCAATGCCTGCCACAAGAAGGACGACCAGGACAAAGGCCATAAGGGGCGCTATGGTCCCAAATGCGAAAGCTGCCATACCGAGAAAAGCTGGAAAGGCACCACCTTCGATCATGGCCGCGATACCAAATACACCCTCAAGGGCAAGCACATCCAGACCAAGTGCGACGCCTGCCATCTGCCGGAAATCGGGCCAATCTACAGCAAACAGAAACTGGAAACGCTATGTAATGCCTGCCACAAGAAAGATGACCAGGACAAAGGTCACAAGGGGCGTTACGGCCCGAAGTGCGAGAGCTGCCATACCGAGAAGAATTGGAAAACCATCACCTTCGATCATGCCCGCGACACCAGGTATGAACTCAAGGGCAAGCACTTCCGCACCAAATGCGATGACTGCCATCTCCCGGAAAAAGGCCCGCTCTCCAAGAAGCTGGAGATCCAGTGCTATGCCTGCCACAAGAAGGACGACAAACACAGGGATCAGCTCGGCAAGAAATGCGAATCCTGCCACCACGAGCGGGACTGGAAAGATTCGCCTTTCGATCATACCAAGTCCCGCTTCCCGTTGACCGGTAGCCACATCAGGACCGAGTGCAAGAAATGTCATCAGACGCCGGCTTTTCGCGACGCATCGTTACTCTGCAATGGCTGCCATGAAAAAGAGGATGTCCACAAGCGGCGTCTGGGAACGCGCTGCGAATCATGCCACTACACCGGCACCTGGAAATCCTGGGATTTCGACCACGACAAAACACGTTTCCCGCTGGATGGCGGCCACAAGAAGACAGAATGTTATGACTGCCACATGAAGCCAATCACCGGCCGGGCGCTGATCGATCGAACCTGCATCAGTTGCCATGCCAATGAAGACGTGCACAATGGAGGTTTTGGCGGGCAATGCGAGCGCTGCCACGTCGCAAGCACTTGGCGCAAGGTTCGACGCTGACCGATTCGAGAAATCCAGGGATAAACATTATTCATGTTCAAAAAACGGAAAAACCCGGACCACGATACATTACCACTAACGAGTAACTGGCAACCCGCAGCCCTCCCGGTTTTGCTGGTTATCGTATCTGCAGAACTGCTACGCCACTGGGGCAGCCCTGCGAATTGGCTTTATCTGTTCTGTGCGGTCCTGGTTGGAGCTTCCTGGATTGGAGTCTTGAGCGGGCGCGAGACTGCCAGGCAGCATGCCGGCAGCGTGATCAATTTCGTGATCATCGCCTTCCTGCTTGCCGGTCTTTTTCTTTCTCATGCCAGCAACAATCTGGCCGGCAGGGAGATCACAACCACTCTCCTGTTTTGGGCGCCCGCAATCGTCGCCTGGTGGACCGCGACATATTATTCACAACCGGTGCGGGGCATTTTGTTCTGTGCCGTCCTGTATACCGGATTTTTCTTCGCTGACCAGTCTGAGCATCCAGATCGTCACTTCCATGATTACTTGATTCTGGGGCTGGTAACCGCCCTGCTGGTCAGGTTTGTCATCCACAGTTGCATCGAGTATTTCCGTTTACATGCAGCATCCCACCATGAATTCGACGCATCCATGCGCGACCCGATCACAGGTGCTGCCAGCCGCAGCAGCTTCGAGGCAGAACTGGCACACATCGCCGCAGTGGCGGACCGCTATCGAGTTCCTTTCTCGCTGATCGCAATCAACATCGACGATTATGACCAATATGCCGAGCGTAGCGGGGAAGATGCCGGAAATGAGCTTCTGCGGGGATTTTCCTGGCTGATCTCCGACCGCATCAGGAAAGCAGACACAGCTTGCCGGTGGGAAGATGCAGAGTTCGTGATTCTGTTGCCGCATACATCCACCACAGGCGCACTCAAAGTGGTGGAGAGCATCCGAAATATCAGCACTTTTACTACACTTGCCGGAGCACCTGATACATGTTGTTTTGGGATTTGCGAGCACAAATTCGGCGAAGATCCGATGTCCACGCTTGAAGTGGCCGAGCGCGCTCTTATGCAAGCCAGGCTTGGCGGAAAAAACCAGCTGATAGTAAGCGACGTCTGATGTCCGACCTGATTTTCTATCTTATTCCAGTGTTCGTGGTTACTGTAGCAATCTGGTTTCACGCACGCGCACAAAAAGGCAGATCGAGTCTCCACGCCGAGGTGTTGAAAGAAGCCGTTGAATCAGGCTTGACCGAACCCCCATCGCTGCATCCCGTGGTCGATCTCGCCATCTGCGTCGGCTCTGGAGCCTGTACCAGGGCATGCCCGGAAAAAGCGCTGGGTGTTATAAATGGCAAGGGGGTTCTGATCAACCCCTCTCATTGTATCGGGCATGGCGCGTGTGCGGCCTCCTGCCCGCTTGGCGCCATCAAGCTGGTATTCGGCACCACCAAGCGCGGCATAGAAATCCCTCGCCTCACCCCGGAATTTGAGACCAATGTAAAAGGAATTTTCATCGCAGGGGAACTGGGCGGGATGGGATTGATCCGCAATGCTGTAAAACAGGGAACCCAAGCTATCAGCACCCTTTCCAAACGTCCCAGAAAGGAGGCGGAATTTGACGTGGTCATCGTAGGTGCCGGGCCCGCGGGAATTTCGGCTTCCCTGGCTGCTCAGCAGGATGGTTTGCGTTACGTGACCCTGGAGCAGGAAGATTCGCTTGGCGGAACGACCTACCATTATCCGCGCAACAAACTTGTCATGACCGCCCCGATGAATCTGCCGATTATCGGAGAAATAAAAGTTCGCGAAATCAGCAAGGAATCGCTGATGGAAATCTGGCAGGACGTATTAAACAAGACCAAACTTGACGTTCGTTTTAGCGAGCGCATGGAGGACATTCAGCAAGAAGATAATCTGTTCGTCGTCAAGACCAACAAGGGGAGTTACCGAACCACCAACGTGGTGCTGGCCATCGGCCGGCGCGGCACGCCGCGCAAGCTTGGAGCCCAGGGCGAGGAGCTACCAAAAGTCGTTTACCGCCTGATTGAAGCCGAGCAATATCGGGGGTGCCACGTGTTGGTAGTGGGCGGTGGGGATAGCGCCCTGGAGGCTGCACTCGATGTAAGTGAACAACCCGATACCACAGTGACAATTTCCTATCGAGGCAATGCCTTCAGCCGGGTCAAACCCAAGAACCGGGACCGCCTCGATCAGGCTGTTGCGAACGGACGCATGCAGATATTATTGGAAACCACTGTAATTGGGATTACGCCCGAACAAGTCAGCCTGAAAAAAGAAGATGAGACGATTGAAATACAAAACAATGCAATTATCGTATGCACCGGCGGTGAATTGCCTACCCCCATGCTGAAGAAAATAGGCATCAAGGTAGAATCGCACTTCGGGGGGAAAATTCAGCAGTGAAACGGTATTTTTAGCCCACCTCGTACGGATTGAAACATAAGGGCACCTCTAATAATTCGGAGTTCGCCCACCTGCAAGGCGCGGAAAAAAATTTCGCAGCGCCGCATAGGGGCGATATTTAAGCAAGAAGTTTTTTCCGCAACGCAGCAGTTGGGATGAAATCTGGAGCTTTAGAAGTGCCCATTAGTAATATGCCTGCCTTCGGAAATGGTTATTTAGTAATCCGCATTAACCGGCGATTGTTAATTGCGATGGCTGTGTCACTGCTGGTGCATGTGATTTTATTTATATTCATTCGCCCGAATGTGCAAATCAACATTCGTCCCGTCAAGGCAATGGGTGGCGTGCTCAGTGTGCACTTAAATCCCCCGGCACCGACGCACACGCCTTATAAGCAACCACCTTACCAACGATCTCATGTGCAAACTCCACCGCATCATGCAAACCAATCTGCAATCCTTCGCCCGAGCATGGAGATCGCTTCAGTCTTATCAACCAAACAAGCCGTGATAACCGTCCCGACCAAACCCGCCACTCCAACGCCAGGCTCGTCTGCTGACGCAGCACCCACCGACATGTCCAGCTACATCAGCGCGTCCAGAGCACGCCGACAAATGGCTGAACGCGTAGATAACCCGGACAACCCACCCTCAGCAGACAACATCAGGAACGCGAATATCAATCGCAATCTTCAGCCTCAAGGCGGTGGAGGAGTATTCCAGGTCATGCGGGTTGGGATGCATACTGCTGCGTTCTCTTTTCGCGGCTGGGATAACACCTACAACAATGGCAGACGCGAAGAAATTGAAGTGGAAACCGACTCAGGTGGCGATATAGAGCATGCCGTCATTCGCAAAATGATCGCCATCATTCGTAAACGCCACAAAGGTGACTTTTATTGGGAATCTCAACGGTTACATCAAGAGGTTACCCTATCGGCACGCATGATTGATAATGCCGGATTAGAAGACTTTTTGATGAGAGAGTTTTTTAAAGCCGGGCTTAGACCATCCGAGCAATAAGCCATTGAAACTCCTCTGTTTGCCAAACGCGTCAAGATGATGGAAGATTCGGCGAAGTATTGCAGTACTGAGCTGGCAGCCGTGGATGAATCTTCAGGTGGCAACTCGGCCCCGAACGGTCATACGCGCCTTTTACTGCAAGGTCAGTTAAGTCGCGCAAAGCAGCCAGTCCTGTGATTGAAATTCAAGCGAATCCGTATGTTGCCGATATATAAACAAAGAATAACGCGCATTACCATTCATGGGGAGTGTCCATTGGTTTTTCAAAAGCCTTCACCGGATCCCGTTTGCGCCATATAAATTTCAACGATCATGGAAGGTGATTCATGCAACTGATTTCCGGCTGTTCAGGTGCTGGCTTTTTCGCCAGACAGCGAGTTCTCGTTTTGGGCCTCTTGGCACTGGCACTCCTATCCGGATGCACCTCAAACCCTACAAGCAAACGCGACCCGCTGGAGCCGATGAATCGGGGCATATATCAATTCAACGACAATGTGGATCGGGCGGTAATCAAGCCCGTTGCAACCGGTTACCGTAAGCTGCCCGACCCTGTCCGGACGGGGGTAGGTAATTTCTTTGGCAACCTCGGCGATGTTCTGATTATTGCCAATGATTTGCTGCAATTCAAAATGTCACAGGCAGCTTCAGATGCCACCAGGCTGGTCGTCAACACTACCGTCGGCTTGTGCGGCATTTTCGACGTGGCAACCAAATGGGGTTTTCCCAAGCATGATAATGATTTTGGGCAAACGCTGGGTAAATGGGGGGTTCCCTCCGGGCCTTTCCTGATGCTTCCGATTCTCGGGCCGAGTACTTTCCGCGATACCGTAGGCCTTGCCGTGGATGGCCATTACAATCTGGTTTACAACTACACCCCAGTATCAGATAGAAATGTCGCGATCGCTGTGAACGGTGTACACCAGCGCAGCGAGTTCCTTGATGCGAGCAAGATACTGGACGAAGCATCGCTCGATCCCTACATGTTTCTGCGGGATGCCTATCTGCAGAGACGAGATGCAAAAATTCGTGATGGCAAACCGCGTCCAATCAGCATGGATGACGAGACCGATTAAGACTGCATAGCGGACCCGCTCCCCCGGGTCGATCAGTCGCTTGCGATGCGATCCAAACTCCCCAAAGTCCACGCAACACCTATACCCACAGCCAGGCCACTATTACGCCGGATCAGCGGGCTATCACATGTTGATTATCACTAACGAGGTAACAAGATGAGTATCGACCGCAAGGAATTAGCCGGAACGGATTTTCGCGCCGTGGCTACCGGAGAGCGACTCGCTCCGGTACATCCTGGGGATGTGCTGATGAATGATTTTATTGAGCCGATGGGCCTGACCCGCTACAGGATTGCCAAAATGGCTGGCGTGCAACAGCGACGCATCGAAGAGATTTGCGCAGGAAATTGTCACTCTCCAAAACAGACGTTCACTCAAATCAAATGGCTTGCCATTTTGTAGCATATAAGCTACATTATCCGTCATGATTGAAGTTTTCGATACCAGGCCGTAGACGGCAAAGAGCCATTGACCGATTGGCTCCAGTCGCTAAAAGACAAGCAGGCCCAAGCCAAGATTCGTGTCCGTATCAAACGTCTTGAGGCAGGGAATTTCGGCGACTGTGATCCAGTGGGTGAGGGGGTGCAAGAATTACGAGAGCATCTTGGCGCTGGTTATCGAGTGTACTTTGGCCGCCATGGTCAGACGGTTGTAATCTTGCTGTGTGGAGGTTCCAAAAAATCTCAACCTGCAGATATCAAGACCGCCAAGGAATATTGGGAAGATTGGAAACGGAGGCAAGGATGAGCAAAAAACTGAAGGCTGCGGTATCTCACCATGATCGCGAAGTGGCCGAACTGCGAGCGGACCATGATCTGGCGGTTGAATATCTAAAGGCTGCCATGGAATCACTCGACAACCCAGATGACCGTGCAGCGGGTCTTCTTGCACTTCGCACTGTTGCTGAAGCGTATGGTGGGCTGGGTGCGGTTTCCGCTGAAGCCGGGATTAGCCGAGAATCGCTTTATCGGACACTATCTACAAAAGGAAATCCCACACTGAAAACGCTGCTTGCTGTGTTGAAAGCTGTTGGAATGAAACTCTCAGTGGAGCCAGAACATCACGCTGCTGCATAGGCAGGCAACAGATATTTCCCGGCTACAAGCAGATGCTCGACTCATCGCTTATCTATAGGCTGGATCTTTGCAGTTATTGGTTTCAGAAAACTCACAGCTCGTTCGCTCCTGACCTTGCCCCTGTAATCCGTACCTCTTAACGCGCTCATTATGCGGTTTTCTTTAACTGTGCCGCAAACCAGTTTTTCTCGAACTGCATCGGACTGATGTAATCCAGTGTCGAGTGAAGTCTTTTGTGGTTGTAGTATGTCAGCCAGTCGATCACTTCATCCATCGCCTGACGTCGTGTTTCAAACCGCATGCCGTACAACCTGCCTACCTTCAACGATCCCCACAAGCTTTCCGTTGGCGCATTGTCCCAACAGTTTCCTTTGCGACTCATGGAGCTTTGCATGTCGTATTCAGCCAGCGTCTGCTGAAATGCGTGACTGCAATATTGGCTACCACGGTCAGAGTGGAAGATCAGCCCCGGCTCTGGCCGTCGCCTGAACCACGCCATCCTGAGCGCATCCGTTACCAAGCTGGTCTGCATGTGCGGCTGCATACTCCAGCCGACGACCTGGCGGCTATACAGATCAAGAACCACCGCTAGATACAGCCAGCCTGCATCGGTCTGGATATAAGTGATGTCGCTCGTCCATACGCAGTCAGGCGCATCCGGCTGGAAGTTGCGGTTGAGCAGGTTCGGCGCAATCGGCAGGCTATGTTTGCTGTCGGTGGTAACGACGAATTTGCGCTTCCCTCGTGCCTTAATGCCGTGGTCCTTCATGAGCCGCCGAACCCGTTCTTTCCAAACGCGCACTCCAGTGGCTTGAAGTTCTCGCCAGACTCGCGGCCAGCCGTATTCGCCTTTGCTGGCGACATGCACTGCCTTGATGTGAACCAGCAGGGCGGCATCACTGAGGCGCTTGCCAAGCGCCTCTGAAGGATCAGTATCTTTGCGCCGCTGACGTTCAAAATAGCCGCTGGCACTGACATTCAGTACTTCGCATTGCAGCGTTATCGGCCAATAATTTTTATGCCGTTCAATCCAGGCGTACTTCACACTGACTCCCGCGCAAAGTACGCCGTCGCTTTTTTTAATATGTCGCGCTCCATCTTGACCCGCGCAAGTTCAGCCCGCAAACGCGCCAGCTCCATCTGCTCTGCGCTCACCGGCTTGGTACCCGCACCGGTCAGTTTGCCTTTCGCTACCAGCCTTACCCAGTTCTCTAGCGTCTGCTTCGGGATGCCCAAGACCTTGGCCGTCACCGTGCAGGCTTGACCTCCCTGAACCAATCGAACTGCCTCTAACTTGTACTCCAGGGTGTACGATGCTCGCTTACCTTTTTCCGCTGTCATTTTTACGTCTCCTTAACTTGAATTTTAACCCCAGTTAAGAAATACGTTTTTCGGGGGCAAGGTCACTCCAGCCCCGCCAATCTTGTTACCAGCTCGTTTAAGGGTCGGGGTGACCTTTGGCGAACGGCTGCTTCAAGGCATGATCGTTTTTCTAGTGAACCACAAACTGAGCAGCCCGGCAGCGGACATTGGCGAGCTCACACAATCGACCCTTACCGGCCTGTTACAGCTTCTTACTGCAACGGCTGATATATTGAACCATTCGGTCACCCTACACAAACAATAGTGTTTGAACTGACCCCGTTTACTCCGTCCAGGCTACAGTAACTGCGGTTTCGACAAACTCTCAAAATAATTGAGCAATTCGTGTAGCCTTGTGCTGGGATTCATTTCAGAATCATTTATCGCTTCTTCAAGTATTTGTGGAGCCGTTTTTCGGGCAAAATCAAACTTATCCCCCAACAGCATATTGAAGATACTTCGTTTATCTCCCTTGTCATACTCGGGCATGTCCGGACAATTGCGCAAATCCCTTATGAGCAGGTCTGCTGCCGAATCCCTGCCGATAGCGGTATAAGGCTTGCGGGTGTATCCGTAGTGCAGGAGGAGCCAAAACTCGAAGCATGGATAAGAAACGATTAAATCGATTTTTGAAGATGTTTTGGCTAACGCTACCGCTTCGTCGAAATTGTTGTGATTATCACGATCAATTGCGCAAAATACGCGATCAAATTTTCCTTGTCGAGAAATTGCCTCAGCGACTATCCCTCTCGGATCGGTGTTTCCGCAATGATTAATATCCACGTATACATCGGCCCTTAAGTGACGGCTTGCATCCTCCAGATACTGCTTTCCTGATTTGCGGTCCTCGCAAATTACTAGTACCGTCGGTTGAGGCTTAAAGCGAGACTTGGCTCGGTTGAACGGCACGGGATTACGAGCCATGCTCATCCCCTGCGAATGAACGGAAGCCCGCGATAGCGGCCTTCATAATAACGCTTCTCCACGTCTTCACTTTCACGTCCCTCAAAGTCATGGATAGATCGTAATTGAGTGGCACCGTTCGCATCCCTTTCGGTAAGCCAAAACTGATCACGACGCAATAACTTGGTATCCATGAGATGCGTGTCATGCGTAGTAAATATCAGTTGCTTGGGCAAGTCAGACTCAATGTGCTTTTTAATCAAGGACGCTACGATCTTGGGGTGGAGGCTGCTATCGAGTTCGTCAACTACGAGTGTAAAACGCTTGTTATTTTCAACCATAAGACTCCAAGGAAGCCAAAATCCAATTAGGTTTTTAGTTCCCTCAGATTCTTCACGAAAATCAAACTGTGCTTCCCCTAAGGCGGTTTTATGGGTTAATGTTGTTCTGCTTCTTGGGCTTATATTTTCGTCGTCAAGGTTGCTTTCCAAAACCCCCTTCTCAATTGAGCCAAAATCTTTTATAACAGGCACTTGATCGACACGGATATTTGTAACGGGAACATCAACCTCTTGCAAAAAAGACGCAATATCTTCACCAAAATGAGGGTAATCCTTTGCAAGCTTTTGGCTAGATGTTGCTAAGTAACCCATGCCCCCTAGAATTATTCTAAGGCCATCCTGTAGCCAGTTTAAAGGCTCTCTAAGTTGATTCATGTTTTCGCTGCTGTTTGCAACTGCTTGTGCAACAAAAAGTACATGTGGGCTTGTCAATTTTTGCCACGCCTCGTGTAAATTTTTCCCACCCTCCAAGTTTTGGCCAATGATGTATTCCTCGCCAGCAGTTGAATGCCGACGTTCATACAAGAGAGTCTCTTTACCCTTTGGAAAGGCGAGCAATCGTTCCTCAAAGATACGCTCCTGCGTCGCAGCCAGCTCAAATTTATAGCGCAGCTCAGCGCAAATAAAGTGAATCTCAAAACGGCTAGGTTGAGTTAATAACTGCTGGTCAAAACGAAATGGGGTTACGGGGATCAACCTCGCCACTGCGCTTGGTTCGCGGGAAGCCATACGGTTAACAACTGTGAGCGCTTCGATTAAATTGCTTTTACCAGATGCGTTTGGGCCGTAAATAGCCGCAACTTTTAACAGATCGGGAATTTTTTCCCCTTTTACAGATGGCTTGAAAACATTTTCCCTCTTTCTGAGCCTTGGTGCTGCGACCATTGAAAGGGTTTGTTTTTCGCGGAAAGAGCGAAAGTTACTAACAGAGAACTCGATTAACATGTAGAAAATTTGCAGATAATTGTATGAATAATTAAATAATATATCCTAATTTTTATTCATTTGCAGATTTTCTGCATATTAATGAGGAACGGAACCAAGAGGGTCGGAACCAAAAGCGGAACCAAAATGGTCAGCTTCGGATTGTTTTTCTTGGACTAAAGTTGCGGTGGGGTCAAGTGCGGTGGGTACACATCTTGTAACGCAACATTCAGCGTTCGGCGCAGGGGTCAGTCAAACATACCAACATTTGTTGACCGTTGCTCGCCAACTTCTGAGCGCTCAACCACGACTGCTCGACTGGCAGCTTATGGCACCAAGCCGAAATAGCGTCTCGCTAATATCCTGCCGCGTAAGCGGCCAGCCGTTCCACCTGTAGTTTTCTGCTAAGCCCGTGCAATCTTGGTTCTTTTTCGGAGGGACTCCAGATGGCGAAGAGGCATGGGCAGGAATTCTGGCGAGGGCATCTTGAAGCCTG
>Ga0315281_10004206_pt1 | contig 20954 bp, 17 predicted proteins | sample YL17G07_0_MG_FD_204540 | JGI IMG/M metagenome (GOLD analysis project Ga0315281, IMG submission 204540) | Sediment microbial communities from Yellowstone Lake, YNP, Wyoming, USA - YL17G07_0 | ecosystem: Environmental > Aquatic > Freshwater > Lake > Sediment | place: USA: Wyoming | collected...
CCAGCTTCGCCCCTTATTTCACGCCCGACGGCAAGAAAATCATCTTCGCGTCCAACAAGCACAACTGCGACGGCCGCTTTTTCGAGCTTTACCTGGTCAACATCGATGGCACGGGGCTGGAGCAGGTGACCGCCTCCGGCGGGTTCAATTCTTTCCCCATGTTTTCGCGGGACGGCAAGAAGCTGGTCTTCATTTCCGACCGCAACGCCAAGCAGCGCTACGAGTTCAACGTATTCGTCGCCGACTGGCAGCCGTAAGAGGTCCAAAGGTCCAAGGTCCAAAGGTCGGCGCTGCCGTTGGACCTTGGACCTTTGGACCCTTGCACCGCTCGATGGGGCTATAATAACGGGGGAGAGAGCCTTTGATGAGACTTGTGCGGAGGCTCTGCCTGGCGGGGGTGTTGCCCCTCCTGCTTGCGGCAGCGGCAGCCGGCGGCACCGTGCTGATTCTCCCCTTCGAGAACCAGACGCGCAATGCCAGCCTGGAATGGATCGGCGAGAGCTTCATGGAATCGCTGTCGAACCGCTTCACCGGGCCGCAGACCTACGTGGTCACCCGGGAGGAGCGCGCGGCGGCCTTTGACGCGCTGGGCATTCCCCCGACCGGCATCCTGAGCCGCGCCACCATTCTGAAGCTGGCCGAAACCACCGACTCCGATTGCGTGATCATCGGGCAGTTCACGCTGGAGCCCGCCACCAACCAGCTCCGGGCCAGCGCCGAAGTTCTGGAAATGCACCCGCCCAAGTTGACCGGTAGGGCCGAGGCAACGGCCCCCCTGCCGGAATTGCTGAACATCCAGGACCGGGTGGCCGAGGCGCTGGCCGGACAGTTGCCGGGCATCACCCTGTCGCCCGCGCCGCCGCGCGTCCGCCTCGACGCCTGGGAGAATTACATCCGCGGCCTCTCGGCCTCTTCGCGCCCCCAGCAGATCAAGTATTTCCGCGAGGCCGTGCGGCTTGAGCCGGGCCTCAGCCGGGCCGCGCTGCAGCTTGGCAAAATCTATTTTCAGAGCCGCGACTATGCCACGGCCATTCTCTGGCTCTCGAAGCTGAAGCACGACGAGAGCAACTACCTGGAGGCCAACTTCCTGCTGGGCATCTGCTATTTCCGGCGGGAAGACTACGACAAGGCGGAGACCGCGTTGCAGGCGGTGGCCGCGCGGCTGCCGCTGAACGAGGTGTACAACAACCTGGGGGCCGCGCAGTCGCGGCTGAACCGCCGGGCGGCGCTGGACAACTTCCGCAAGGCGGCGGACGCCGATCCGGCCGACGCCGATTACCAGTTCAACGTCGGCTACTGGTATTACCGGAACGGCCAATACGCGTCGGCCGCGCGGCGCCTGCGGCTGGTGCTGGCCGGCCGCCCCAACGACGCCGAAGCGCGGGCCGTGCTGCTGAAGTCGCTGGAGCGCGCCGGCAACACGGCCGACGCGGCGCGCGAGCGCGAGCTGCTCAGCCGCAATCCTGCCGGCCTCCGCTTCACCAACCTGGATGACCGCGCCCTGGAGGGCCTGGAGCGCATCAAGCGCAATTACGACGAGCCCAGTTTCCGCCAGTTGCAACTGACGCTGCAGACCCTGGACGAGGAGAAGCTTTCGCGCCTGCCCAGGACCCAGCATGCGCAGGTGCACCTGGAGCGCGGCCGCGACCTGTTCCGCGAGCAGAACGACGCCGAAGCCCTCAACGAATTGAAAGAGGCTGCGACGCTGGATCCCCAGGCCTCCGACACCCACCTGCTGCTGGCCCGGCTCTACGAGCGCGGCGGGCAGAAAGAGGAGGCCATCCGCGAGGCGGAGCTGGCGCTGGCCGCCCCCAAGCCCGTGGACGCCCACCTGTTGCTCGCCAAGGTCTATCTGGAGCAGAATAAGCTGCAGGAGGCGCAGCGACACGCGCAGCAGGTGCTGTCGATGGAGCCGGGCAACGTGGCCGCCCGCTCGGTCCTGCAGACCATTCAGATGCGTTCGCCATGAATAGATTTCGGATGAACAAAATGCGGAGTGCGGAGTGCGGAGTGCGGAGTGGCGGACTCCCGGCGGCGGTGGCCGCCCTGGCGCTGCTGGTCTTGCTGGCCCCGGGCGTCAACCGCGGCGCTGTCTCCCCGGCCGCCGAGGCTGCCCGGCAGCCGCTGGTGCTGGAAATCGACCTGGACGGCATGGTCCACCCGCTGACCGCCGAATACGTCGAGCAGGGGTTGAACAAAGCGGCGGCCCAGCATGCCGAAGCGGTGCTGCTGCGGCTGAGCACGCCGGGCGGGCTGGACTCCTCCATGCGCGCCATCGTGGAGAAGATCCTGGCCTCCCCGGTGCCGGTGATGGCCTGGGTGGGGCCCAGCGGCAGCCGCGCGGCCTCCGCCGGCTTCGTGATCCTGCTCTCCTGCGACGTGGCCTCCATGGCCCCCGGAACCAACACCGGCGCCGCGCACCCGGTGTTGCTGGGCGAGAAGATGGACGAGGTGATGAAGCAGAAGGTCGAGCAGGATGCCGCCGCCTACGTCCGCTCTATCGCCGGCAAGCGCGGCCGCAACCCCGACCTGGCCCAGAAGGGCATCCTGGAAAGCAAGTCCTTCACCGAAACCGAGGCCCTCAAGGAGCGCCTGATCGATGTAGTCGCCGATTCGCCGCACGACCTGCTGGCCAAGATGGACGGCAAGACCATCCGGCGCTTCGACGGCCGCCAGGTGACCCTGCGCCTGGCCAACGCGCGGTTGGACGATTACACCGGCAGCGCCCGGTACGAGTTCCTGCGCCACATCATCGATCCCAACATCGCCTTCATCCTGCTGGCGCTGGGCGCGCTGGGCCTGTATATTGAATTCACGCATCCGGGTCTGATCGTGCCCGGGGTGGCCGGGGCCATCATGCTGGTGCTCGGCATGTTCGCCCTGTCCCTGTTGCCCATCAACTGGACGGGTGCGCTGCTGATCGTCCTGGCGTTCGTTTTCTTCGTTCTGGAGGCCAAATTCATGACCCATGGCGTGCTGGCCGCCGGCGGCATCGCGGCCATGGTGATCGGCGCTCTGATCCTTATCAACGCGCCCGTTCCGGAGATGAAGGTGAAACTGACGACCGCACTCTCGGTAGCCATTCCGCTCGGCGTGATCACCACGTTACTGCTGCGCCTGGCCATTCAGGCCTGGAAGAGCAAGGTCACCACGGGCGAAGCGGGCCTGGTGGACCAAATCGGGACGGCGCAGACCGACCTGGCGCCGGAAGGCAAGATCTTTGTCCACGGCGAAATCTGGAATGCCGTCAGCAGCACCCCGGTGCTGCGCGGCGCCCGGGTGCGCGTGCGGGCCGTCGAGGGCCTGCTTCTGAAGGTCGAGCCCGAGGGCGAAGAATTAAGAGTTAAGAGTTAAGAGTTATGGATTGGGAACTGCAGCCATCCCGGGCGGGTTGGCCAACTCTTAACTCTTAACTCATAACTCTTAACTTTTCGGAGGTGCGTATGCCGATTAGCGGCACCTTGCTGGCGATTATCATCATCGCCATTTACCTGATCAGCTCCATCAAGATCCTCAACGAATACGAGCGCGGCGTCATCTTCCGCCTGGGCCGGCTGCTGGCCGCGGCCAAGGGGCCGGGCCTGGTGCTGGTGTTCGCGCCCATCGACCGCATGGTGCGCGTCTCGCTGCGGCTGGAGGTGATGGAAGTGCCCCAGCAGGACGTCATCACGCGCGACAACGTGAGCGTGAAAGTGAACGCGGTCATTTATTTCCGGGTGATCGAGACGCGCAAGGCGGTCGTCGAGGTAGCCAACTACCTGTACGCCACCTCGCAGCTTGCCCAGACCACGCTGCGCAGCGTGCTGGGCGAGGTGGAGCTGGACGAACTGCTGTCGCAGCGCGAGAAGCTGAACACCCGGCTGCAAAGCATCCTGGACCTGGACACCGAGCCCTGGGGCATCAAGGTGGCCAAGGTGGAAGTGAAGCAGGTCGACCTGCCGACCGAGATGCAGCGGGCCATCGCCAAACAGGCAGAAGCCGAGCGCGAGCGCCGCGCCAAGATCATCCACGCCGAGGGCGAATACTCGGCCGCCGAGCGGCTGGCCGCCGCCGCCCACACCATGGCGACCGAACCGCTGACTATCACCCTGCGCTACCTGCAGACGCTTACCGAAATCGGCACGGAGAAGAACACCACCATCGTCTTCCCGCTCCCCATTGACATCCTGAAGGCGTTTGAAGGAAAGCTGAAGGCGGCCATCCCGGGCTCGTAATCACAAAGGCACGGCGCGGCGATGGCCGCAACCGAGGAACTCACCGCAGAGACGCTGAGGCTGCGCACCTGAAGGCGGGGAAATCGGCATTTAGAATAGGGGATGAAGGCTGCATGGAAGAAAAAGACTTCTTCGTCGAGACCGAAGTGACGCTGCCGGCGACGCTGCACTGCCCGTCTTGCCGCCAGAGCGAAACCTACGATTTGCGCTGGGTGCAGCGGAAAAAGAAAGCGTCCCTGCCGCCTCACGCCGGCGAGCAGGACCGGCGCCGTTTTGCTTCGGCCAAGTCCTACAGCGTGCGCCGCGACGACATGGTGCAGTGCAAGAACATGCGCTGCCGGAAGCGCTTCGAGGTGTCCGGCCTCCAGTCCGTGGCCTTCCTGTAGATCCGGAACTTTGAACTTGAAACTTTAAACTCTGCGTATGCACGAAGACCTGGAGCGCGTGCTGTTTACCGAGGAGGAGATCCGCGCGGCCATCGAGCGGGTGGCCGGCGAAATCGCGGCGGACTACCAGGAAAAGGAAATCACCCTGGTCACCGTGCTGCGCGGCGCCGTGTTTTTCGCGGCCGACCTGGCCCGCGCCCTGCCGCTGCCGGTGCGCATGGATTTTCTGGCCGTATCGCCGTTCCCGCTGGCCTCCGGCAGCGGCATGGTGCGCATCGCCAAGGACCTGGACGAGAGCATCGCCGGCCAGCATGTCCTGTTGGTGGAGGACATCGTCGATACCGGCTTGACCCTGCGTTACCTGATGAAGACCTTGACGCTGCGCCAGCCCGCCAGCCTGGCCGCCTGCGCCTTCCTGGATAAGAAACCGCGGCGCCTGGCGGATGTGCCGTTGCGCTATCGCTGCTTTGAGATCCCCGACCGCTTCGTGGTGGGCTACGGCCTGGATTACCAGCAGCACTACCGCAACCTGCCCTACGTGGCGGTGCTGAAGCCGGAGGTTTTTCGCGGGTAATCGAAAGAGCTGAGTGCTGAGAAAGCGTTTATTCCCCACCCCACACTCCGCACTCCGCACTTACTGCAGGACGGCCTGCGGGCCGGCGCCAACCAGCCTGCGGGTCAGGGCCACCGCCGCGCTGGCGTTTTCCGCATATCCGTCGGCGCCGATCTCGTCGGCGTATCTCTGGGTGATGGGAGCCCCACCCACGATCACTTTGACGCGGTCGCGCACGCCGGCTTCCTTCAGCGCGTCGATGGTGGTTTTCATCCCGCGCATGGTGACCGTCAACAGCGCCGAGAGGGCAATGATCTGGGCATCGCCGTCGCGAGCCGCCTGGACAAACTTCTCCGCGCTGACATCGGCGCCCAGGTCCTGGATCTGGAACCCGCCGCCTTCCAGCAGCGAGGCTACCAGGTTCTTGCCGATGTCGTGCAGGTCGCCTTTCACTGTGCCAATCGCCACGCGCCCGGCGGGCTTCGCGCCGCGGGCGGCCAGCAGCGGCCGGACCAGCGCCAGCGCGGCTTTCATGGCCCGCGCCGACAACAGCAACTCGGGCACGAAATATTCTTCCGCTTCGAAGCGCCGGCCCACTTCGTCCATGGCCGGCGACATGTACTGGTTGACCATCTCCAGCGGGTCGCGCTCCTCCGCCAGCGCCTGGGCGGTCAACGCGGCGGCGGCTTTCGCGTCGCCGTTCAGGATCGCATCATAGAGTCCCTTCAGGTCCGTCATCCATCCTCCTGCCTCATAAGCGAATTGTCCGGCCAGTATAGCGTAATCCGCGTGTATCCGCGCGCCCCTGCGCCACCTCCGGACTTTCCCGTCTCCCGCTTACCGCGGCCGTGCCCCGTATGCTATCCTTTGGTGGAAGGGATTCTCCATCAACGGAGCCGACCGAGAATGGGTGTTCTTGACAACAGGTTTGAGAAGAACTTCATTATCACCACCGTTGACTACGTGTTTAACTGGGCGCGGCAGTCATCGATCTGGCCGCTGACGTTCGGCCTGGCCTGCTGCGCCATCGAAATGATCGCCGCCGGCACCTCGCGGTTCGACATCGCGCGGTTTGGCGCCGAGGTGTTCCGGCCCAGCCCGCGGCAGTCCGACTTGATGATTGTGGCCGGCACTGTCACCCTGAAGATGGCTCCGCCGCTGAAGCGCATTTACGAGCAGATGCCCGAGCCGAAATGGGTGATCTCGATGGGCGCCTGCTCCAGTGTCGGCGGCCCGTTCAACACCTATGCGGTCCTGCAGGGCGTGGACAAGATCGTGCCGGTGGATGTGTACGTCATCGGCTGCCCGCCCCGTCCCGAAAACCTCTTCTACGCCCTGCTGAAGCTGCAGGACAAGATCGACCACATGACGCTGGCCAAGCGGCCCACCGAGGTGCGCCTGGAGCCCTCGATGGTCGAGGACTTCAAGAAGCGCGTTATGATCGCCCAGGTTCCGAATCCGCGATAGTTGTCCGTCCAGCTTTCAGGCGTCAGGTGCCAGGTTGCCCAGTTTCTTCAAAGTTGCGCGCCTTTCCGACATCGCCGCCGGCGCCGTGCGGGAGGTGAGCGCCGGTGACCGCAAGATTCTCCTGGCCAATCTCGAGGGGCAGATCTTCGCCATCGACGGCGAATGCCTGCACCAGGGCGGCCCGCTGGCCGAGGGCCAGATCAGCGGCGATCTGGTCGAATGCCCCTGGCATTTCTGGCAATGGAACCTGAAGACCGGGGAGTGCGCGCACGATCCCGCCGTCAAGACCCGCTGCTACGAAGTGAAGGTGGAAGGGGAAGACGTCCTGGTGGCCGTCTGATCAAGAGTGCCAATCCGCGGATTTCGCAGATTCCGGCAGCAACGGGGTCTCGGTTCATCATTCAGCGCAAGACACGGCTGATGGCTCCCACCACCTTGCGGAAGGGAATGCGCTCATAGCTTTCGAAGGGAACGAACTCGCCCTGGCGGGCGCCGCGGTAGTACCAGCGCGCCAGCAGGGCCATGTGCTCGGCGCGGACGCGCGACGTGCCGCCGCGGAAACCAAGGCCCGAAAGGGCCTCCCGCAACCGGGCGTCGAGCGAGACCGGCTTGCCGTCGATCACTTCCAGCGCCAGCCGGATGGCCGGCAGCAGGTAGCCCCGCCACACGGGAAACAGCATGACCGCGGGCGCAGCCGGCGCGGCGCTCTGCTCCGCGGCGGCGCGCTGGACCACCAGGCCGTGCAACCGCTCCAGGTCCACGGCCAGGTCGGGCCGGTGCTTGAGCGCCTCGCGCACCTTTTCGATGCGCTTGTGCAGCCGCGCCGCCTCCTCGAAATCGAGGGCCTCGGAGGCCCGGTCGCGCTCGGTCTCCAGCTCCTTCAGCAGCGAAGCTCCCGCCGTGGTGAGGAAAGATGCCAGCCGCCCGGCCTCCTCCTGGTACTGCTCGGAAGTGGCTGCGTTCTGGCACGGCCGCAGGCACATGTTCATCTCCCCGTAAATGCAGCCGGGGTGCGCCGGATCGGGGCGAATCTCCTCGCGGCAGCGCCGCACCAGGAACAGGTCGAGGATCTGGGGCGCGAATTTCTCGGCGGCCGCGCGGGAGGGGAAGGGGCCGTAGTAAAGCGCCCGCTTGCGTCCCAGCCGCCGCGTCACATAGCTCCGCGGCCAGGGGTTGTCGAGATTTAATTTCAGCAGCGGCGGATGCCGCAAACGAAGCAGCTCGCGGTAACGCTGCGGATAAAGCGCCCGCATGGCCTGGTACAGCAGCAGCGTGGTTTCAAACGCCGAGCCGGTGGCGCGGTAGCGGATCCGGCGGGTCGCAGCCCGCAGATTCAGCCGGGGGCGCGGAGTGCGGAGTGCGGAATGCAGAGTGGGCGACACGGATGGTGGTGTTCCGCGCTCGGCGTCCCGCACTCCGCATTCCGCCAGCAGCCGCGCCAGCCGCCGCCGCAGCGAGGCGCTCTTGCCCAGGAACGGCTCGCCTCCGGTTTCCAGCAGAAACACGCCCGGGCCTTCCGGGATGCTGGTGAAATCGAAATCCGAAGTGAAGTCGAGCGCGGCCGGCAGCAAGGAAAGGGCGGCGGGCAGGTCGAATTCGGCACTGGTTCCCGCACCCCCCATGGTTGAAAGGTTAGCACAGGCCCTGGGAGCGCGGGCGCCTGCCTCGGCTTGCTGTGGGTCCCGCCCGCCGGGCGGCCCTGCCGAAGCTGCCGCAGAGCGGGCGCGACGGCACCGATTGAAGGCCTTGGTCTGGCGGCCGGTGGGCGAGCAGGAGCAGGCGTCATACTCGGTTTCGACGTAGGCATTGGTGCGCGAGTCGTGCGCCAGAACCACGCGCCCCAGCCCGTCCAGTGCGCGGGTGATGGTGTATCTTCCGGAGCCGACGCAGGGTGCAGGCCACCCGTGGTAGCCGGTCAGCGGTCAAAAAACCCGCAGCAAAACAGCAAGAATGCGAGCTTGGTCTAAGGGACACGCCTCGGGTTGTAACTTCTGCCGATACCCTCTTCCAACTCCTTGTCCGTATACGGGACGGCAGTTAGGTGATCCGCGCGAACGAACCTCAACTGCGCCGCTGCCCACCTTCCGAACCCGCGAGGTAGCTGGACGCCGAAGGGGGTCGTCCAGACCTCGTACCGTTCCCGCGTCTCCAATCTCCCAGTTAACGTCGCGATGATCCTGTGCCGCGGGTACTGCGTTCGAAAACGCCTGTATTCGGCAACATATTCGGCGACGCTGAGCTTTCCGCTTTCCGGAACAAGGTCAATTATGTCCGCCCACAACCAGCCATCGCGAATCGTGGGATGCTCACAGGGACCCTCGGACCGCAGAATCCGCATGGCGTCCCCCTGCTCCCAAACCCCTCGGGCGACGATCTTTTTGCCGTTGAGTTCGGTCAGGCTGGACAGCACCTCGCAAACCGTTAGCGGCTCTGTTGAAGCGCCGCCGCCGAGCACCAGGAAAGCGGTCGCCATCACTAGCGTCATCGGTACACCTCCGGTGTTCACTTAAAAATTGGAAAAATTGGGGACAGCCTGAACTGCGCGATTTTTCATTTGACGAACTCATTCAAAAAAGCGCGAACTGGTCCGACCGTTGTTGCCCAGAGCCAGCCGACGCCCGCTTCTTTTTCGGCCGGCCGCGATTCCAATAACGTCCGAACCGCTCGGCCATCTCGCTGACAAAACTCTCATCCCCAAAAGGTCGCCCCGCGTAGGTGCATCGACGCAGCGCCGAGTCGGACTCGGGTGATTCGTTGCTCAGGACCTGTTCCCAATCCACCGGGCGTTGCCGGCCCCACCACTCCACGTCCAATATGCCGTTTTCGTCCTGGCCGGTCAGATGCGCCGCTGCGCTGGACCAGCGGTAGTCCGCTGCCCTGTTCACCAGCCCTGCGCGCACCGGATTGCGCTCCGCGTAAGCCAATGCCGCCCAGAGATGGTCGGACCCCAGCACGCACCCGAAAAACCGATTCTGCCAGAGGTGCCCGGTCCGTCCCGTCCGGACGTTGTAGTACTGCGCATAGCGTCCATGCACCCGGCGGAATAAAACGCTCAAGGAATCTTCGCGTGCGGGCACAGCGACGTGATGCACGTGGTTGGTCATCAGGCACCAGGCCAGCAAGTTGACGCCACATTCCTGCAAATTCTCTCGGAGCAGTCGCAGGTAGGTTTCGCGGTCTTCATCAGTTGTGAATGTCGTGCAGCGGTTGACGCCGCGCTGCGTAACGTGGCAGGCAATCCCCGGCAGCACGCATCGACTTCGTCGGGGCATACTGGTAAGGATAAGACGGAAGGGGAGTGCCGCGCTTCAGAAAAAATCGCGCAGTTCAGGCTGTCCCCCACCCCCGGGGAAGCATTCAATGCATTTAACCACGCGAATCTGGAGCTTTTTTACGATGTCGCCAATTACTCGGCGAGCCGGAATCTAGGGCCCAGCTTCGGCATCCTCTCTCACGCGCGCGACCCGCGCTGATGCAGGTTGCGTTCAAGCTGCGCTTTTGAATGAAAATGGCCACAGAGATACAGAGATACAGAGACACGGAGAAAGACCTGGATATTTTCTCCGTGCCTCTGTGTCTCTGTGGTAAATTTGTTTTGATATATGGTTCGCCTGATCACTTGCTTTGCTCTGATTCTCGCCGGCGCGCAGTTGGCCGGCGCCGCAAGTGCCGTAATCTATTTCGAGCGCAATGTGCCGGCCGCGCGCTTTGCCGCCTCCGACATCCGGCAGGCGCTCGAAGCCAAAGAAACCACGGTCACCGAAAGAGACCTCACGGCCGTGGGCCAGTCCGGCAATGGTTTGCAATTCGTCCTCGCGTCCTCGCCGGAGGAAAGCCGCCGCATGGCCACTGGGCTCAAGCTGGCGGCTTTCCACGCCTCTGATCCTCAGAGCTACGCCATACGCAAGCGAGCGACCACGTATGTGGTTCTGGGCGGCGGGCCCGCCGGCGCCATGTATGGCGGACTGGACATCGCCGAATCGATTCGCCTGGGCACGCTCGCCGAAATCAAGGACGAGGAGCACACCCCATACATCGCCAAGCGCGGCATCAAGTTCAACATCCCGCTCGATGCCCGCACGCCCAGCTATTCCGATGCTTCCGATTCCGCCCAGCAGAACATCCCCGAAATGTGGAGCATGGCTTTCTGGACGGAGTTTCTGGACGAAATGGCCCGCCATCGCTACAACGTGCTGAGCCTTTGGAATCTGCACCCCTTTCCATCGATGGTGAAAGTGCCGGAGTATCCCGATGTGGCCCTGGCCGATGTGAAGCGCACCACGGTGAGGTTCGAGGACCACCGCCATAACGGCACCGACATGAGCAGCCCGGAGATTCTCGCTCACCTCGAGACCATCAAGAGGATGCGCATCGAGGAGAAGATCAAGTTCTGGCGCGACGTGATGCAGTACGCGCATGACCGCGGCATCGAGGTCTACCTGTTCACCTGGAACGTCTTCACCTTCGGGGCCGAGGGCAAGTACGGCATCACGTCGGACCAGACCAATCTCACAACCATCGATTATTTCCGCAAAAGCGTCCGGGAAACCATCCTGACGTATCCGCTGCTGGCCGGCATCGGCATCACCGCCGGCGAGCATATGCCCGTAAATCAGGGCGAATTCTCAAAGGAAAAGTGGCTGTGGAAGACGTACGGGGAAGGCATTCGCGATGCCCTGAAGCTTCAGCCGAACCGTCAATTCCGGCTCATCCACCGCCAGCACCAGACCAGCCTCAAGACCATGCTGGAGGAATGGAAGGAGCTGCCGGCCGCCTTCGACATGAGTTACAAGTACTCCATCGCGCACATGTACTCCTACCCGGCGCCGATTTTCGCCAAGCGCGACATTCTCGATGAGATGCCCTCCAATCTTCGCGTCTGGATGACAGTCCGCAACGATGACATTTACAGCTTTCGCTGGGGCGATCCCGATTATGCGCGTGCTTATATCCGCAATCTGCCCGGTCCGGACAAGATGGCCGGCTTTTACATGGGCCCGGACGGCTACACCTGGGGGCGCGAATTCATGAGCCGCGAGCCGGATCTGCCGCGCAAGCTGGTCATCAAGAAGCAGTGGTACAGCTTCATGCTTTGGGGCCGGCTGAGCTTCGAGCCAACGCTGCCCGATGCGCTCTTCGAGCGCACGCTGGCCGCTCGCTTTCCGGAAGTGCCGGCCGATAAACTTTTCGCCGCTTCATCGCACGCCTCGAAAATCATTCCGCGCGCAACCACTTTCTCGTGGGGCAACATCGACATTCAGTGGTTCCCCGAAGCCTGCGCCGGCTACCTGAAGGGAACCGGCTTCTACACCGTCGAGAAGTTCATGAAGGTGCAGCCGATGCTGGGCAGCGGCGTGCTAAGCATCCCCGAGTACCTTCAGGCCCTCGCCGATGGGAAGCAACCCCAGGGCATGACGCCGATTCAGGTGGCTGAAGACCTGAAGTCCAACGCCGCCGCCACGCTGCGCCTGGTTGCGGAACTGCGCCCGGCCGCCAGGAGCAAGGAACTGCGCTTCACGCTGGGCGACTACGAAGCCATGGCCCACCTGGGGGACTATTACGCCGAGAAGATCCTCGGCGCCATCGATCTGGCCCTGTTCGATCGCACCGGCGATGCCAAGAAGAAGGGATCCGCGGTCGCGCACTTGCGCGCCGCCCTGGAGCACTGGAAGAAATACGCGGCCACCGCTACGGCGCAATACAAGCCACAGCTACTCACACGCATCGGCTATTTCGATCTAAACCAATTAACCTCCAATGTGGAACAGGACATCGAATTCGCCCAAAACTATGTTCGCAAGTAGGCTGGCAATATTTCTCTGCGTTCTCCGCGTCTCTGCGGTACAGCTTGCTGGTTGGAGCAGCCCGCCGATCATGAAGGCGTGGGCACCTGGCGCAGCGCGTCATGGCTGCCAACGGCCGCCAAGGCGATGAGCAGATCGGCGGGCGGCTCGTTTGGCAGGCCGTGACCGTTGCGCACGAATTCCTCAAGACTGAAATGCTCAGTAAGTTTGGGATCACTTCTCTGCACGCCGACTGTCCAGGGATTGACGACCGGAGCAAAAGACAATCGCATTTTTGCGGATCGAAAAACTGTAAATGGATGTATGCTGACCCGTGCCGAGAAGTTCACCTGGAATACCCGGTTTAACGCTTAGCGACTGTGGCTAAGCGTCCCAGAGTGAGTGGGCGGAGACCTTCAGATCCGGACCCACCGCATTTCTGGATCCTAAAGAAGGGGTGAGGCAAAAAGAAACGAGTGTTAATTCCTTGGTCCTTTCGGTTACTCAGGGACGGCGCGTTGGCTTGGCGCTGCTTGCCACCGCGCTTGTGCTCGGGATGTCGATTCCCCGAGGGGGTGCTCAATTGACGATGGGAACGGTTTCAGTGAGAATCGCCACTTTCCTGCTGATCGCTGCCACGGCGTGCGGCGCGCCCGTCAAAGTACTGATCGTCGACGGGCAGAATAACCACGCATGGCAGCAGACCACTCCCGTGCTCAAGAAGATCCTCGAGGACACGGGCAAGTTTACGGCCGATGTCGCCAGCACTCCGCCAAAGGGCGGCGGCGATATGAGCGCGTTTCACCCCGACTTCTCCGCTTACGCACTGGTGGTCTCGAACTACAACGGCGAAGCGTGGCCGGCCGACGTGAATCGCGCCTTCGAGAATTGGGTCAGGCAAGGTGGCGGATTCGTCTGCTATCACGCTGCTGACAACGCGTTCTCGAAGTGGGAGAAATACCAGGAGATCATTGCCGTCGGCGGCTGGGGCGGCCGGCAATCGGGTCCCGACGCGCCGGTGGCGCGATGGCGCGATGGCCGGATGGTGCTCGACACGATGGAAGGCCACTGCGGACGACACGGCGCGCGCAGACCCTTTGTCATCACGATGCGCAATCCCGAACATCCAATCGCGAAGGGTCTGCCCGCCGTCTGGATGCACGCCGCGGACGAGCTCTACAATTCCCTATGCGGACCGGCGCGCGACCTGACCATCCTCGCAACCGCCTTTTCCGACCCCGACAACAGAGGCACGGGCGAGCAAGAGCCCATGTTGATGGCGATCCGCTACGGCCAGGGACGGGTGTTTCACACGACCCTGGGACATGACGTCGCGGCGATGCAATGCGTCGGTTTCATCGTCACGTTGCAACGCGGCGCCGAGTGGGCCGCGACCGGCCGCGTCACCCTGCCACTTCCGCCCGACTTCCCGACCGCCACCGAAGTGCGCCTCAGGCGAGAGCCGTGACCCCGCCGATCGCGGCATTGGCATGGTGCATCTGAACAGCTATGTCTGCCCGAGTTCCGGCTATCTGTAGACAACGCAGTATCACGGCCTGAATCAGTGGCTCGTGACCGGCAGAGTTGTCGTGTCCCGCATCAGAAGATGTCCCAGATGATCTCTTCTCCATTGATGACACTCTTGTGTTTTCGCGGAGCCCAGCGCGGTGGTGCCATTTTGGAATTCCACTCGCTCCACGCCTGCCGCAACTCCTGGTACACCGCGGGAAATTGCGCCGATACGTCTTTGGTTTCTCCCGGGTCCGCCGAGATATCGTACAGCTTGGAGTGGCCCGGGTCGCACTCGACCAGCTTCCAGCGGCCCGTGACTGCGGCCCGCCCCCTTCCCGCGCGCCAGAACAGTAGATCGTGAGGAGCGTGAGTCTTGCCTCCATTCAGGAACGGCAGCAGGTCCACTCCGTCCAGATCGACGCCCGCCGGCTTGGGGGCGCTGGCCGCGGCAAGCGCAGTCGGCAGAATATCGCGCGAGATGACCGGGTGCCGGTACACCTTTCCCGCCGGGATCTTCCCGGGCCACTTGGCGAGGAAGGGAACACGGACGCCCCCTTCATAGTATGTGAACTTCGATCCATTGAAGATTCCGTTGCTTCCGGCTCCTCTCGACAGCGGAGAGCCGTTGTCGCTCAGGAAGAACACCAGGGTATCCTGCTCCAGACCATATTCGCGCAGCCGCTGGAGGACCGCGCCCGTCGCGTCGTCCATGGCCGCAGCCATGGCGGCCAGCATCCGCCGTCGCGGATTCGACACGCCGGCCATCCGGTTCCAGTAGCGTTCGGTCGTCTGCAAGGGACCGTGGACCGCGTTCAACGGCAGATACAGAAAGAACGGCCGGCTCCGGTTCCGTTCAATAAACGAGCAGGCTTCCTCGGCGAAGGCGTCGGTCAAATGACGCGGTTCCCGTATTTCCTGCTTTCCGCGAAACATCGGATGCTTGCGCTCTTGCGGAATCTCCTCGTCTTCGAGGCCGCGCGCATCCTTCGTCCCGGAGATCACATAGTCGTTTGCACCGTCGAGAAAACCAAAAAACTCGTCAAAGCCGCGGTCTTGCGGGAGGTACCCGTCCCTGTATCCCAGGTGCCACTTGCCTACGATGGCGCTCCGGTATCCCAAAGGCTTGAGGTATTGCGGCAGGATCGTCTCGGTCTTCGGTAGGCCGAACCCGCCCTTCCCTTCCTCCCCCTGTGAGGAAGGATTGAACTCATGGCCGAAACGCTGCTGATAGCGGCCGGTCAGCAGCGCGGCTCGCGACGGGCTGCACACCGCGCAGGATACATAGCCATCGGTGAACCTCGTGCCGGCAGCGGCAATCGAGTCGATGTGAGGCGTGACCACATCTTTGCCGCCGAAGCAGGCGATATCGCCGCAGCCCAGATCGTCAGCCAGGATGACGACGAAGTTCGGTTTGCGCGCCGGCCCTCGCCGTTGCGTGGCCAGGGCCCCAGCTGCCAAGGATTGCAGAGCACTGCGTCTCGTCAGAGTCATCGTTTCTCCTGAATTCGCACGGATCGACGTGCTGTCTTGCGCGCGCCGGCGCCGCCAGGTTCGACGGCTTCCGGCGCAGACTGTCTAATTTACCCTACAGCTTCAGATCCCAGCCCTTCCGGATATTTGGCCGCAAGAACTGATTCGCTTCCGGGCTGTTGGTGAACCGCATGTTCCCGGCGTCCCACAGCAGCTTCGTGTTGGGTACGCGCAACGCAACCGCCCCCAACACCAGCCATTCAATGTAGGGAACCGCGATGTCGAAATTCGAGCAGCCGGGTGCGCCGCCCTTCGCGGCCCTCACCCAATCCTGCTGGTGATTCACGGACCGCGGCAGGATCTGCGGCGGCAGCGAATACTCCTCCCATCGAGATGCCGGCAGTAGCCAAACGCCTTCGCCTCTGGCCACGGTGGCCATATAGCCCTTCTCGCCGACGAACAGAGTACCGTGCCCCGGCCTCTTGGCGTCATCCAACGGCTTGGGGGCCGGCGCGGCCCCCTTCTTCCGACTGGCGCGCGGCGGCGGGGAAGCGGCGCTGGCGGCTTGCTGAACTCGCCTGCCCGGGTCTGGCGGCGCGTAACGGCCCCGTTCCGCCAGGTTGTCCATCGGCGGAAGCAGCGGTTCGTCTTCGGCCATCCCGTCCGGGTACTTCACGGCTCCGCGCATGTTCTGATACACGTTGACGGTGACCGCCGGCATCCCGCCCCGCTCCGGGAACTCATACTTGATGTGCGAACTTTCCGGCCACACCCATTGGTTGCGGCCCGTCACCTTGACGCACTCAACGCTCGTTGGAGGCGCCAGATGCAACTGCAGCGCAAGGTGTGCCGGTCCCATACAATGCACGATCCAGTCTCCCAAGGAGCCACCCGCGCTGAAATCGAGCCAGGCCCGCCACCGGTTGAACATGTTCTCGTTGTAGGACCGCGTGGCTGCTGTTGTCAGCCAAAGGTCCCAGTCCAGAGCCGCCGGAACGGGATCGACGGGCGGCTGGCCGTCCACCAGAAAATGGCCGCCATAAATGCCACCCGTCCAGGAATGGACTTCTCTCACGCTGCCGATTTCACCGGACCACAGGATTTCCGCGCACGTGCGGGTTCCTTCGTGCGAGAAGCCCTGGTTCCCCATCTGCGTGGCCACCTTATATTTGCGGGCTGCATCGCGCAGGAGCCGCGCTTCCCACACCGTCCGGGTGAGCGGCTTTTCGCAGTACACATGCTTCCCCGCCTGCATGGCGGCGAGCGCCACGGGAGTGTGCGAGTGATCCGGCGTCGCGATAACCACCCCGTCGATGTTCTTGGCTTCGGCCTCCAACATCTTCCGGAAATCTTTGTACTTCGTAGCCTTCGGGTATTTCGCGAAGGTCTTCGCAGCGTAAGTCTCGTGCACGTCACAGAGCGCAACGATGTTCTCGCTCACCGCCATCGGCGCAAGATCGGCGGCGCCGCGGCCCCCCACACCGACGCCCGCAATGTTGAGCTTGTCGAGTACCGTTTTGTAGCCCAGGGCCTTCAGTGAGGGCGTGCTGCCAAACCCTCCTGCCGGGACGGCCCCGGCCAGCAAGCTTCCAAGAAAAAAATATCGTCTCGAAATTCCGCCGTTACTCATCGATTGACTCTCCGGTCCGAATCAGGTTCATAACCTGGCTCTTTGATCATCTGCTTTTCGCGGCAGCCCGCGACCCCAGCGCGCTTGGCGCCGACAGCTCCTTGGCACGCGCAGGCGTGCGAGCCGACCACTCGTTCGCCGTCTTTTCCAACCCCGCGCGTATTTCTCCAACCTCGGGATTCTTGGCCAGATTATTCACTTCGAGCGGGTCTTTAACCAGGTCAAACAGTTGGTCGCCGTGGCGCCTGTAGTCGTACTTCGGGTTGGGCGGCTCCAGCCAGTGACCGAACTTGTAGCGGTCCGTGATCACGGTCAACTGCGACCAGTTTTCTGAGATCGCAGCCCGACGCCCGGTCGGCGCCCCTTGTTCGAGAGTGCTCTTCAGCGACCGCCCCGCCAGTTCGTATCCGGACGGGCGCGGAAGACCGGCAAGGTCCAGAAGCGTGGGATAAGGGTCGATCAGTTCGGCCAGCCCCGAACAGACCTGGCCCTCACGAATCTGTCCCGGCCGGGAGAAGATCAGAGGCACTCTCAAGGTGTCCTCGTAGACGTTGTGGCCCAGGGCGCACTTCTCAATCATGCCGTGGCCGGCCACGAAATCGCCGTGGTCCGCAGTGTACAGCACGATGGTATCTCCCGCCATGCCTTCCCGGCGCAACGCGTCCATGATTCGCCCTATATGATGGTCTACTTCGGCGACGAGTCCGTAGTAGTACGCGATGTATTTGCGGTAGAGCGACTCGTCTTCCGCGGCCAACGCAAGCGACCAGGGCGTATTGCGATTGGCCCGCCAGCGCGCCATCATCGGCGGCAGGTGATCGGCGGGTTCGCGCAGGTTGCCCGGCAGCGCGACAGAGGCAGGGTCGTAGAGACGCGCCCAGGTTGCGGTGGGAGTATAGGGCTGGTGCGGGCGCAGAAATGAAGTCCAGCAGAAGAACGGCTTGCCCGACTTCCGCGCCCGAGAGAGGAAGTCCAGGGTTTTCTGCGCCGTGTACGCCTCGCCGGTTTCGTCATCGCCCAACTCCGAAATGTGGCATCCCATCGGCACTTTCAAACTGCCCGCGTGATCCCGGGTCCAGGCATCCGCCTTGCCGCGCTTGGCAATCCAATCGTCATAATTCTCGTCGGAAGGGTCCTGTTTCGGGCTGATCGTCGTAGCTGAGTAGTCGAAGTCCTCCGCCGTGCCGGGCTTCAGGTGACGCTTTCCGATGCAGGCCGTAAGGTACCCCTGCTCGCGCAAATATCGCTGCAAGGGGAGCAGTTCACGAACGAGGGGAGGTTTATCGGCGTTGTCGATGACCCCGGTCGTGCGCGGATACTTACCGGTCATCATCGATGTTCGGGAGGGGACGCAGATGCCGTCCTGGCAGTAGGCGCGAGAAAACCGCACTCCCGCCCTCGCCAGGGCGTCCAGGTGCGCCGTCTTCAGTTGCGGGTGGCCCGCGCAAGACATGGCGCCGGCGTTATGCTGGTCCGCGAACAGGAGGAGAATATTGGGCGTCCGCCCCTTCGCCTGGATCGCGGGAGCGCATCCCAGCGAAGCAATAGCCGACTGGATGAACCGGCGGCGCGGTATTCGAGTTTGGTTGTTTGTCTGCAGAGCCGCCAAGAAATATCGTCTCGAAATACCGCCGTTGTTCATCGATTGCTTCTCCCCGTCATGTACGACACTCGCCTGCCCGCACAAACGGTTGCGAGTGGCCGCCGCCGACCACCCTTGCATTTGCGCGCATCATCTTACTCTCAGGTATGCTGCGGTCCAACCTGGGTCCTGTCAGGCGAGAGCATTTCCTGGTCATCACCATTGCAGCCTGGCGCCAAGCTGCATGGTGCGGTTGCCTGAGGCGTTGGTTACCTTGCCAAATTGTGTATTGGCCAGATCGAGGCTGGCCGGATTGGCCCAGGTCTTGTTGTTGAACAGATCGTAGATCTCCCAGCGCACGTTCATGGTCAGGCGCTCACCGCGGAGTCTGAAACGCCTCCGCAAGGTAATGTTCTCGCGAAAGCGGCTACCCCAGCGCGTCGAACCAAAGAACCGGGGGGCATTCCCGAATGGGTCGACGGCCGGATTGGTTCTCCTCGATAGCGCGCCTGCATTCAGGACGAGATCCCGGTCGGGATCGAACTTGTCGCCGGCGATAGGCGCGCGAAGATCGTAGGTAATGACGTTGGGCCGGGCGGGCCCGCCAGAGAGGTAATTGTTGTAGCCCGAATCCAGCACGCCCAACGGGTATCCGCTCTGAGCTACGGTGTACCCCGACAGGGTCCACCCGCCGAGGATCGCGGCGGGCACACCTTGCCGCGCCCACCCGCGGCCTTTCCCGAGCGGCAGGTCGTAACTGAACGTCGCTTTCAAGACGTGCGGCATGTCGGTTACGCTATAGGACTTTTCCGTTGCCCGGTTGTAACTATCCTGGGCCGGTCCGGCGCCGATTCCCGCGGCGTAATTGTTGGCGTTGCCGGGAGTGCTGGCATCGGCGTCGGTAAGCGTTTTTGACCAGACATAGCTGAACAGCAGGCTGAGGCCGTTGGAGTAGCGTTTCGTAGCCCGTACCATCAGAGCATGATAAGTGGAATTCCCGGTGAGATCGGCCATGTCCGTAATGCTAACCCCGCTATACTGCGGGAACATCCGGAGCGACTGGGCGAGCGTGGCCCTGCTGCCCATCAGGGTCTTGAAAGAAGGGAAGGGCGCCGAAAACCCGGCCTTCACAACGTTGGCGTCGTCGATGGGGCGGTTCAACAGGCTGCCGAGGTAGGCGTACTGGGGATTCACCTGCATGTAGTTCAGCCGGTTGGTGGCGAGGTGTGTCCCTTTGTTCCCGGCGTAGTTCAGCTCTAGAACCAGCTTGCCTCGCACGGAGCGCGAGAGCGCAAAGTTCCAAGTCGCGTTGGTTGGAGCCATCCCAAGGTTGCCCGGGTCAGCCCAGCTAACGCTCGATCCGGCGTTCAGCGCGGGGTTGATGAACGGCGGCCGCTGCCAATCCGGGTATCCCTGATCCCAGTAGTAAGCGGAAGTGACGCCCTGGTTGCCGGACGCCCACGACGGGCTGGCGCTAAAGCCCAGGGTACTCAACTGATACTTGTTGGAAGCGTAGTATATTCCGGCGCCCATGCGGATGACTGTGGCGGGTTTGACCTGCCAGGCCACGCCCAGCCGGGGCCCCCACGTATGGGTGGCCGGGTAGAAGGTGTCCTTGCCGTCGCGCCCCGGCCCGGACCCGAGAAACCGCAACGCGCCGGGGCGGCCGTCGGCGGCCGGGTTCGGCAGCGCGGGATCGAAATAGGAAGCACGGCCGTTCGCCTCCCGGGCGGCCAGGCTCAACTCGAAGCGCAGGCCGAAATTGACGGTGACTCTGGGCCTCACCTTCCAACTATCCTGGGCAAAGAACGCGTGATATGGATAGATGAGATTTGCGGCGCTCTCCGTGCTGACCGAGCCGCTATATACGGCGCCGAGCAGAAAACTGGCGAACGAATTGCCTGACCGGCCGCTGTTGTCGGCCGGCACCGCCGTCGTGAGCCGATGAAACGCGTTCGTTCCCGCGGTGTTATTCCAGCTGTGGGTCGAGAACCTCATTCGACTCCACGAGTACCCGAACTGGACATTGTGATTGCCCCTGACCCAGCTCACGCTTTCATCCACCCCGAACACTCCCGTTCCGCGATCGTTGTAGTTGATGCTGCTTCCTGTGTAGTTGTCGGTAGAGAATGTGACGATGGGGAAATAAGCATCGGCGTTGGGCGCATTGCCGATTCCGCCCAGCACTTTAGACCACGGCTCGGCCCCCACGCTGACGTCCTCTCGTTCGTAGAAGTGCTTATGGTAGCCGAAGGTCAGCGTGTTGACCATCCTCGGACTCACGATGTGTGTATCGTTTACGCGGACCAGATCGCCGCGTTCCGGATCGGCATACTTGTCCTGACCTCCGAGCGGAT
>Ga0315281_10004207_pt1 | contig 20953 bp, 19 predicted proteins | sample YL17G07_0_MG_FD_204540 | JGI IMG/M metagenome (GOLD analysis project Ga0315281, IMG submission 204540) | Sediment microbial communities from Yellowstone Lake, YNP, Wyoming, USA - YL17G07_0 | ecosystem: Environmental > Aquatic > Freshwater > Lake > Sediment | place: USA: Wyoming | collected...
GTGTTGACATAGACTCCATCGACTTGAATGGCCAGCTCGATGAGGCTGTAATTTTGGGCGCGGTGGAGGACGATGTCGTTGACGGCGTTGATGTGTTTGCCGTTAGATCGCGCTTCGAGAATCAGTCGATGGTCGATTGTATACTGGCCGTCTAATAGATCGGTGAGGCTGGGAAAGATATCGGCTACAGGCACTGCGGCCAGGAAACCGAGATGGCCGAGATTGATGCCGAGGATGGCTGCATCGAGATGGCCGAACTGATGGGAAATCCGAAGCAGGGTGCCGTCGCCTCCCATCGAAATGAGGAATTTGATCTCTTTCGGATCCGCCTTGGAGAGGGGCAAAGCGCCGATGCTTTTTGCTTTTTCATCTTCCGCAACGACTGTAACGCCTCGATCTTCGAGAAATTCCCGAATATGGGATGCAAGCTCGAAGGACTGCTTTTTCTTCTCGTTCGGAAAAAGGGCGATGATCATGGAAGAAGGCCTCTTCGACGATTGTCGCATAAATCGGGGATTCTTGCCATCATCTGAGCGCTTTGGTAGAATCCGCACCTCATATGAAGTTCGCCTGGCTTGTCAGAAGCAAATCCAACGTCCTCTTTTTCACGATGTTCAGCATCGTCTCCCTCCTCAACATCAACTACGCCGTCTTGCGCAGCGCTCGGAACGCCCTGGCCGTAGCCGATTTAGGGGGCGGGGCTAGCTCCATCCCCTGGTTTGAGCTGTGCGGCACCATGCCCGGCGCGGTACTCATGACTCTCGGGCTCACCTGGCTTTTGAACCGCTATCCCATCCAACGGGTCTTTTTTATCGTCCTGACCGTCTTCGTCTCTTTTTTCCTCTTTTTCGCCATCGCCATCTACCCCCTCCTTCCCCATTGCAAAGCCGCTGTCGCCTCTCTCCAATGGCTGCCCGGTCGGGAATGGATTTCCTCATTTTTGCCCCTCTTCGCCTCGATGATCTATTTTGTGATGGCTGAACTCTGGAAGATCGCCCTTCTGACCGTTTTATTCTGGGGGCTCGTCAACCAATACATCCCCCTTGAAAGCGCCAAGCGCTACTACGGGCCCCTCATGCTGGGTGGAAGCATCGGCGCTATTCTCGCCGGTCCCCTCATTTCCCTATGCACTTCCGAACTTCTTTCCCGCGGATCCTGGAGTCATTCTCTGATCCTCATGATGGGGGCCATCGCCCTCATCAGCGCCCTCATCGGATGGGTTTTCTCCTATCTTTGGAAGTCTCTCTCCTCATCGACACCCCAAGCGCCTTCCGAAGTCTCTGACAAGCCCAACAAAGAGGCCCCCCTCTCGATTTGGGAAAGCATTCTCATCTGCCTCCGCTCCCCCTATCTTCTGCTACTCGCCTGGGTGACGATCGCCGATTATATCGCCTATGCTTTGGGAGAGATCGTTTTCCTCGACGTCCTCAAGCAAAAATACCCCGACCCCCGCGACTATTGCGATTTCATGGGACAGCTCTCCTTTTGGAGCGGGCTCATCACTGCATTCAGCGCCCTCATCATCACCCCCTATCTGCTCCGTCGATGTCGGTGGGTCGTCGCCTCTCTGGTCACCCCCGTCTGCCTCCTCGTGACCGAAGGGGCCTTTTTCTTCGCCCTCTGGCACCCCACCCTGTCTACGCAACTCGAGATCCTCGTCCTCTTGGGCACCCTCTTTTTCTGCCTCGTCCGGGCGGCCAAATACACCCTTTTCGACACCTCGAAGGAAATCTCGTTCATCCTGCTGCCTCCCCTTGAGAAGATGCAAGGGAAGCTCGTCGTCGACGGGATGTGCGCCCGCTTGGGGCGCGGGAGCGGTTCTTTCGTCACCCTCATGTTAGTGCAGATCTCCGGCAGCGTCCTCGCCTCCGCACCTATCGCTGGAGCCCTGGCCCTCATCATCGCCCTCAGCTGCGCGCTCGCCACCTCCCGCCTAGGTCTACTCGTGGAGAAGAAAGCGGCGGCTAGTCCTCTGAAAACTTGAATAAAAAGGGAAAAACAGCGATCTTAATCAAGAATGCTTGAGTAATGGAGGGTTTTTGGGTCCGCTAATCAAGCAAACTTGAGTAAGGTTTTATGAACAGAAGCGGTCAGTATATTTCACAACCAACTGGTTACAAGGCGTTTATCCCATCTCCGCTCCCCCCAAATCCGGAGATCAGGGTAGAGGGCCCCCTGAACCAGCTGCTCTCCAACGCCAATATTGCCCTGGGACGCCTAGACACGATGGGATATTTGCTGCCCAACCTTGAGCACATCATTGCGATGTATGTGAGGAAGGAAGCCCTACTCAGCTCGCAAATTGAAGGGACGCAAGCCTCATTGGAGGATATTTTTGAGTATGAAAGCAATATTCCGGTAAAAAACATCCAAGATGTGCAAGAGGTCATCAATTATATCAAGGCGTTGAATCATGGATTGAAAAGGCTCGAAGAATTTCCCATGAGCCTGCGCCTGATTAAGGAAATTCACCAGATTCTACTCACGGGGACACGAGATCAAGGCAAAACGCCTGGGGAATTTAAGCGATCGCAGAACTGGATTGGAGCACCAGGCTCTACTCTAAAGACAGCTGCCTTTATCCCTCCTCCCCCTCGAGAAGCGGTGGACGCATTGGGCCAATTGGAATTGTTTTTGCATCAGGAAAAGGGTCTTCCGGTACTCATCTCATGCGCCCTGATTCATTATCAATTTGAGACGATTCACCCCTTTCTAGATGGCAATGGACGATTGGGCCGTCTGTTGATTACATTCTATCTCTGTTGGAAACGGGTTTTGCAAAAGCCATTGCTTTATCTGAGTTATTACTTCAAATTGCATCGTCAAGAATATTACGATCGGTTGAATTTAGTGAGAGAGAACGGGGACTATGAGCAATGGATCTCCTTTTTTCTCAAAGGGGTGATTTGGACATCGGAATCTGCTTTTGAAACTGTGAAAAAGGTGTTGGCGATTGCGGATGCGAACAAACGACGATTGATCCAAAATAAGGTCTCTTCTCCTCTGGCGATTGCATTACTGGAATATCTTTTCGTGAAACCACATTTATCTGTACAAGACGCTGCCGGTCATCTCAAAACCTCTGCCCAAACCGTCCACTCCCTCGTGAAGCAATTCGTGGACCTAGGCATTTTAAAAGAAACAACGGGCCAAAAACGGGGCCGCCGGTATAGCTACTGGGAATACCTCGATTGTCTATCTGAGGGGACAAATATTTAGAAAGGCAACTCCTCCCCCTGCCCTTTTCTAGCGAACGGTTCGGTCTTTGGCTTTTGATTCCCGTCGACCGCCACCTCGCCGCTGCGCCCTTTGATCAACTGCTCGATTTTCTGCTCCGCGGCATTGAGCGAAGTCGTGCACGTCCGCATCAATTTCTCAGCTTCTTCATAGAGTTTCAACGATTCTTCCAGGGCTGTTTTGCCGCTGTTCATCTGTTCGAGGATTTGTTCCAGGCGCTCGAACGCCTTTTCATAAGAGAGGGGATTTTGCGCCATGATTTTCCACTGGGTTGGCCGTTGCAGCGACTCGGCCGTCGTGCAACAAGGCGATGAATTTTTGGTTGGGGGCGAGTTGTTTCGCCGAGAGGATGACCGAACTGCCGTTTTCCGCAAAGAGAACCGAATACCCCTTGCGGAGAAGATTTTGAGGATTGAGCGAATGGAGATGCTCCGAGAGGCTCTTGAGAGAATCCCTCTTCGCGCGCAACACTTGCCCCATGCTAGAGGCCAGCCTCTCCGGATAGGGGAGGAGATGCCCTCTCATTTGCCCGATTTGCGCTGCAGGACTTAAAAGAGCCAGCCTCTGACGACAGGAGCCCAGCTGCACCCTTCCCTGTTCGATTTTCCGTATCGCCGCCTCGTCTAGATCGGAGCGGACCCTATCGAGTTCTTGGATCGGCTGTGCGAGGAGGGTGTAGGGAGAGCCAAACAGCGGGTGCTTCTGCAGCGCATCGAGGTGCTGGCGCCCTTGGCGGATCTGATGCCCGACCCTTTGCTGCAGGAGCTGCCCCGCCTGGGCTAGAAATCTCAATAAATTGGCCTTTTCAGCCACCGCGATCTCGGCCGCAGCAGACGGAGTTGGCGCCCGCACATCGGCCACGAAATCGGCGATCGTGAAGTCGGTTTCATGGCCTACGGCGGAGATGATCGGAATCTTCGACTCAAAAATCGCTTTCGCGACGATCTCTTCGTTGAATGCCCAGAGATCTTCGATACTCCCTCCACCGCGCCCGATGATCAAGACATCGACCAGGTCATATTTGTTGAAATCGTTGATGGCCTGCGCGATCTCCTGCGCAGAGCCTTCCCCCTGCACCTTGACCGGATTCAAAATGACATGAAAGCCCGAAAACCGGCGCGTCAAGACATTCAAAATATCCTGGATCACCGCCCCCGTCGGGCTTGTGACGATCCCGATCCGCTTGGGGAATTTAGGCAGCCCCTTTTTCCGCGCAGGATCAAACCAGCCCCTCGCCTGCAGTTCTTCTTTCAATTTTTGCAGCCTCAACAGCAGTTCCCCGACCCCCAAAAACTGCAATTCGCGGATGACCAGCTGGTATTGACCTCGCGGCACATAGACGCTGATCTCCCCTGCGGCGATCACCTGATCTCCCTCTTTTGGCATCCGAGGCAGAGAGGCGGCATTGCCCCTGAACAGGACAGCCGAGATCTGGGCCCCTCCGTCTTTCAGGCTAAAGTAGAGATGGCCCGACGATTGAAGCTTGAAATTGCTGATCTCGCCCCGCACCGACAGCGAGCGGAATTGAGGTTCGAGCAGCCCCTTGATCGCGGATGTGAGTTCACTCACGGTGAGTATTTTCATCCCTCCTCCGTCGGGAAACCCGGCCCTTAAGGGCCGGGTATTTTCAAAAGACGGGTTGGGCCGAGTTCGAAACTCGGCCCAAAACCGCATACATTCTCGGGCCTTAAGGCCCGAGTTCATCCCGGACATTTTGACAAAATCCTTATCTGTTGCCAAGAAGAAACTTCTCCTTTATTCTAGACCTAATATTTTGGAAATTTCATGGCCCGAAAGATCGTTGTCGTGGGGAATTGGAAGATGTACAAGACCGCCCGCGAGGCGACCGACTACATCGAAGAGCTCCTTCCGAAAGTCGCAGGATGTAAGGCAAAACTTTACCTCGCCGTCCCCTTCACATCGATTGCCCCCGCCGCTGCTTTTGCGAAGGAGACCCCCCTTGTCATTGGCGCGCAGAATATGAACGACGCCCGCGATGGCGCCTTCACCGGCGAGATTGCCGGGCTCATGCTCAAAGAAGCCGGAGCCGCATTTGTCCTCCTCGGCCACTCTGAAAGGCGGCAAGTCTTTGGCGAAAACGATCCCCTGATTCATCGCAAAGTGCTCCGCGCCCTGGCCGATGATATTGAACCCATTCTCTGCGTCGGGGAGACTCTGAAAGAGCGCGAAGCTGGCAAAACGGAAGAAGTGCTCAAGAGGCAAATTGAAACGGCCCTAGACGGTGTTCCCACTGAGGACGCCGGGCGCCTGATTCTCGCTTACGAACCCGTTTGGGCGATTGGCACGGGCAAGACAGCCACACCCCAGATCGCACAAGAGGCCCATGCCTACTGCCGTTCCATTCTTGGCGCCCTATTCGGCAAGCGCAAGGCTTCCACAATTTCCATCCTCTACGGCGGTTCGGTGAAGCATGACAATGCCTCTCAGCTCATTCTGCAAAAAGACATTGACGGAGTGCTCATCGGCGGCGCGTCTCTAGATCCCCAGCACTTTGCCACCATTGCATTGAGCTGCAAAAAAAAAGGAAACGAAGAATGACCCTCTTTTTCTATATTTCAATCTTCCTATTTATGCTTCTCTCAGCGGTACTCTGCTTTGTGATTCTCATTCAGGAAGCGAAGAGCCTCGGTCTCGGAGCCTCCTTCGGTGGGGACTCCAGTGATTCACTCTTCGGCACCTCTACCGCCGAAGTCCTAAAACGCTTCACCGCCTCAGTCGCCGGCATCTTTCTCATCACCTGCCTGCTCCTCTCCTTCTGGACATCTGCTCTTGGCCGCAAGCAAGCCGGGCCGATCACCCCCATCCAAACGGAATCGCTCCCAGAAGAGTTCTGATGAAACTGCCCCTTCGCTACTTTGGACATCCCGACCTTCGCGCCAAGGCCAGTCCCATTCAAGAAATCACCCCTGAGATAATCACTCTTGCCCAGGACATGATTGAGACTATGCTCGCCCACAATGGCGTCGGCGTAGCCGGCCCCCAAGTTGGCCGTCTGCTCCGGATTTTCGTCCGTCGTTTTGAAGGCATCGGACCCACCGGCGAATATTACCTTGGCGAGCCCGAGGTTATCATCAACCCCACCCTCACATCCCCCTCCGACGAAACCGACACCATGGCGGAAGGATGCCTTTCCGTCCCCGGCCTCCATGTCAAAGTCACCCGGCCAAAAAGGATCCATCTTCGCTATCAAAAACTAACTGGAGAGTGGATTGATGAGGATCTGACAGACTTTCTCGCTCGCAACGCCATGCACGAGAACGACCATCTCAACGGCGTCCTCCACATCGACCGCGCCTCACCCCCCGAGCGCAAGCGCATCGAGCCGATGCTCCGCACCCTCAAGCAGAAGTATGGGGGTTAGGTAGTTGCTGGGGTGGCTTGCAGAAGATCAAGTTCGTCTTGAAGTTTTTTGACTGCATTTTCGGAGTTTGCAATGGATGCTTCAAGGCTTTCGATGCGCTTTAATTGATATGTAAGTTTTTTGTGTTCTGCGAGTATTTTGTTTTTTTCAAGTTGTTCTATTTGTTCGGTAATAGATTGTATGGTGCTATTTAATTGATCTGAGGATCTTCTGTGAACTGGTATCCTTGGGTCGGTTTGTTTTGGTGGATTTTTTTGTTCATTTTTAGCTCTTTCCAGTTGTTCATTGAGTTGAGAAATACGAGAATTAATATCCGATTCATTATCGTATTTGAGTTCTTTTATTTGTTGATTCAGAGGCTCCGCAGCCGCTTCCTTGTCCTGTCTCCAGGCTTTCGCAGCATTTTCGTAGGAAATGTTTGTCATTCCAGAATTACGATCATTTGCATTCTCGGGTCTTCCTTCATCCGAACTCGATATTGCCGCGATAGCGTTCGTTAATTCAGTAATTTCAAGATCATTTTTTGTTTTAACCCTCGTCACGTCGGATTGAATACCTAAAATACCGGTCATAATAGATTCTTTAGTTTTAGGGAATCTTTTTATTCTCTCTTTGTAATCTGTTATGTTACTTTTATGTTGTTCTATCTTTTCTTGTATTTCTGTTATTCTGTTTTTTTTATTATTTCCATCAATTATCGCGTTGAATGACGTACTAATTGATGAAGAGAGAGAAGTTCGTTTATCGTTAGAGATCCGTGTTCTCAAAACTAGATTTGCTACTTTTTCTGTGGTTTTGCGCAATTCCTCATTATAATTACTCTTGTCTGTTTTAGTTACTCTATCGGTTAATTCTTTGGCAGTTGTTACAATAGCATCTGCTAGATCCTTATTATCCAACGTCTGTGGTTCTGTCTTATTGGGGCCTAAGAACTTATTGAAAATTTGCGTTGTTTTGTCTATGGTTGCCTGATCCTTAATCGGTCGAAAGGTTCGTGAACACCAACGAAAAAAACGGCCAGAAATAGTAAATTTTACAGCACTCGGTGGTACTGCTGTTGCGACTGTAATTGAACCCATAATTCACCTATACCCTAATTAGTAATCTTATTAGTTTGTTTGTTGTCTTTATTATACAATAATTGGTATATAAAATCAACAATTTAATAGGTTTATAATATTCAATCCAAATAAACCGAATCCCAATATGTCCACTTTTCCTAAACATACCTGGGTCATCGCGGACAACATTCTCAACACATTCATTATCAAGTACTTGTATTAAAATCCATCACAGAAGTGAGTTTTCGGCGTTCTGTGATGAGATTTGGTTGGCGTTTTTTCAGCACAGGATGTAGATTTGAGAGAGTTGTGCGGAGTGGGATATGCAAAGAGATCTTTTTGTTGACCGGGTGGATGAGCTCAACAGGCTGTCGTCGGTGCTAGCCAAGCGGTCGGCGAGCTTGATTGTGGTCAGTGGTCGGCGCCGTATTGGGAAGAGCCGGCTGATTGAGGAATTTGCCAAGGGAAGGCGGTTTTTGGCATTTACGGGAACGCCGCCGACAGAAAAGACAACTAGGCAAATGCAGCGGGATCTATTTGCCAGGCAATTAGGTGCCAAACTGGGTCTGCAAAGTGTCGGCGCTCAAGATTGGGGGACTCTCTTTTCCCTATTGGCGAAGTATACAGAACAAGGGCCTGTCACTATTTTGCTCGATGAAATTTCTTGGATGGGCTCTAAAGATCCAACCTTTCTTGGGCAACTGAAAAATGCCTGGGATTTAGAATGGAAGAAAAATCCGGAACTGATTTTAGTTCTTTGCGGATCTGTCTCCACCTGGATCAACAAAAATATCATTAGCAGCACCGCTTTTATTGGCAGGATTTCTCTGTTCTTGGATGTAGAAGAACTGCCGCTACATTCTTGCCACGATTTGTTGTTGTCCAGAGGATTTCACCAGTCGATACATGAGGAATTTAAGATTCTCGCTGTGACGGGAGGCATCCCTTGGTATTTGGAACATATTCAGTCCTCCAGTGCGGATGATAATTTAATGAATCTGTGCTTTCGGAAAGAGGGGGTTCTATTCAATGAATTTGATCGTATTTTTAATGATCTGTTCGAGAAAAGAAGCCCAATTTATCAATCGATTGTCACAGCGCTTGCCAAAGGGGCTTTAGAATTCACTGCCATTTGCCACGCTCTGGGGAGAACCAAAGGGGGAACGTTGAGCGGCTATCTCGATGATTTGATTCAGGCGAAGTTTATATCGAAAGACAATACGTGGACAATAAAATCTGGAAAATCCTCTAATTTATGCCATTATAGGTTGAGCGATAATTTTCTCCGCTTTTACTTAAAAGTCATTGAGCCGAATCGCGATCGAATCCTGAGAGGTGGATTCAGCAGCGCCTCTTTCTTGTCAGGGTGGTATGGAATGATGGGGTTACAGTTTGAAAATCTCGTCTTAAAAAATCGTCGGAAAATCTGGAAACAGCTAGGAATTCGGCCAGAGGATATTGTTGCTGATAACCCCTATTTCCAAAGGAAAACCTCCACAAAAGGAGGCTGTCAAATCGACTATTTGATTCAGACGCGATTGAACACTCTTTTTGCTTGCGAAATCAAATTTTCCATGAGTCCGCTCAGAACCGATGTGATTGGGGAGATGAAAAAGAAGATTGCAACCCTACCATTGCCGAAGCGCTTTTCTTGCTGGCCCGTGCTCATTCACGTCAATGGAGTCGAAGATTCTGTTTTGGAGAGCGATTATTTTACGAAAATCATCGATTTCAGCACCTTTCTCACACCTTATGGCGTCAATTCTCAGTAGTAGGTTAGTAAAAAGCCTCAACAATGGTAGATGTTGATCCATCACCCTGGTAAGACAGACCCCTCTCCTGAGGCTCCTTATATATATATGTATACGTAATAACATAACCTTAAGACGCTTACGCCAACAAACGCAAACCAATGAGTTATAGAATCTTGTTCTATAGCTCACTTTTGTGCTAGAATGTGAGTTATAGGAAAGAGGTCTATCGCTCATGCCCTGGAACTGGGAGTTGCCTCATTGGCCAAAATTTCACTACGACCCCGCACCCCTTGCCCACCTGGAAAGGCAATTTTTGTTGGGTGTCGGCAGCGCCTTCGCCTATCTCAAAACAATCGCCGAGGAAGACTACAAAGGCTTCATCGTTGAAATACTCTGTTCGGAGGGCCAGGAGAGTTCTAGAATTGAGGGGGAGAATCTGGATCGAGAGAGTTTGCAATCGTCCATTAAACAACACTTCGGATTACAGACTCCTCTCAAAAAAGGAACTGGCAAAGAGGCAGGCATGGCAGAGCTTCTCTGCAATGTGTACGACTCGTTTGATCAGCCTCTGACGCATGACATGCTCTGGCGGTGGCACTCTATGCTGTTCAAGGAATCAGTGACCATTACCGATACAGGAAAATACCGGACGCATGCAGAGCCCATGCAAATTGTTTCCAAGCGCTATGATGTGCAGAAAGTGTTCTTTGAAGCGCCTCCTTCAGCGCGCGTTTTCGATGAGATGACCGCATTCATTGCCTGGTTTAATTCTGCCAGCGGGTCCATTTTGGAGAGAGCCGCTATCGCCCATATCTATTTTGAATGTATCCACCCCTTCGAAGACGGCAACGGAAGAATCGGTCGCGTTCTTGTGGAAAAAGTTCTTTCTCAGGGTGTGAAACGACCGATATTGATCGCTGTTTCTAAGATGTTAGAAAAACGGAAAAGGGAATATTACTCGGCCCTTGAAGCATGTAACCGAACATTGGAAGTACAGCATTGGATAGAGTTTTTCAGTTCGGTGATTGTACAGGCGCACGAAGAGTCGATGGGCCTCCTTTATTTCATCATCGATAAATCGAAATTGATGAATGCACTGTCTGGCCAGATCAATCCTCGACAAACGAAGGTGTTGCTCAGAATGTTTGAGGAGGGGCCGACTGGTTTTAAAGGGGGTTTGAGCGCCGAGAATTATATCGCGATCACCAAGGCTTCGAGGGCCACGGCTACACGTGATTTAACAGATTTGGTAGAAAAAGGGGCGTTGATAAAGACCGGAGAGCTGCGCTACACCCGTTATCGATTGAAGAAAATTGCTGGGATTTGAAGAACTCCTTTCTGAAGAAAGGAGATTCTCCCGACGGTAAGGAGGCGGGCGCCTTCGGCGCTTCCGCCCGAATAGATAGCCCGCCTTGACCCGGCCCTAAAGGGACCGGGATTGCGGCGAGCGAGCCGTTCAAAGCTCTGAGAGATTAAGTCGTTTTTACTTTTGGTTTTCTTCGGATTTTGATTCCGCGAGAAGGTTTTTTGACTCTTTGCCTTGACCGTTTTACGTCTTTCCCAGTTCTATATAGTACGTCGGGACATAGGTCGATACCATTTGGCCAACAAATTGTTATCAGAGGATGAAGATGGCTTTTATATTGAAGCCGCCATTTTCCTCCTGCATGCCTGTCTGGGATACGGCGAACGGTAAGCCCTTCTCGATGGAATATTTGTTCGAGAGCTTTTTCCACTTGGGGCCTTTCGTTCATCATGATCTCTCGATCCCATGATCCAATATAATTTAAATCGATATCGACTGACAAACGGGGCAGTTCAAATACAAAAAGATTGAGGGCCGTGCCTCCTTTTAACACGAGGCGTTCTTTTAAAAAGGGATGGATGTTGATTTCGTCCAAAATGCCCATCAAGCGCCAAACTTTTTCAAGAATTGCTGGCTCAAAACCCATGTCTTCAGCTTCTCTCAGGAGAGATTCTCTAGAAATTTCCATGTGGTTCTTCCCACGTGCGTTGGAGGATTGATTTGGGGACGATGAGATTCCAGCGGGGAATCAATTGTTGTGATTCCTTGCTATGACGATCTAAATAATGGGGGCTTTTAGGAGTGAGAGGTTCAAACATTCGTAGAAACTCCTCCGAAACAAATAGCTCTTCTCGATGCGTTTCGAGAAAAAAGGCAACCCGAGCAGATGTCGTTGCGTTGTTGAGCAGAAGAATGTAAGCCATTATCTTTTCAAGGTCAAAATATTCAATGGATTCGAGCGATCGCCAGATTTCTTCCCATTCGCCAGTGAGGGAAGGGCGGTCGAGGACATCGACGAATGTGCGCTCCAATGATGTGACCCGAATATTGATCCCCTGACGGTCGATGGTCTGAATACCAAAGTTTGGAGAGGAAGAAAGGGCAATTTTCTTTGGGATTGATACCGCTTTGTAGGCGATGTCTCTGAAGAGAAATGGTTTGCCTGCTTTGCGGTGTGTAAAATAGAGGCGGTCATTCCGCATAGAATGGAGTTTCCCATAGCAGTCGAGTGCAGTGTGGTAGCCAAGAACTGCATCATCCGCCATTTTGGACGCGACCAAGAATGAATCTACCGGAAAGGATTCGGGTTTATGGCCGCGAGGGATCGTATAATAGAGCCCCTGACGGATGCGCAGGAGGTGTCCCCGCTTCAGGTGATAAGCCAGGAGGTTATTGAAGGTGCTAGTATTGGCTGTCACGCTCAACGCTTTCCTGGCTTCTTCGATCGTAAAAACTTGAGTCAGAGCAAGAAACGTTTCCATGTCCATGGCTGGACCTTTTTCTTTATAACTACTAATAAAATTAGTGGTTATTCAGGAAATTGTCAAGTTTTTGACGATTATGACAGATACACAAGCGCGGCGTTGATGACGTCGGAGATGCTGATTTGCAGGAGGCAAAAGGGGCGCCGGCATTGTCGCTTGAGACAGGGTTCGCAGGTGCGTCGCTTGTAGAGAGCGGTGGCGCGGGGGGCTTTGTGGGGTCCGCAGAGATGGGGATCGGTCGATGAGTAGAGGGCGACGACGGGGCGATTGAGGGCGCAGGCGAGGTGGACGGGGCCGGTGTCATTGCTGATGAGAAGATCGACTTGGGAGAGAAGCGCGGCAAAGGCGCGGAGGGGGAGATGGACGTCGGCAAGGTGGGCGCCGGGGATTTTGGCTGCGAGCTCTGTCATGAGGGGCAGTTCTGCTGCCGTGCCGGTGATGAGAATTTCACAGTGGGTTTGTTCTTTGAGGCAGCGGCCGACGGCAGCGAAATGGTCGACGGGCCACCTTTTAAATCCGTCTTTAGAACCGGGATGGATGGCAACCCATTTTGCGGGGGAGAGGGTGCGCTCTTTTGAGTTTAGAAAGAAGGAGAGAGTCTCCGAGGCGATGTGGCCGCCGATGGTTTCGACCATTTTCAGGCGGCGGAGGATTTCGTGTTGGTAGTCATTGGGGAGCGGGTGGGTGATGAGAGAATCGAGCCCTTTGTTGATGCCGGCAGTGCCGACGATTTGCGTGGCGCCGAGGAGGGCGCAAAGGGGAAGGGTGAGCCTCTGTGAGGCGTGAAAGAGCAATATGGTATCGAAATGGTCGCGGTAGAGCGTTTTCCAGAGGGAGAACAGGGGTTGTTCAAGAAGGTAGAGTTGGTCTGTCCAGGGATTGTTTTGGAGAACTTGGTGGCCAATGGGGCTGGTGAGGACGGCGATGTAGGCGTCGGGAAAGCTTGTCCGAAGCGATTTAAGAGCGGGGGTGGCCCAAAGGGTGTCGCCGAGGGCAGTGGTGGCGACGACGAGAATCCTCTTCTGTTTGGCGGGTGTGTGTTTGGAGATGGGTATGAGTTTGAGGGCGGTTTTGATGAGGTGGTTCTTTATCGACATGCAAGATCCCTGATCTCCATTTTGAAGATGTCACGGCTGCAGACTTTTTTTACATGGGGAAAAGAACCAAAATGGGTGAATTCGGTGGGAATGGGCACTGAAAGGGGATCGAAATAGACATCGGGGATCTCCTCGAATTCATGGGTGCTCCCAAAGTAGTTCCCATTGCCTCTGAAAGTCTGGCGGATCAGCGTCGGCCAATCGAACTCCCCGCGATGCGCCCAAGTGGCGGCCTTTTGATGACATTCCTCTTCTGTGCGGACCCAGCTGTAGTGATGGAAAAGGGGGAGGAGGTCATGGCCGCGCGCTTGTCCTTTTTTCGGTTCTGGCATTGAGGAGTAGGTGCCGAGCCGCTCTCCCGGGTGGAGAAGGAGCCTTGTTTCGAGGGCGCTTCGGCGGGCGAGGAGTGGGTTCTCCTGGAGTTTTTTCGCGCGGAGGTGCGGTCTCAGGACATAAAAATAGGCGACGAGATGAAGGGCATTCCATTGTCTATGTTCCCCGGTTTTGAGCCACTCTGCCATCCGTTTTCCGTCGGGGATCTCATCGCAATCGAGGAAAAGGACGTATTCGGTCTCAGGTTTCACATGTAGAAAACCAATGGTGCGGGCGGTGGAATGCCAAAGATGGGGCCATTCGTCATCAGTAGGAGAGCAAGAGAGAAACGGCGAATAGAGTTTTGATGAAGAATAGGCGAATTCGATGAACTGGCAATCGGGGTGCGCCGCGTAAGTATGGTCGAGAAGCAGTCTGTTTTCGGGCTTTTCATCAAAAAAATGATCGCAGACGGGGATCAAAATCTGATCGGAGAAATGGCGGGCCTCCTCGATGCATTTTCCGAGGAAGCGATAGTCGTTGGTGCAGTAGTTAATGATCGTCGCTAACGTCAAAGGTCAACTCCAGCTCGCGTTGAAAAATAACATGGGGCGTCACTTTTATCACATGGGGAAACTCTAGTCTAGGAAGTGGCCGCGTGGGCAGCGGCACCGAAAATGGGTCGAAATAGGGATGCTCGATCTCCTCGAACTCGAGATCGACGTTGCCGAAGAGATCCCTGAAACCTTTCTCTTGAAAGGCTTTTTCGATTTCCTGAGACCAATTCTTCTCCCGGAGGTGGCCCCAAGAATCTGCCTTATGAAGGCATTCTGACTGGGGGCGGACCCAACTGTAATGGTGGAAGAGAGGAGTCAAACCGCCGCGCACTTCTCTCTTCTTCGGTTCGGGGATGTGCTGATAAAGGCCGTGGCGCTCGTCAATCTGGATAAAAAAGCGGGGCTCGAGGGTGGCCCGCCTTGCGAGCAGGGCGACGCTCTGCAGCTTCTTCGCTCGGAGCGTCGAGCGGAGAGCATAGTAGTATCCGAGGAGGCGCAAGGCGTTGTAGTTCCGGTATTCTTTTGTTTGGAGCCATACGGCGACTTTGTCTCCTTCCGGGATCTCGTCGCAATCGAGAAACAAAAGGTAATCGATCTCCGGCGCCAAATGGAGAAATCCGATATAGCGGGAGGTTTGATGCCAAAGGCGGATCCATCCCTCGTCGGACGGGGCATGCGTGGAATAAGGGCTATAATGGCGGCCCGGGGTGAAGGCGAATTCGATGAAGGTGCAGTCGGGATGGTCGCTATACGTTTGGTTCAACAAGTCTCTATTTTCTGGCTGACCGTTGAAAAAACGGTCGCAGACGGGGATGACGATCTGGTCGGAAAATTTCTTCGCCTCGGCAATGCATTTGCCCAAAAAGCGGTAGTCATTGGTGCAATAATGGATGACGGTTGCAAAAGAATTCATCGGATGAGCGCCTTGTTGTCATGGAGTTCCGTTTCTTGCAATAGGATCTTCACCGCTTCGATCCAATAGGACTCTCGATTGAGGGCGGGACATCGGTAGGCGTTCAGATTGTGGGCCCGGATGAGGGGGAGGTACTGGTATTCCACCTCGAAGAGGGTTTCAATGTGGTCCGAGGGAAAGGTCAGGGGGACAAAGACGATGTTCTTGCGCCCCTGGTGCCAGTCGAGAATTTTTTCACACACTTCATTCGTAGAGGGGCGGAGCCATTCCCCGCGGCCGAATTTCGATTGATAGGCGAGGCGGCTGAGGGCATTGGGGAAGGCTGCAGAAATGGCGCGATAGGAATCTTCGCATTCCGCTTGGTAGGGATCGCCTCGGTCGATGAATATTTGAGGAACTCCGTGAGCGGAAAATAGAAGGATGGTCTCCTCCTCGGCGAAGTGACTGCGTGCCAAAAACTCCCGAATTTTCCGCTGAAACGCCTCCACAAAAGCAGGATGGGCGGGATAGGATTTTATCCAGCGGAGTTTGGTCTCGGTTTTGCGGGACAGGTGTTTTGCAAAGAAGCGGGCGATGCTGCCGGTGGTGGCATAGGTGAATTGGGGAAAAAGGGGGAGGACGCGGATCTCTGGCGCCTGAGAGGCTTCAATTTGGCGGAGAGAGTCTTCGTGCGTCGCGGGAAGATAGCGATGGAAGGTCAGTGCGCCTAGCTCTCGCGCGAGGTCTTCCGTGTCAAAGAAAATGGGAGAGCGTCCTCCGATGAGTTGGTAGTCGTGGCGGATCGCGAGGGCCCGTTTCCGAGCGATGCGGCTGAATAGCCAATTGTGTAGAAAAGTGGGAAAGCGGGTCCGAATCACATCACGGTCGCAGAGGAGTTCTCGAAGAAATTCCTCGATCTCAGCAAGGTGGCGCGGTCCGCCGAAGTTGACTAGGAGAATACTTTTCATTAGACTCATCCAACATGACATTATATCGGATTCTTATCCTTCTTCTCGCGCTCATTCTTCACGGATGCAGCTGCGGCAACGGGAATCGCAATGGGTTTTTGCGCATCGGCATCGATCCCGAGTGGTATCCGATCGATTTTGGGCCCCAGCAGGCCTATGTCAATGGGTTCACTGAAGATCTTCTCCTAGAGATTGCCGGCTATAGCGGCATCGAGTTTGAGCGGGTGGACGCCAACTGGGATACCCTTCTCGAGGGCATTTGGGGGAAAAAATACGATGCCGTCATCACCTCTTTGCCTCCCTACATCTTCAATGTCGCGAAATACGATTTTTCCCATAATTTTCTCGATTTAGGGCCGGTCCTGATCGTCCCGGTCAATGCCCGCCACACCGAGCTGAGCCAGATGAAAGGGGAGCTTGTCGGCGTGATCACCGGCGATCCGGCCTCTTTGCTGCTCCAAAAATATCCCGACGTCATCCTGCGCAATTATCCATCGATCCCCGACCTTTTGGGCGCGCTCGCGAATGGCGAGATCGAGGGAGCTCTTCTGAATCGCATTCCGGCGGTGAATTACATCGCCGATCTCTTTGCGGGCCAGCTGAAGATCGCCTCCCCGCCCATGACCGATGCCGGCCTCCACTTAGTTGCGGCCAAGGGCAAGCATGAGCCGCTCATCAAGGCGTTCGACAGGAGCATCGACCAATTCAAAAAGAAGAAAAAGCTCCAGACTCTCTTAAAGAAGTGGAATCTCAGCTAACGGATCCTACAGCGGTCGTGCTCGGAGTACTCCTCGCGCACTTGGGCGATGATGTCGGGATCGGGAGGACAAGGACGGATGCCCCAGATCTTTTCGGCGTAATTGCGGATCGAGTTGTCGCTGGAAAAGCGGCCCATGGCAGCGATATTCTGAAGGGCGGTCTCAGCCCAGGCGTGGGGCTGCAGAAAGAGCGTTTCTACTTTTTTTTGGGTATTGTAATAGGAGCGGAGATCCTTGAGGACGCGGTAGGTGTCTCTTTCAAGAAGGTTGTAATGAATCTGCTGGAAGGCGGCAGATTCCTGGGGGCTTTCGGAAATAGTCCCGTCATTGAGCGCGTCTACGGCTCTACGGATCGCCTCGTCGTGGTGGTAGATGTCGGATGATTTGTAGGGGAGCTCGTTTTCTTGGGCGGCGCTCCCGAAGCGAAACGGCCACCACCGATCGGTGACGGCTAGGGCCATTTCGATGTTGGCTCCATCTTCTGTCCCAATCGTGAGGGCGCCGTTGATGGCGAGCTTCATGTTGCCTGTGCCAGAGGCTTCCCAGCCAGCAGTGGAAATCTGCTCGGAGAGGTCGGCGGCGGGGATGATGATCTCGGCCCGAGTGACATTGTAATTTTCGACAAAGACAATCCCCAGTTTCTTCCGAATCTCAGGATCGGCATGGCACTTTCGGGCAATCGCACAGATGAGCTGGAGGATTTGCTTGGCCCTTTCATACCCGGGAGCGGCTTTCCCTCCGAAGATGGCAAACCGACGGATGGCGGCGGCTTGGGGATTGGCCTTCAGCTCATGATAAATCATGATTAAGTGCAGCGCGCTCATAAGCTGTCTTTTATATTCGTGAATGCGCTTGATCTGCACGTCGAACAGCGCTTCCGGGTCGAGAGAGGAGCAGTGGGAGACGATTTTGCCGGTGGCATCTCGGATCGAGTTCTCTGTTTCTAGAAACTTGAGGAGGGCTTCTTTATTTTTTCTTTTGATCGCGAGGAAGGCATCCTGCGATTTTCGATCTTGGGCAAAGGGTTGAAGTTTTTCGATCTGGGAAAAGTCGCGGATCCACCCTTTGCCAATTCTCTCGATGAGAAAATCTGCGAGGAGGGGATTTGCGTTGAGGAGCCACCGCCTTTGGGTGACGCCGTTGGTGATATTGACGAATTTTTCAGGGAAGAGCTCGTAAAAATCTTTGAACAGGTTGGTCTTAAGAATTTCAGTATGAAGTTTAGCGACACCGTTGATGTGGTGCGATCCATAGATGGCCAAATGGGACATCCGGATCTGCCCTCCTTCGACGAAAGAGAGGCGGCGGAGACGCTCTTCGTCTCCTGGGAATTTGGCGCGGATTTGGTTGCAGAACTGATGATTGAGCTGCTGAATGACTCGGTATTGGCGCGGCAATAGTTCCTGCACGCGGTGTTCATTCCATTCTTCGAGCCCTTCGCGCAAAATGGTGTGGTTGGTGTAGCTGCAGCAGCTTTGAGCCGTTTCCCAGGCCTCTTTCCAAGAAAAATCGTGATTTTTCATCAAAGAGCGGATGAGTTCGGCGATGACGAGGGCTGGATGGGTATCGTTGATTTGGATCCGCGCCTTATCTCCGAGAGAAGAGATGTCGCCGAAGATCCGGACATGGCGGCGGAGAATGTCTTGCAGCGAAGCGGAGACGAGGAGGAATTCCTGTTTGAGGCGGACTCTCTTGCCCATTTCCGTATTGTCATTGGGATAGAGGACGTCGGTTAAGGAGGTGTTTTCGGCCGCCAGTTCGAGGAGCCCTGCATTGTAGCGCTGCAGCTGGAAGTTGCGGGGAGATTCCTTGGTCGACCAGAGGCGCATAGTGAGGACCGAGTAGTTGGGAGAATCACTTCCGGGGTCCCCATAAAGCGCATCGCTTTTTGGGGTGGTATAACCGATGATGGGAGTGTCGTAGGGGAGGGCCCTCACTTCTTCGTAGTCTTCGAGGAGATAGACGTCGTCGCCATGCTTGTTTTTTACAGGGGTAGCCTTGCCGCGGAAAAGGACGTTAGCCGCGAGAGCATCGCGCCGCCATTCCCAGGGGTTGGTATTGAGGAGCCAGCAATCGGGCCTCTCTACTTGGACGCCATTCCAGATTTCCTGCTCGAAGATGCCGTATTGATACCGGAGGCCGTAGCCGCGCGCCGGATATTGCAGCGTAGCGAGAGAATCGAGGAAACAGGAAGAGAGGCGGCCGAGCCCGCCGTTGCCCAGACCTGCGTCGGTTTCGCAGGCGACCAGGTCGTCGAAATTCTGGTCCAGTTTTTTTATAACGGCGCGGATGAGCTCGCCTGCACCGACGTTGACGATATTGTTTCTCAAAAATCGGCCCGGGAGGTATTCCATCGAAAGGAGATAGGCGATCCGCGCTTGGTTTTTCTCGATCGTATCGAGGCTGGCCGTCCAATTGATCATCACCTCTTCGCGAAAGGCAGAGCAGAAAGCCTGGTAGAATTCTTCGATCGATGCGTCGTGGGTCGTATGGCCGCTGGTCGTGATGATCAGATGCTTGACCTTTTGCGCCAAAACATCCGCTGATTTATTGAGATCCATGTCTCCGATCTATCCTATAGAAGGATGAATTTCAAGAGGAAGAAAATGAGGATGCAGAAGAGGGCGCAGAGAGGGATTGTCACAATCCATGAGAGGATGATGTCTTTGAGCGTGTGAAGATTGAGGGCCTTGAGACCGCGGGCCATACCAACGCCGAAGACAGCGCCGACGAGAGCGTGGGTCGTCGAGATGGGGAGGCCGAGCTTGGAGGCGAGCAAGATGGTCACCGCGGCTCCGAACTCGGCAGAAAATCCCCGGGTAGGAGTGAGCTCGGTGATTCTCTTGCCGATAGTTTCGATTACCCGCCAGCCCCAGGTCGCAAGGCCGAGCACGATGCCGGCCCCGCCGAGGGCGAGCAGCCAAGAGGGGATGGCCGATTGACTTCCGACCGTTTGCGTTTTCAGGACTCCAAGGACTGCGGCTACGGGCCCTATCGCGTTGGCGACGTCGTTGGCTCCATGAGCGAAAGCGACCATGCAGGCGCTGAGGATCTGCAAATAAACAAAGATCTTTTCCACGCCGGAATATTGGGTCGTCGAATGGCTGAAAGAGGCGCTTTTTTTGACCACTTCGCTTAAGCGCTGCACTTCGGAGAGGACCGTGGAAATTTGCTCGCCGTAAGCTTCGTTTCGGTTCGAAAGATGGACTCTTTGAAGATGATGGAGCGCTTTTTCTAGGCTTACGGCTTGGTAGGGGTGGAAGCCACCTCCCAGTGCGAGCGCCGATTCAGGGATTTTCCGGACGAGGAGGGCGCTGACGGCTGCAGCGGTGAGTCCAATTGAAATAGATAGAGCAATCGCAGCGCCGCAAGAAAAGGTGAGATCGGCTTGGGCAAGTCCTTGATAGAGAAAACTGAGGGGTGCGACGGTGAAGCAGAGAAAAACGAAAAAGGGGGCAAGTCTCTGCGTCGCTTCGATCGGGTTGAGCGCAAAGAGAATTTTTCTTTGGATGATGCTGAAAATGAAATAGGAAACAATGCCGCTCAAAAGAGGAGAGAGGATCCAGCTCAATCCGATCCAGCCCACTTCGCCCCAATGGATAGCGTCTATACCTCCGATGAGCGCGCCGAATCCGAGGACGGCCCCGACGATCGCGTGAGTCGTCGAAACCGGAAGTGCGAAATAAGAGGCGATTTGCAGGAGAATGCCCGTAGCGAGCAGGGAAGAGAGCATGCCCAAAACGAAAATCTGCGGTTCTGCTTGGAAGATAGCTGGATCGATGATCCCCTTTTGAATCGTCTCTGAGACGGTAGAGCCGACAAAAAAGGCGCCGGCAAATTCGAGGATAGCGGCTAAAAAGACCGCTTTCCAAAGGGTCAGAGCTTTCGATCCGACCGAAGTGCCCATGGCATTGGCCACATCGTTGGCGCCGATGTTCCAAGCCATGTAGAACCCGAGGAGCAGAGTCAGGACTGGCAGCACTGTGGCGATTTCCATCGTCTCAGCGTAAATCCAGTAGCATGCGGACGCGGTTTCCGAGCTTTTCCGAGAGGGTTGCTACCCCTCCAATTTCTTCAATCAGTGTCAAAAAGAGATGAAAAGAAGGAAAAGGCATTGCATCTCCTTTTTGGTAGAGCAGTTTCGT
>Ga0315281_10004209_pt1 | contig 20948 bp, 17 predicted proteins | sample YL17G07_0_MG_FD_204540 | JGI IMG/M metagenome (GOLD analysis project Ga0315281, IMG submission 204540) | Sediment microbial communities from Yellowstone Lake, YNP, Wyoming, USA - YL17G07_0 | ecosystem: Environmental > Aquatic > Freshwater > Lake > Sediment | place: USA: Wyoming | collected...
AATATGAGTATGATTTCGGGGACAGTTGGATTCATCAATTGGTAGTCGAGAAAATTATTAGCCCTGAGGTTGGTGCTCGTTATCCACGTTGCCTTGAAGGCGAGCGTGCTTGTCCTCCTGAAGACTGCGGTGGTGTTTATGGGTACGCAAGATTATTGGGAATAATAATCAACCCGAAGCATGAAGAATACCAAGAGACGATGACATGGCTCGGTGGTCGATTTTATCCTGCGCTGTTCAGTGTCGAAAAAGTTAACAGATATCTGAAGCCGATTCGGTTGCTATAATTTACCCAGATAATCTCGGTTGATTGACTGTTTGTGTTTTCCTATGTATTAAGCTTTCGCCACTTTGGATTACACCGAAGTCCATTTTGCGCCATAGGCATTGAAAAAGCCAGATGTTCGCTTTACCCGATACACCCGGCTTCTTCATGAGTGCTGGTGTTTCCCAGAAAAACCTAGGCTTTGCCAATTCTGAACATTTTAGTGCCACAGGTCGGACACACCCCCTGTGTGGCGGGTTTCTTGTTCCTCATAGTGATAGCCTTGGCATTCTTCATTTCCTTCTTAGCCTTACATTTCACACAGTATGCTTGCATGCGTTCACCTCCTTCTTGCTACGAAGATAAACCATTCACTCCACACTGTCAATGATAAAGATTGTGGCGTCGAGGTCACGAAAACTTGTTTTGTTATCTATCGGGTGGTGCGAGTGTTTCGGACTGAGTTTTCGTACCGAATAAATTCATCGGTGCGGTTTCCAGAAGCTCCACGGTTTACGACGTAGCTACTGACCAAGTGGTTGCTGTCTTTTAGTCAGCGTCTTCCACATAGCATACTCATCCGGGGTCATCTCAATGAAGGTACCCTTGCCGTCAATATCCACTGCGATTGTCTTAGTCATGTTATCTTGAGGCTGATTACTATTAATCGCCGCATTAAGCAAGTCATTAAAGTCACTGAGGAATCTGGAAATCGGGCTACTTGTGTTTAATTTCTCCGCTCTCTTACGTTTACTATAATTGGACCAATGCCAGTCCCATTCATCCTCCATCAACGTCTCTATGTCTGGCGACGGCTCTACCTCCTGGGTGAGGAACCCGCGGTTAGTGTCTTCGTCCTTTCGATATCTCTTGCCTGGCCCTTCTATCATGTCGACGGCTCTCTTGATAGCCACCCATTTGGCGTACTGAAGGTAGCGCGGATACCTATTTTGCAGCGCCTCGATAACCCAGATCATATTTTGTACGAACAGAACATCATCCTGTGATTGGCATCTAAAATCAGCTAATTTAAAAGAGTATTGTCCTGCGGTAGAGAGGATGGCTGCCTTAATCAGGATGTCCTGTCCAAATTGGCTAAGGAGGGCATCTGCTTCACCTCAGCCTTCGCCTTGTCAATCCATTTATGGGATTTCTTTCTTCTACGCCTGCGCTGTGGCGGCGGTTTTGGGAACTGAAATAACCTCATCTCTCTCCTATTTATACGTTAATGTCAAATGGTTTTAGATAACGATACCTTAAAGGTGGCATTTGATATGTTATTTATTCTTCTTTTTCGCCTTGTTACGTCTCAAATATTGTGATTGTTGTGAAATATTGCCCTAAATTACAAATAAATTGTCAAAATAAACGTCTGATTGAATCTAATTTGCATACCAATTATATCATCTGCCATAGTAGATTCAAATGGTATGCCAACATCATCTTATGTTTAGTATTTGCAGGCACAATAAATAAAATAAGGTCTCCAAAAGACACCGAAAAGGGGTGATTTTAATGAATTACGGGACTAAAAAACGGCGTACAACAACTAAAAACGACGCGTCATCAACTGATGAGAAGCGTTTACCCGCTTACAAGCGCCAACCGGACTTATATCATTCGCATGTTTGGCTTGACCGGGAGATATATGCCCAGGTGCTGGCGTTTATCGGATGGGAACGTAAGAAGAAGTACAGCGTAAAGATGGCGGTGCGCATCTTACTGGAGTTGGGATTGAAACATTACATCATTGAACAGATTAATCTGGCAACGAAAGCACAAGCCCGTGCAGAAGCGACAGGACAGGAGCCGCCGGTACCCACGGATTTCATCCAAGATATGCGGAAGAAGTCTAAAAAATTGAGACTTCCTCCAATTGCGTGAACGATGACGTTCCTATCCACCGGTTAAAAAGATCCGCAAGGTTTTCTGACTCTTTCAACGCCCAAATCTGAGGGTAACAAAATGGACAAATGTGACCTAGCATCATCGACCTCAATAAGAGCAAAGTTATTTTAAAAGAGACTGCAGGTCATTGTGTTCTTAGGAACTCCCACGAATTCAAAATCGCCTCTGCGCCGCTAATGATACCCTCGATCAACTCTTTTACTGAAGGAATATGGTCAATAGCGCCCGCAGCAAAGGGAAATAGTGTTTCTGTTTAGTGTTCAATGAGTATATTGACAAATACATTGGGAACACTTTGAAATTTAAGAAACTCAGAAGCTAAACCCCGTACCTATCTTTCAAGTATTGTCGCCAATCCCGTTCATAAACACCCGTTGAATCTAAGTGTCGTATTATCTGCTCCACGGTGACAAATCGTACGGGAGGAACATCCGCCAATACGCGATTCCATAGGTCAATAATATTATCGTTCTCTTTTGAGACCAGCGGTTCTAATTCTATTGGAACTTCTAGCACAGCCTTGTTAGCATCGAACGAAATTAACACGACTTCTACCGAATCTGCAACGTGATTATTTCGTAGATAAGCAGCCACTTCACATTGACGCATTATTTGATATAAGGGCGTTTGGAAAGGACAACCTTGTGTTGTTTTCATCCTGTCCAACGAGATCCCAGATGCTTTTAAGTGCTCCCAATATCGGCGTGAGTTACCTTTGCGTTCCTTCGAAAGCGGACACAATAAAGCAGGATCGTCACGTGATGAAAGATCGATATTTTCGCAAGCATTCCTCGAGTCTTTTGATGAGAACACACTGCAAGTTCCAAGATTCCTCTCAGTATATTTCCACTCTATTAATGAAATATTGCTTTTATTGCCTTTGTCCTTCCAGAAAATAGCCGCATCTATGCTAGTCCGATTTCTGCCTCGTTTGCCTTTAGTAGGTTCCCCCAGCCACTGAGTAATTTCAGTAGGTCCGGTATACTCGAATTCTATATTACTAATAGATTCAACATTTGGGAGAAAAAAGCTGAGAGCTGCTAGTGCCAGACTTAAATCTTCTTTCATTGGAAAAAGAATGTTAAAACAAGCTGCTTGAGAGCTCTTTAGGTTCCTTAATCCCGAATGTATCTCGATATCTTCACGCGAAAGATAGTTGAACAAATCTGATGCAATAGGCTCATAAATTGACAGGTATTCACAACCGGCAGGTAGAATATGCGGATATGTATTCTGAGGTCGCTGAATGTATTATGAAGCAGCTTGTCGTTTTTTCCCCCGATGGACCAAGCTGTAAACAGCCGGAATAACAAACAAAGTTAAAAAGGTTGAACTTACCATACCGCCGACCACTACGATCGCCAACTCGGCGCTTAACATCGTGCCCGAACTGACACCAACCGCCATAGGAATCATTGCGATGATAGTGGTCAGAGAAGTCATAAGTATCGGGCGCAACCGGACCTTACCACCTTCGAGTAATGCCTCATGAATACTCATGCCATTCTTACGTAGCTGCTCTACCCTAGATACTAGTACGATGGCGTTTGTCAACACTATTCCGACTAGCATCAATAAGCCCATCAAACCTGATACTCCGAGTGTGTAGCCGCTAATGAGCAAAGCTGGGACAGATCCGATGAAAGCTAACGGAAGGCTGACCATGATAATCAACGGGTTTTTTATAGAGCGCATCATGAGTATAACTATCAGGAATACGATCACGATAGCCACGATAATAGCGATAAACATGTTGGAGAAGGTGTCTCCCATCTGCTCCGCTATGCCAGCTGCCTTAATCTCCACCCCGGGATGTGCTGGTAATGCGTCAATTTGTTCTTGAACTGCCTGGTTGACCGCTCCGATATTTTTATCGGTTATCGCTCCGGAAATTGTGGCGGAGAGCATTGTATCGGTATGGCTAACGTGCGTTGGTAGCTTCTGGATAGTAACATTGGCGACATTGCTCAGTGTTAATGGCTGAGGGAAACCTATCTTCAACTCTTTGGCCTGCTCTACAGAGGTTAGCGCCTGGGCTATACTTTTGACATAAATAGGATAGCTCTCATTGTCGAGGATTACCGTTTTCCCGGGTAGAGTTCCGCCGTTCATCAACAGGATAAACTCCTGTTGCAATTGGGTCATCTGGGTAACAGATAATCCTGCAGTGGCCATTTTGGCCGGGTCTACGGTAATACTCAGCTTGGGTACAACCGTCGTTAGGTCACTTTTCAGATCGGAAATACTATTGACGCCCTGAAGCTTTTCCATGAGCTGAGCCGTGACTCTGGCGATATCTTCCTGGTTCTGCCCCTGGATGGAGAGATTAATGTTGGACAACGACATGCCTAAGCTGGCACCGGAATCCCCACCGGAAACTACGATAATTCCGTTGGTTGCAATACCATGGCAGGCTTGATTAATGGCTAGAATCTCCTTTTGCAGGTCAGCATCGGACTTTAGATAAATGATTATTGCTGCCGTATTGGATCCCCCACCTCCCTGAGCGGCACCCATGATACCGGCCATCGAAGTTGCCGAGGTACCGATTGTTGTATCGAAGCCCCTTATTGCTTTATTATCGCTAAGCAGTTTTTCGACTTCAACCGCTGTGGCGCTGGTTGTGTTAATTTCCGCGTTAGCCGGCAGGGCGATATTGATAGTTATCGTCGCTTCGCCCATTGAGCCGGACATGAACGAAGTACCGGTTATCGCAAGAAGCCCCATACTTCCTATCAGCAGCACGACGGCAACTACCACGACTGCAACACGGTGTCCGAGCGTCCATTTTAGCGCTCTGACATAGATTTTCTGATACCAGTTGTCCCGTAGCATAATCATTTTGGGTTTGGCACTGACTAGGAATCGAGATAGAGCTGGAATCAGCATTAATGCTACCAGTAGTGAGGCTAGCATTGCGAAAGTTACTGTCAAGGCAAAGGGGATGAATATCTCGCCCACAATGCCCCCAACGAACATCAGTGGTATGAAGATAGCTACGGTAGCTAACGTGGCGGTAGTGATCGGGTTGGCTATCTCTTTAGCCCCTTCGATAGCAGCATCCTTGAAGTTTTCTCCCGCTCTAATACGGCGGTAAATTACTTCTACCATCACGATGCTATCATCTATTAGTCGGCCTACTGCTATTGCCATGGCGCTTAAGGTTAATAGATTCAGGGTTACCCCAGTTAAACGCATGCACAAAAAACCGATGAAGACACTTAAAGGAATGGAGATAGCGGTTATCAGTGAGGCTCGGACTGCCCAGAGGAACAAAAAGACAACTGCTATAGCAAGCAGAGCACCGACAACTGCTTTTTCCCAGAGGTCATTGATGCTAGCCTCAATGAAATCCGATTGGTCGAAAACCGTGCTGATAGTGACGCCGCTGCCCAGTTTTCCTTCTAGTTCTGCTACTTTGGCATTTATAGCATTCGCGGTTTCAACGGTATTAGCTGTTTCCGTTTTTACTACTGATATGCCCACACTGGGACGCCCATTAGTGCGGGTAATAGCCGATAACGGCGGCGGGCTCTTGCTGATCGTGGCGACATCGGATAATTTAACGCTTCCCATGCCGAGAGAAGTGTTTTCGACTTCACTCAGAGAAGAATAACTGTTGCCGAGAAACCCGGCAATCTGTGCCATTGATACACCGTACTGGTTCATCTTATCAGGGTCAGGCGTAATCAATATTTGGTCTTTGTCTCCGCCCTCCGTGTCCACTCTAAGCACCCCATCTACTTTTGTAAGCTCGGGGATGATTTGCGTCACGGCAATTTGCTTGAGCTGTTCCGGAGGCAGGTCCCCCGAGAGGCTCATGTTCACCAAAGGCATAATATTCATGTTGATCGGAATGATTTGCGGATTTTTAGTGTCGCCTCCCATCATTTTGGGAAAATCAATAACCATTTGAGGGAAAGTAAGCTTGCTGATGCCTTCGCTGAGACTGTTGCCCACTGCGGTCATATTTGTACCATATTCGAACTCCGCCATCACAAGGGACATCCCGGCTGAAGATGTAGAGGTGACATGCTTTAAACCTTTACCCGACCATTCATCCCAAACAAGTTTTTCAATGGGTGCGGTTACTTCATTCACAACTGTATCCGGTGTGGCCTGAGGGTAAATTGTAACGACTGTGGTATAAGGTAGACTGATATCGGGTATGAGTTCTACCTTAAGTCCCAGGAATGCCCAGATAGATGCCCCGGCTACAGCCAGTGCTAATAAAATAGTAATGACTCTACTGCGTAAAGCTAACTTGGTAAGATGCCACATGAAACGGTGCTCCTTTATTTTTGGTTTTTTCGAGGTGACAACACTCTGCTAAGTTTTGCGTAGTAAAAAGACCTATTGTTGCTGGATCTGTTTAGCGATTTTGCTGTTCAACTCACAATATAGTGCTAACTCTTCATCGGTTATCCCGGTAAAGAATGTAAATAGTTGCTCTAAAAACATGGTCTCGCATACTTCGATTTGCCTGTCCATTTCTCCTGATAAGCGTATTTTAACTAAACGACGGTCGATATTACTCTCTTCCCGTACCAAGTAGCCTTTTCTTACTAAGTTATTTACCTGCTGTGTTGCGGCACTACTGGTAATACCCATTGTACCGGCTAGTTTTTTTAAACTGATACCTTCGTTCTCTTTTACAAAACTTAAAATTATCATCTGGGTATGGGTAATCTTGAGCTCGGTAATCAAAGATGGAGCGACCTTAAACAATGCATGAAAAATAGTATTGAAGTTCTCGATAATACCCGCAATTTGTTTTTTTCTATCTAACATGCCGATTCTCGAAATAGATAAGCCAATTAATATATTAGTAACTTAACTATTACTAATCGTAGCGTAACAAAGTATAAAGGTCAATGAGAAAAAAGTTAGGTCTACTTCAGTACTTGATGATTCGCTACGCGTTCGTTATCGGGGCATTCGCCTTTAAACGTTATAGTAATAAAAAAGGGGAGCATGACTACTCCCTTTATACTTTGAAGGCGATAAAATTCTACAGCTGTTATTTAATGATAAAAAACTAATTTAGACTTTCTTGCCCGTGATGGATGCGTTACCAAACTGACCCAGCCCCACGGTACCAGATAAATCGGTCTCGGTCACTTTAACATTAAAAGTAAGAGTAAGGGTCCCGCCCATCGGATTGGGGACATTAGTAGACCACTTGCCATTTTCGCCGTCTACGGTACCGGTAAATGTCCCGCCGCCACCCGCAATTTGGGCATCACCGTGTAAAACATTGCCCTCAGTCCTAAAGTTTATAACACCGTTCTGTGGTCCCATCGGTGTCTGAAGTGTAACATTGTATTTTCCGTTGATTGCCATTGTCAGCCCTCCTTCTATCTCTACTAGTCATTTCCCCTTTTCACCCTTCCCCATCCTGATTAATACCAGTATTATACCACCATAACCACGCTGAGGTAAGGTTATCCAGATCGTTTATTTAACATTCTACAAGATTGTGGCGTCACTTTATGGCTAAATGTGACATGCCGAAGGGACGGCTAAGGCAAAAGCAAAGTCTTGGGTTCAAGAAAGGCGTACCTTGATTGCTTAGACATTGACGAATATGATCGCTTACTAAGAAGAGATATCCTAATTGGGAGAGACTTGCAAAGGCTAGTATTTCGGATATTGAATCGGTTGTAAAGCTGGATTTATAGGTGTAGGCGAAGGCGAACCTGGTCGACCAATCTTTTCTTCCAAGTGGTCAACACTCGCTATGAGAAAGGGTCGATGATACTTACGGCCAACAAGAGTTTCAAGGAATGGGGAGCGGTATTCGGTGACCCGATAGCCGCCTCCGCCATGCTGGATCGACTCCTGCATCACTGCCATTTGGTCAACATTAGAGGAAATTCGTACAAGCTCCGGCAATATCCGGGTCTTTCCCTTCCTAACGAAATATCAGCGCCGGCGCGCTCTTCCCGCAAACGCCATGCTACTCAGGAGGTTTTAAAGGTGTAGGTCAAAGTCCAATTGGTGTTGCATTTTCACCGCCAGAACTGTTGCATTTTCAACCGCCATTGACAACAGGTCTTATGACTGAGCCAATAAGAACGAAAGTATTCTTCAGGGTACAGTTTATGTGGGTTAATACCCTTTTCGGGAACAAATAAATGCCTTATTTTCCTGGTGAGGGGGGTACGTTTCGGAGTTCGTTTGTTATTATTTGGCCTAAACACGCTCAAAAAGTGGTTATTATGTGTCCCTTATGGCGGTCTTATAACACCCTTATGGCGCCTTATGATCCCCTTATGGCCCGATATAGCGTATTAATCCACCGTAACCGCCATTCGGATGTCTTAGCAATAGGTAACATTACAAGCAATTGTTACCCAATCAGTAAGGTGTCTTATTGATAACGAGTGTTACAATCAGGTTCAGGGCAGTCGTCAACGACCTTGTTTAGCAAGTTTAACCAAATGTAAGTTAATACTTATCCAGCTTGAATCGATGTATTAATCCGAGACCCGCAGCGGTACGATTCTTACCGTTAGCGGCTTAGAAACAACCCTCTTATAAGTTCCATATGTAATCGTGACTTCTTTACCCGGTTCGGCAGTGATTATCAGGATTCCCGGCAGAGAAGACTTTACTTGCCCGCCATCGATTTGAAGCTTGCTCACCAACTCAGTCCTTAAAGCGCTGCCATCGGCATTTAACGGTACGATGAACATCCGGTTATCATTGGCGGTAACTTGATTTTCTTGAGACAAAACAATGAAAAAGTTACTGGCAGTAATTTCTTTGCCGTTATAAACGGTTTTAGCTTGACTAATATATACTCCTTGCGGAAGGTCGTCAGTATTTAACTCATTACCGATACGTGCTGTACCGTCTCCTTGGGTGCGCACCGTCGTCTGCTTTATCAATTTGCTGGTAGAATCCAGGACTGCTACTGTAATCTCCTGGTCGACTAATCCGTTTTCATGCAGATCACCGGGATTCTGGCCATTCACGCGATTAAAATAGGCTAAATCAAACTCATTGGGGGCTCGCCAAACATTGCTATAATTAGGATATATAATAAGGTAAGTACCTAGGGCTCCACTGAGATTAGCTACCGGCTGAGCGAAAAGCCAATCGCCAGCTGGCATACCGTCTATCGTCTGTCCGCCGGAAACATTGTTAAGAATAGCCTTGTACTTATCGGCGGTTATTTTAAGGTCGCCGGACGACTTATACTCTGCGAGGATAGCAGCGTTAACGCGACGTATGAAATCCTCCTTACCGGAAGAACCAGCAAATACCTCGGTCATCAAACGCAGAGCAGTGGTAGCACTACTATCAACGATGGTGCGATTATACTTATCGCCGTCTACTCTTACGCCATTAAGTTGGTCCCATCCTATGTTGGCTATATTATCGTACGTGGATACATTTGCACCAATGAGCCCATCACGGTAGACTTGAGCGTATGCAAAAGCTTGTCCTACCAGAGCATGTGCCTCCCATATCCACTGTCCGAAAGTAAACTCAATCGGGCTATCTCCGGTATTATAAAAAAGGTGACACGTCTCGTGCTCATACTGCTGGTAAAGATTCCAGTACCTAGTCAATTCTGGTAATGGAGGGAGATCAAGAATACCCTGCTTCGGCCCAGCCCTTACGGTGTTATCTTGGGTATTCCAACCGATTTGGCCACTAGTTGTAATACTGGGGTCCCAAATCCAGGTTACGCCTACTTTACCAATGGAAAATGGTTCTCCGAGATAGTTAACCAAGTAGGGATAGACACGGTCAAACTCCTGTCTGGCGGCATCGGTGCCACCCGGTAAATCTCCCTGGAATTTAAGGTCCAGGTGAACCGTTGGCACAGTGATAGAAGTAGATTCCGTTATCGGCGTGGTTGACGGAGGGATTTGCGTGTTACAGCCGTTAGCCATCAGCAAAAACAATAGAGTTGATAATAGCAATCCGAATATAATGTTTTTCATTTCTATTTTCCTATGAAACCAATTTGGATTATTTCGTTTGGATGTAATATGTGTCAACAGTACAAGAGTAAACCTCTGGCAGAATCGATGATATCTACTGGTTACCGCACCTCAAAGGGAAATACAGCTACAAGTACATTAGCAACATAGACTTTGTATTCGTATTTACCAACAGGTACGTCTAAGGTGTCTATTGAGACAAACCCCACCGCATCAAACCCGCTTTTTATAGAAGGGAAGGAAAGCCCTCCTTCTTTAATTACGGTTTTAGCCTGTACATCGTAGATTGCATAACGAGGTTGTTGGCACTCCTTGATAATGTTGCCGTAAAGAGTAATCTGATCTCCGATTGCAAAAACGGTAACATTTTGCTGGAGGTCTGGTGGCAAATTCCCACTAGTTAGTAATTTGCCAATGCCCATCGGAGCAGGGTAAATTGAAAAGTATTTCTGGAAGGTCGCCTTATCCGGTTGTTCCGACGATGTCGGTGATGGTTGCGGGGTTGATTGGAGCGATGAAGTAGCCGTCAGAGTATCCAAAACTTCGAAAGGAAATACAGCTACCAGAATATCTCCAACGTAAACCTTATATTCGTACGTGCCCGCTGGTATAGTCAGAGGTTCTGCCCCAGCGTAGTTACTCGGCATCAGGGATCTCGGGAAACCTCCCTCCTTAACGACCTTCTTAGCCTCTACGTCATAGATTGCTGTCCTAACCTGAACTTCTTGGATAACGCTAAAGTAGACACTAATTTGGTCTCCTTGCGTGAAAACAGTGGCATTTTGCTGGAGGTCTAGAGGCAGTTGTCCACCGGACGGGATTTTACCAAGGCCCATGTCGGTAAAGTACTTCTGGTAAGTCGCTTTGTCCGGCTGTTCCGAAAGAGTAGTTGCTAACGTTGTTGCTGTGAGTGTACTTACATTGGATGAGTTGCCTGTTGTAGTACTGCTATCACTACTACAGGCACTAAGCCCTAATACCAGGGAAGCTACGATGTCGATGAACAAAAACAATAACCGCTTTTTCAAAAAGTCTCCTTTATGCCTTGTAAGGTTTTTATTTAAACAGATCATTTGTTGGCCAACTGGTTATCCCGTTATAGGCATCCCACAATGCATTGTCGAGTTCTTTTGAAAATGCATCCACATCTTTTGGTCTGGTATTAAATACAGCAGCCCAAGCGAAACCGTTGAAGGTCCGCACTACAATCGAATATGTGCCTGGAAGTGATCCAGTGTGCCACCAATTAGCAGTATTACCATTGGGCCGAACTAACCAACCCATACCATAATAATATGAGGAGCCTTGCCAAAGGGGTGCCATCGGATGAGAAACCATCGAGGCTAGAGTATCCGCTTTTATCAGTTTTCCGCTATCAAGTGCGGTTACAAATCTTATAAGGTCAGTGGCCGTAGCAACCCAGCCTCCGTGAGCATCCATCGCCTCAATGTCGAATCCTCCGTACGGCCATGGCACAATCAAAGAGCCGGGGAAAACAGATAGCGCCATGGGCGCTCCTTCATAATCGTAATAGTGGACTTCTCCTTCATACCTTTCATTTTCCAGAGATTTTCCCAGGCGCATTGAGGTAGCTCCAGCCGGTCGTAATATGTTTTCCATAACATAGTCATAATAGGACTGGCCGGTTACTTTCTCAATAATTCGGCCAAGTACGCAATAACCGAAGTTTGAGTATGCATATTGGCTACCCGGGTCAAAATCAAGCGGTTGGCCCAGCATATAACGTATGATAGTATCACTGGTTGCTGGTTGTGGAACACCGACTTCAGCCGCTGCCTTGGTTGGGGAGAACATTGGATCGTAACTCTTATCCTTATCCCAACCACCGGAGTGCTGCAATAGTTGTCGAATCGTAATATTGTATATTCTCGGATCAACCGTCTTCCCTGACACTGGCTTTAAATTGTCAAGAAGTTTAAAAGCTTTTGCTTCAAGGTCTAACTTTCCCTCTTCTACAAGTTTAAGAACAGCCACGGCTGTAATCGTTTTTGAAACACTGGCAATACGAAACAATGACTCGGGTTGCACTGGCAAGTTTTTTTCTTTATCTGCAATTCCATATGCTTTTGCCAGGACTAACCGGCCGTCTTTTGAGACTGCCAGGGATCCTCCTGGCACGCCCCATTTCGACATTAACTGTGTAATAACTCTGTCGTAGATAGCCATACTAGATGAATCATCAACGGTTGGGGTAGGGATCTGAGCTGAAGTAGAAGTAGGCGAGTTGACGGTACTAATGCCACTGCCGCTGCTAAGCCGCATAAGTTTTGCCCAATCCGCACTATCTGGTACGGCTACAATGGAGGTAATCTTTCCGTTACGAACATGCAACTCGTAGCTGATATTGATAGAGTCTACCCCCAGAATACGGAAATCATCGCCGCTTACATTCGCTGTAAACGTAACTTTATTGCCATCTACTTTGTATGGGAGTATGACCGAGTGTTTCCGATGCAATGGAGCAGCCTCCCTTAAAGCCGCTTCGTACTGGGATTTTCCTTCTATCTTTACTCCGGGCGGGTCTTGACTAACGATAACATCATCCGATAACAAACTCAGACAGCTTTCGACGTCGCCACTGTTGAAAGCTTCAAAAAAGGTTTTTGCGATAGCCTCGGGATTCATTGGCGTGGGAGTTTCGGCTACTCTACTGCACCCTACTAACAAAGTAACCGCTACCAGCAAGATAGCAAGAATCTTTTTCATCATATGCATTGCACCCTTATGACTCAACAGGTAGGGCTAGACTTGTTGTCAGGAAAGACTGTCTCACTCATAATTCGGTAACAACTGTCTAATTGTTTCCAGGAGTTCCTGTGCGCTGAATGGCTTGGTCATATATTTATTAGCACCCATAACAGTCGTGCTAAGCTTTTTATTTAGTTCCTGGTCGATAGCCGTGAGCATAACTACCGGGATGCCCTTGGTAGCCGGGTCCTTTTTGATTGCATAGCAGGCAGTAAGACCATCCATCTTGGGCATCATCATGTCCATGATAACAATACCCGGTTTCTGACTACGAACTACATTGAGTGCCTCTTCCCCATCTCGAGCCTCGATTACCGTATAATCCCGGCTCAATATTTTACTGACCAACTGCCTGACATTCGGTTCGTCATCGACGATGAGCACCTTCTTTCTGTTCATATCATTCATAATATTCTTAATCTCCTTTCCGAAATGCTAATTATGTCTGCGTACTTTTCTTTAACTTTCACTTTTTGCCAGTACTCTTTCGTCGGCTTTCACATTCAGGAAGGCGCCGGCTATAACCGGGTCGAACTGAGTACCAATACACCGCTCGATTTCTCTGCATGCTTCTTCTCTAGACATCGCTGAGCGATAGGGACGGTCTGACGTCATGGCATCATAGGCATCAGCCACTGCCAGTATCCTGGCTCCCAACGGTATTTGTTCTTTGGCTATGGTCTGATGGAGTCCACTGCCGTTATAATGGTCGTGGTGATGCTCAATTATCTCGACTACTCTATCATTGACGACCGGTTTGACGATGCCGGCACCCACATGGGCATGGATCATGATATGTTCATATTCTCCAGGGGTGAGCCTCCCCTGTTTGTTTTGAATCATCTGGTCAACAGCAATTTTACCGACATCATGAAGTAAGCCCGCCCAACGTAAGTCCGCAATTTCATCTTCTGCCAGACCAAGCTTACCACCGATAGTTACTGCAATTTCCGCGACTCTACGTGAATGACCGCCCGTATATTTATCCTTAGCTTCTAGGGCATAAACAAGTGCCTCTATAGAGCCGAGGAAAAGCTTCCGAATCTCATTCGTTTGCTCCCCAACTTTCTCTTCTAGAGATTGCTGATAATCTCGTATCTGAAGCTGTAGCTCTCTTTTCTCCAGGGTCTTTTCCACACTCATGGCAACCTCGTCCAGATTAAAGGGCTTGCAGAGGTAATCTTCAGCTCCACGTTTCATGCATTCTACAGCGATACTGGTTTCGGCAATCGCAGTCGCCATAATCACCACGGTATTTTGGTAGTTCGACTTGATTTCTGGCAGTATATCAATACCGGATTTGCCTGGCATATTTACATCCAGAATCACCAACTCAATCTGGTTGCTTGCCAACTTGGTTAACGCCTGCTCCGCGGAATTTGCTTCTTCACAACTGTAGCCTACTCTTGACAGCTTCTGATGAAGAAGCCTCCGAATTACTACCTCATCATCAACAATCAGTATCCTTTTCTCATGATTCACCATCTTAATATCCTTTCCGATGTATTTATTCCTACCTGCTCCCAGACTGCCATAGACACGGCGTATCTAAACCGTAACCAGAGCCTTTCGGACTATAACTCTGAGTTCCTCAGGGGTGAATGGCTTGGGTAAGTAAGGCCTCCCGGTTACTTTCAGGAATTCCTTGACATTGGCGCTCAGGACATCGCCGGTAGTAAAAATAAATTTCTTAACCGCTTCGGGATTTTCGTTCTTTAACTGATGAAAGAGTTCGATACCACTCATGTGCGGCGTCCTGATATCGCTGATGCAGAGGTCGTAATTCTTTTTCCTCCACATATCCAGACCAATCTCTCCATTTACCGCAATGTCTACTTGAAACCCTTCCGCAACGAGCGTCCGCACACAAATCCTGGTGATGCCCGGTTCGTCTTCAACCACCAGAACACTTTTTCCACTGGTATTAGTCTGTTCCATAATTCACCTCACCGACCTCAGTTACCGTTAATCGGAAGCTCTATGATGAAAGTGGCGCCTTTACCGACTTCGCTTTCCGCATATATCTTGCCGCCATGCTCGGTGATTATTCCATGGCAGATACTCAATCCGAGCCCGGTTCCCTTGCCCACTTCCTTCGTGGTAAAGAAGGGGTCGAATATCCGTTTCAGATTCTCCCGGGGAATACCGGCACCATCATCGGCAAATGACACTTTTACAGCGTGGTCTACCTTTTCGATACTAATGGTCAGTGTGCCTCGATGATGCGCCTCAGTCATGAAAAACTCGGCGTTGATGATAAGATTGAGAAAGACCTGCTGTATCTGGAAATAGTCAACCATGATTTCCGGAAGGTCGGAGGCAAACTGCTTGATAACCTCGATGTTATTGACTTTCTGCTCGTAGGCACGTAATTTCAACACATCCTCAATAATGTTATTCATTTTGGATGCCTGCTTTACAGCTGCATGTTTGCGGGCGAAAGTCAGCAGATTCTTGACGACATTAGCCGCCCTCTGTGCTTCACTATTGATGAGACTCAAGTCTTCTTTAATATTATCGGGAATTTCCCCCTCCATAAGTAGCTGAGAGAAACCGATAACACTGGTCAGGGGATTGTTAAGCTCGTGAGCAACACCGGAGGCAAGTTCTCCCACAGAAGCCAGCCGGTCGGTAAGCATAAGTTGCTGTTCCATCTGCTTGCGCTTTGAGATGTCTCTCATTATATTGACAGAGCCTTTAATATCACCATTATCATTAAAAATAGGCGATGTACTCCCCTCGATATAGATCCCCAATGCAGGCTCAAAGAATTCTCTCATTGCCGGCTTTCCAGTTTTTAGTGTCTTCTGGTGAGGGCAGTCTTGACAAGGACAGTCTGTTTTATGTATCAACTCATAACATGCTTTACCAATAAGCTCTCGCGGTTCTTTCTTGAGCATGTTGGCGTAAGCCATGTTTACTCTGGTAATCCGGGAATCGTTATCCAGAATGCAGACCATATCAGTTATCGAGTCAAAGGTTGTTCTCCATTCCTGGGTTGCCTGCTCCAGCCTCTTTTCTGCTAATTTTTGCTCGGTGATATCATGGCATAACCCATAAACTCCGGTTGGTTTCCCCTGCTCATCGCGAATGGGGAGTAAGTTAGTCTCCATGATTCTTATTGAACCATCTTTATGATAGTATTCCAGTTCAAGAACAAACAAGCCGTTATTCGGTTTCCCGGTTTTATCTTCCTTTCCCAGTTCGCGGCTCAAAGCCTCAGAGGCAGATTTAAATGATTCAGGGGTAAGTTGCTCCTGCGGTAGTTGTCTCATCCTCTCCTCAGGAGTAAATCCCAGGACTCTTTCTACGGAAGAGCTGACATATGTAGTCCGCATGTTCAGGTCCACAGTGAAAGCTATGTCTGCCATGTTCTCGGAGAGAAATCTGTACTTGGATTCAGATGCCCGTAGCTCTTGTTCCGCCTGTTTGCGCTCGGTAATATCCTGTACGGTGCCGAACAGTTTAGTCATCTGTCCCTGTTCATCTTTAATGGGACGCACAGAGGCGTTTAGCAACAGTGTTTTGCCACTGGGGAGATTTGCCGTCAGGTCGTAGTTATATTCCTTGCCCGTTTCAACAGACCGAAGGGCATATTCTCTCAATTTTCTGGTTTGTTCCGGCGCATAGTATTGCGCTTCTTCCTCAGGGCTAGGCGGACCCAGAGCTTTGTCACGCTCAAAAAGTCTGTAGGTCTCATCGGACCAATCGATTTTTTGAGTGGTGAAGTCAAATTCCCAGCTCCCGATTCTGCCCAATGCCTGAGCTTCTTTGAAGTTCTGTTCGCTCATCTGTAATGCCAGTTCGGCTTGTTTGCGTTCGGTAATGTCACGTATGAATACGAACATCCTCCCACCACTAGCCTCAACATAATTAACACTAACCTCAATGTTAACTGCCCTGCCATCTTTACACCTGTGGCAGGTTTCAAAACGGTCTCCACCAACCTTCTTTATCCTGGCGATACGCGCTGCCGTTTCTTCGGATTTCTCAATCGCCTCAATATCGGGAATGCTCATCTTCAATAGTTCATCGCGGTTGTAGCCAACGAGTTGACAATAGGCATCATTTACATCCAGAAACCGTCCCTGCATATCCGCAAGCCAAAAGCCATCTATTGTCGTCTGAATAATGGTCTTATGCTCCGTCTCCGCTCGCTTGCGCTCGGTCACATCTCTCAGAATCGCTATATTTCCGATTATCCTGCCATCTTTTTTCATGGCACGGGCATTTATTTCGAGAGTAAGCAGTTCTCCATTCTTTTTAACCATCTCAATTTCGTAAGGAGGGACATGGGCGCCAGCCACACGTTTCTGGAAGTTATCCGATAATATGTCCAGACTCTTCTTCGTTATGATATTTGGGAGCGAACTTAAGTTCTTACCTACCAGTTTCTCTTTGTCATAACCTATAATTTCTCTCAACTTGTCATTAACATCGGTAATTCGACCCTTTTTGTCCATGAGCACAATGACATCATTGGCAGATTCGAAAACTGCCTTGTATCTTTGTTCATCTTCAAGCTGAAGTAATTTCTTATCAGCCTGCTGGTGCTCAGCTTTGAGCGCTTCCAGTTCGGCAACACGTTGTCTTAAAACCTTGAGTTCCCTGGAAGATTCTTCTTTAGTTATAGCTGCCCTTACCATTTCTTCCTCCGTGATAGGAGTCCTCAACCTCTATTTTCCTGGCTTCCGTTCGAATCTTGGTGAGATCTTCTTCTGTAAACAACCGCCAGCCTCTGCGGTCCTTATGGTACTTCTCAAGAATACCCACCTTAAGCCATCGAAAGAGAGTCGCTCGGCTAATACCTATCTTCTTGCAGGCTTCCGAAGTCTTGTAATACATCCGACCATCGATTTCTATTGCCACGAGCATAATCTCCTAATAGTAATAGACATATTGATACAGCTTGAGACTATTAAACCACCGATAGTCGTGTACGTATATCACCCAATCCGACTATTCGGCGTAGTACTTTAGTGGAGTTTTTGGGGATTTCACGGATGGCAGCACCAGAAGCGTCCTCTGTAGGACGAGAACACTGGTTCGAATCCGGTATGCGCTCCCGAGTTGGATTTGAACCTATACTTTCACCACTCTCGATCAGTTAGCCACGTCACATTTCGAGACTGCCGAAATAGTGTTTTTCTTTGCCTGATTTTTCCCTTTTTGGGGGGAATTAAGACGGATTTACGCTCAATAATTTTCCTAAATACCCATTTTTCTAAGACTGATAGGACTTTTTCGGCAGTCTCATTTCATCGAAATGTGCAAGAGAGATAGTCCGAAGATCACACAAATACCGACCTTGATTGCCCTATTGAAACATCGGCTTCTGGAAATTACCTAGTAGTAAAATAGTTGTAGAACTCATCGGTCTCTCCAAGACCAAATTCAAACGATAAATTATAAGGCGTACTGTTTTCACGCTCGTTTGGAGTTTGCATGGAGATTCTCAGAGGGTATTTTATTCTTTAGAGTGAAATTCAATTCGAACGTTTTAGTTCTGCGTATTGTACGCCGTAGTCCACCATAAGGGGACGATACCTAGAACTCTTTTGGTAGGGAGAGTCTTTTCAATAACCTTCCCATGGTTTCCTTAAAACTTCAGACATATTTCTGACACGGTCGTTCGGCTAAGTTTGGTCGGCGTAACGCCACCATGCACTCGTAATAACTAAACTCAAAACGCTAACAATGGCAACCAGGATATAACTGACAAGACTAAGCGGTGCAGCTGTTTTCCCGGTCAATGCCTCGGCGGCACCACTATAGAACATTGGAATAGTCCAGGGGTAATACTGACCGTAACCAAGCTGGCTGATAACCTGACCTAGAATCAATGCCAGGAAAAGGCACCCAACCGCCGCTAAGTAACCGCGGGCGATGCTCGCCGCCAGAGCAAAAGGAATACTCAATAACACTGTCAGCAGACCAGTAATTAGCAAAAGTCTCAGTCCGTTCAAGATAGTTGCGGCTGACCATCCCGGCAACTGTAGTAACACCCCAGCACCTAACGTCAGGACGAACACAATTAGAACGAGAGCCATCGACCAATATGCCGCAGTAATTAGTTTGGCCATAACTATGCTGACGCGCGAACTAGGCAATGACAGTATGTCATAAACAGTCTTATCACTGAATTCCCTCCCGAATATCCAGACGAAGATAAAACCGAAGATTATCAATCCGCCGACACTCACCATAAGCAGAGTTAAGTTAAAAAGACCTGGCCAATCTGCCGATCCCCCGAATATCTGTGCCTTGGCTCCAACCAACCCAAAGCGCCGTGCGCGCTCTGGGTCCTGCAGGATAAACATGAACAGTCCGCAGATAAGGGTTACCAGGGAAAATGCCAGAGCGGTTATCCATAGTGTTTTGGAGCGCCGGACTTTTTGGAATTCGACCCACAGCGACTGGAACATCGCTGGTGTTTTTGTCATCGTTCCCATCATTGTTTCTCCTCTTTCATACCGACCAACTTCAGGAAGTAAGACTCAAGGTCTCCTCGTTCAATAACAAGCTTGCTGGGTGGACTGCCCGCTTGCACTAGAAGAGTCGCGATTTCATCCGGATGTCGCATCGCATTTTCATCGGTGATGACAAGCTCGTTATGGCCGTCAGATCTCGCTGGTATACCCGCTTTCCCTAATGCTGCCAGGGCGGCTTCAATATTATGGACATCAACCATCAGCCGTTGCTCTTCCTGTTCAGCTAGTTCTTCGGTATTGATTTCCTTTACCAGCCTACCATCATGAATAACCCCTATCCTCGTTGCCAGTCGTGCTACTTCACTCAGGATATGGCTGGACACAAAAATAGTGACGCTACTGTCGCTGGCAAGACTACGAAGTAGATTCCTTATCTCGACTATGCCGGCGGGGTCCAGGGCATTGGCAGGCTCGTCAAGGATGAGTAAATCGGGATTATGAATAAGAGCCTTGGCCAGCCCCAAACGCTGTGCGTTGCCGAGCGAAAGAGTCCTGGCACGCCGGTTGGCATAATGGGTAAGCCCCAATTTTTCGATGACTTTTTGCACCGCATCAATATCGTTCAAGCGGCGCAATCGCCGGATTATCTCCAGGTTCTCGCGTACCGTCAGGTCAGGATAAGCATGAGGCGTTTCTACCATGTAACCGACCCGCTGCCAAATTGAGGTCATACCTGGTTGAATGGTGGTCCCAAAAAGTGAGGCTGAGCCGACGCTAGGTTTAATCATTCCCAGCAGCATGCGGATAGTTGTTGTTTTGCCTGCTCCGTTCAACCCTAAAAATCCATAGATTTCGCCCCTACGGATTTTCAGGGAGAGGTCGTTGACAGCAGTAACGTCACCGAAGTGTTTTGTCAGTCCAGTTGCCTCAATCGATATTAATTCACCCATTTTCCAAGCCCTCGTTCAATTTACTGTCCTATCGCCAATGTTTGTATATTACAGTATTTATAGTAATATGCTATAATTACTATAATGATGGTACGACTAATCATTATGAAAGTCAAGCACGGAGGGTGAAACATGGATAGGTTTGAACGGAGGAAAGAGCAGAGTAAGGAAGGTATCCGAAGGGCAGCTGAGGAGCTTTTTTCAAGGTTTGGTGCAGATAAAGTCAGCATAAATGACATTGCCCGCAAAGCAGGGGTGTCTGAAGCGACGGTCTACAATCACTTCGGCAGCAAAGAAAACCTTGTACGCGATTACCACGGTGCGATTGTCGAAAAGATTGCCAGCAGTTTCCGTGGTATCATCGTCATGAAAAAGTCTTGGGTGGACAAATTCCAGGGTTTTTTGCAATCGTGGATAGATATAGCCGACCGGTATAAATTGGAAATCGAAAGCACCAGGCACTCCGATGAATCGAATCAGGGTGACAACGAATCTCTTAACTCGGTCAAGGGAGAAATCGAAAACTCGTTCCGGGAGTTCATTAAAGAAGGAAAAGAACAGAAGAGCCTCCGCTCAGGTATATCGGACGAGGCAATAATGACTTACATCAAGTTTTATCAGCAGGGTATATCCAGTAATCCGGAAATCAACGAGAGAATACGCAGGG